>SXGT01597117.1_pt1 | contig 24905 bp, 13 predicted proteins | sample 3176221 | NCBI WGS metagenome assembly SXGT01 (sample SAMN11356862, study PRJNA531348) | freshwater metagenome | isolation source: freshwater sample F1-120 | place: China: Fuxian Lake, Yuxi | collected 2017-12-25
GTTATACATCGTCGTCGCCGTGGCATGGGCGCTGGAAATCCCCCCCACCGCCAAGGCCGAGCCGGCGAGCGCCATCGAAATGGCTTTGGCCAGTTTGGTTTTAATCATTGCGATTGACTCCATTGTGTTGATTTAGCGAAGCGATATTCCCGGCGCGTCCCGTATCCCCACGGGATGCGCGCCGTACCCCCATCGCCCCTTGGGGAGGCAACCCGGCTGTCTCGTATCCCCCGAGACCCAAGGCTTTCCGGCCCCGCCTCGCGGCGGGAGTGGCTCGGCTATTCCGTAAATGCGAGGGCGGCTTGAACACCGCCGATAGCCATCGGCTTGGGGATACACAATTTGCGTGCCATCGGGCGGATGGGCCTGTCACATCCTAGGGCTAGGCCAGCGCTTTCCCCACCCCGGATTTTTTCTGTCTAAACCGTTGTTTAGGATAGGTTTAATGCTTTGTGTCCGGCAAGCCATCCGGCCACCCTGGCGAGTGGCATGGCCACTTCCCTTTAACGGCGAAAATGCGTGTGGGATATCCCATGCTAAATTTCAGGAAATCACGGACTATCGCCGTGGAAGAAGGGACAGGAACCCGGCCGGATAAATCCCCGCGTCCGCCGCGGCGTCCCTGCCCGGCGCCCACTCCATGGCCGCCGATAAGGGTGGGGGGGAAGAAGGGCGCATCCCCGGCAATTCTTATGTTGGGCAAAGGCCGGATTTTCGTGGGATGGGCAAAGCACGAGCGTGCCCATCGGCCACGGCGGCGATGGGCACGGCCTCTCGGCCTTTGCCCATCCTACGAAACTGCCGCGAAGGGCCGATTACTTCCTCAAGGTCGCGTCGTGGGCGGTGCTATCGTCCACGGCATCCACGCCGGGTTGCGCGGGCACCTGGACCTTGACCGCGCCCTCGCAAGACTGCCCGCCGCCGCTGGCCGTGAAGCCCACCGTGTAGACCCGGCCATTCCCCTTAGCCTGCCGCTCGGCCCGCAGCCGCACGCTGTCCATGCCAGCGCCGGCGGGCTTGCCGCGCGCGATCCTGGCGTCCGGGCCGGTCTTGTCCTTGGCCGCCTTGTCCTTCACCGGCTCGTCGGACTTGACCCCGGTGACGGACAATTGGTAGCCGCCGGGGCTCAGGACGCCGCCTATGGCCACCGGAACCATGGCCTTGTTGGCCGGCCACAGCAGCTTGGCGCTGGGAAAGGCCGCCGAGCAATCGAGCTTGCTAGGATCGTTGTCCACCCGCACCGTGGCGGTGGACTGGCCCGATTTGGGATTGGCCGAATAGCCGTCGGTGGCGGCCAGGCTGAAGGCCAGCACCGCCGAGCCGCCGCCGACCATGGGCGAGGCGAAGCTCAGGCTGGGACTGTCGGTCTTGCCCAGGGCCACGGCGGGGCCGCCGATCTGCGCCCAGGCGTAGCGGGCGATGGGGTCGCCGTCCGGGTCGCCGACCGTGGCGTTGAGCGTGACCACCGCGCCTTCCTTGACCGGCTCGGCGATGACCTGGACCGTGGGCGGATTGTTCTCGGCGCTGACCTGGACCAGAACCTTGCTGGAAACCGGCGGGAACTTGCCGTCGCTGACCTGGAGGGAGAATTCCAGGGTTTGTCCCGCCGCGTCCAGGGGGGCGGTGAAGCTTGGCTTGGGCTGGTTGTTGCTGGATAGGTGCACGGTGGCGGGGGCGGTCCAGGTGTAAGCGAGGGGGTCGCCGTCCGGGTCGAAGCTGCCGCCGCCGTCCAGGGTCTTGACCGCGCCGGGCCGCACCGTGGCGCCGCCCACCGCCGCGGCGTGGGATTCCGGCGGGTTGTTCCGGTTGACCGCGACGGTGACGGTGGCGGGAGCGCTGGTGTTGCCGTCGGTGTCCGTTACCTTGAGTTGGAAGGCCAGGCTGGCGGCGGGGCCGACCGGCGCCGTGAAACTCGGCTTCATGCTGGCCGGGTTGTCGAGAACCACGCCGTTGGGCGCGGTCCATTGGTATGTCAGGGTGGCGGTCTGGCCGGGATCGGGGTCGCTGCTGCCCGAGCCGTCCAAGACCACCAGGGCGCCACCGGCGGCGGAGGCGTTGCTTCCCGCGTGGGCCACGGGCACGCCCACCGAATCCTTGCGCACCGTCACCAGCACGGTATCGGCATCGCCGGAACGGGGCGGCGTCGCGGAATCCTTCACCACCAGATTGAAGCTCAGCACCGTGTCCAGGTTCACCGGGGGCGCTATGAACTGGGGCTGCTTGGTGTCGGCGCCCCGGCCCGGCAGATATTCCACCGCCGGATCGCCGGCTTTTTGGGTCCATTGATAAGCAAGCGGGGTTCCGTCCGGGCCGCTGCTGGCCGAGCCGTCCAGGGTGACGGTCTGGCCGGGATTGGCGAACTGGTCCGGGCCGGCCTTGGCGATCAGATTTTCCACCACCGCCACCACGAACTGCCGGGTCGCGGTGGCGATGCCGTCGCCGACTTGCACGGTGAACGTGTCGGGTCCGGTGTAATTGCCGGCGGGGGTGTAGGACAAGACGCCGCCGGGCGCGACATCGGCGCCGCCGGCGGTGGCGAGGGCGTCCGTCGAGATGTTCAGCGCGCCGTGCAAGGGAGCGGCCGCCATGCTCCATAGCTTGGTCTGGCCCGCGTCGGGATCGTTGACGTGGAGATAGGGCTTCAGGTCCAGCGCGCCGGCGGGCGGCATGGACAGCGAAACCGGAGCCGGGCCGCCGACGAAGGCGGGCGCCTGATTGGTGGCGGCGGAGAAGCCGGTGTTTTCCGCCTGGGCGTTCTGGGCGCCGTAGAACTCCACCGACCAGGCGCCGATGCGGTTGTTGCCGTTGTAGTCGCAGAACACGCCGTTGCCGCATTGGTTCTTGGCGCTGGCCTTGGGCTGCCCGTTCCAGACGAAGCCCCCGCCGATATCGGTGGAATTGGCGAAGTTGTCGGATTCGGCGAGCGCCAGCCAGTATTTGCCGGCGGGCAGGATGCCGGTGTACAGCGAATCCAGGCACAGGCCGGTGGCCGGATCGGTGGCGGCGGGCTGGCAAGCGCCGCCGTTGTCGGCATCGTCGTTGAGATAGCCTTTCCCGGCCTTGTCGGGATCGACCATCCGGCCCCAGGCGTCGAACAGGGTCAGGACGGGATCGAAGCCGCCCGCCGCGTAGGACACGGTCTTGAGGGTGACGGGCGTGGCGCCGTCGGAGACGAAGCTGAACAACTGGACATCATCGTCCTTGGTAAAGCTGCCGTTGCCGAGGAAGGAGGCGTTGAGAACGGTGACGGTGAATTCGCGGGTTACCGTGCCGGTACCGTCGCTGGCCTGGATGGCGAAATGTTCGGTGCCGGCGAAGCCCGCGGCGGGTTTGTAGCCGACCGTTCCGCCGGGGGCGAGGTCGGCGCCGCCGGCAGCGGCGGTGGCGTTGTCGAACGTCAGGGTGCCGCCCTGGTCGGGGGCCGTGGCCTGGGTCCAGGCCACGGTCTGGTTGCTGTCCGGGTCGGCGACGTGGAGGTAGGGCTTGAGGTCGGCCGGGGTATCGAGGGCGATTTTCAGGGTGGTGGGCGCGGCGATATAGGCCGGCGCGGTGTTGGGCACGGGAGTTATGGCTAGCGTAAAGTCTTTATTCGCTATTGCCGGGGCCTTGCCGCAACTCTGGCCATTAAGGTCGTCATCGGGACAGGAGCCACCTATGCCAAGCATATAGTGCCCAGCCTTGAGGCCATACAAAGTCAGCTTGGCGTCGCCCGTATCGGAAGTAGCGGAGCCGCTACGAACATAGGGTGAGGAATTATTGATATTGAGCAGCGTGGCGCCCGCCGCCGGGCCACCCACGCTGCCGTTGCCGCCGTTGCCGTACTCGCCGATATTGGACGTATTGGAAGCGCCCGGCAGGCGTCCCTGGATTTTGTCGCCGTCGCCGTTGGCGAACGAATAACCCGCGTTGGCGTAGCCGATCCAGCCGTCGTGCCCTGAAACGATATTGCCGCCTCCGGACGCGCCCATCCAGCCGTTACTGCCGAGACCGCAATCCCCGCCATCCGTGCAAGGCTCATCGGCGATCCCGCCATCGCGGGGTCCGCGCACCTGACTCCATTTATGGCCGTAATTAGCTCCATTAGCCACCCCTCCCATTACCGGGTTGGTTCCACTAGTCCAAATGGAAAATCCCGGAAAATCCATGGGCGCGGTGGCGCCTCTCGCTCGGACATCCACGCTCACATCGAGCACCTTGCCCGCGGCGATGTCATCCGTGCTACCCACTTGAAAGGAATAGAACTTGGCGGTATGGGTCCAGCCGTAATTCTTGTTGGTGCCGTGTTCCGACCAAGCCCTATAAGGCGCCGTGGCATCGAGCGTCAGCGCCGTTCCGGTAAAAGCCCCCAAGTCCAAGGGATCGATGGCGGCGGCTTGCTGCGAAACCCCCGCCAGGGAGGCTGTTCCCAATGCCGCCAAAACGGCTTTACGTAATTTCTGGTTCATCATGGCGAGTTGCGCGGTATCCGGTTTGAAAAGCGGGACTGGCGGGGTTCGTCCCCGAGCTTGTTTTCCGTGGCGCGCATTCCTAAATTTCAGGAATGCGCGCTGTCCGTTAGGCCGGTGGATTCCCGATTATTTCTTCCTGGTGGCGTCGAAGCTCTGCCCATCGTCCACGACGCTCGCGCCCGGCGACACGGGCACCCGGACCTGGGCCGTGCCGTCGCAGCTGTGGGCGCCGTCGCTGGCGGTGAACTTCACGGTGTAAAGGCGGCCCATGGCGGGCGGAGCCTGCCGCTCGGCGCGGAGCAAGACGCTGTCCACCGCGACCTTGATCTTCTTGGTGATCTTGCCCCGGACGATCTTGGCATCGGGTCCGGTGCCGTCCTTGCCCGCCTTGCTCTTGACCGGCTCGCTGGAAGCCACGCCGGTGATCTTGAGATTAAAGGGATTCGGCCCGGCCACGCCCTCGACCCTGACCGGCTTCATGCCCTTGTTGGGCTTGTCCAGCGTGGAGGGATTGGCCGTGGCCGTCGAGCAATCCAGCTTGTTGGGATCGTTATTGATGGACAGCGAGGCGGTGGCCGTCGCCGCTTGCGGATTGAGCGCGTAGTCGTCGGTGACCTTGAGGCTGAACGCCAGATCGGCGGCGCCGGTACCCACGCTGGGCGCGGTAAAGCTCAGGCTGGGGCCGTCCACCTTGGACAACGCCACGGGGACGCCGCCGGTCTGGGTCCAGAGATAGCTGGCGATCCGGTCGCCGTCCGGGTCGCTCGCGCTGGAAGTCAGGGTGACCTGGGAATCTTCCAGCACCGGCCTAGAGGTGATGGTTACCGTGGGCGGGTTGTTGTCGGCGCCGATAGCAACCGCGACGTCCGCCGTGCTGCTGGCGTTGGTGGGATCCGTAACCGTCAGGGTGAAATTCAGCGTCTGGCCGACGGCCGCCGTGGGAGCGGTGAAGCTGGGTTGGGCCGCCGTTTCGTCCGACAGATCGACCTGGACGGAATCGTTGGCGCTTTGCCGCCAGGCGTAGGCGAGCTTGTCGCCGTCCGGATCGTAGCTGCCACCGCCGTCCAAGGTGGCCAGGGCTCCGGCCCTCACGGGGCTGCTGGCCTTGGCCGAGGCTTGCGGGCCTTCGCCGGCGATCTCGGCGATCTCGAGCAAATAGCTTGCCCCAGTGCTCAGCGTTCCGCAGGGATTCGCGGTTTTCTCGGCGGCATGGCAACTGCCGCCCACCGCGATCAAATAGTGCCCCGCCGCCAGGCTGTATAGATTCATGGCGGCGGTTCCCCCGCCTTCGGGGGCGCTGAAATTCGAGGCGGGCGCCAGGGTGGTGCCGCCCAGCCCGCCGCCCACGGCGGTGTTGACATACCCTTCTCCCACCAAGTCCTGATCCTGGCTGATATTGAAGTTCGGGTAGGTAAAGACGTTACCGTAGGTTCCCCCATCGGGGTTGATGGGCATGCCGTTCTTCCAACCCCGATTGCCGGAATTGGCGTAGCCGATGAAGCCGGCCACCGCGCCGGTACCGGGCTGCGGTGTCCAGCGCAGGGTATCCAGCATGGGCTGTGCGTCCGGGTTCACGATCGGGCCGTTCGGCCCGAGCATCCAGGCGTTGGCGTTGGTGGCGCTGGGCGCCGCGACTTGGTTATAGGAATGGGTACCCCTGGCGCCGCCGGTGGCGTCCCCGCAATGTCCTACGCAAGTATCGAAATCGAAAATGCTGGTTCCCACCGGCCACAGGCTGAAGGCGGGGTGAAATCCGGTTTGCTCGGCGTTGGCGCGGATCAGGCTGATCCGGTAGTTGCCGGCCTTGGTGATGTTGACGTCAAACCAATTGGTGTTATGCGCCCAGCCCAAATGCTGGGAACTGCCGTTGAAAACGTTCGGAACTTCGTCCCTGTGGGAATTATGCCCATCCCAGGAATACAGCGGGGCGAGTCCCGAGATCGAGGTCTTGTTGATTTGGGTTGCCGATGTATTGTCGATATTGGACAGCGAGGTAATGACCGTGCCGTTCTTCCCTGTGTTGGTAATGGCATGGCCGCCCATGGGCAGCGTGGACAGGCCGCTTCCGGCCAAGGCGAGGGCAACTGCTTTGCCGATGCGTTTGTTCATTGCTGGTTTTCCGAATCGATGGCTAATTTAAGAGGGTTCGCCGTTCCCGCGCGGAACGCGGGAACGGCGCGGGGCCGGAATTTCACTACGGCAACAAGTCGTAAAAACTCTCCAGCGGCGCGGCGCGGCCGCTCTTGCCCACCGCCGGCACCACTAGGATGTCCTCCCTAGCCAGCCCCGAATCGGAAGCCGAGAGATCGACCCGCTGATGGTCGCCGGGATGGCCGTTCGGCACGAACAACTGAGGATGGTCGAAGGGCGCCCGCTCGTAACGCACGCGGTCGTCGGTCAGCGCGGACAGGAAGGCGCGCACCGCGTTTCTGTCCACCGCCGCCGCGAAGATTAGGCCGGCGTGCATGTCGGGATTCCAGTGGTTGGGGGAATTGCCCAGCTTGAAATTGCCCTGCTGGGTCAGGTATTGGTCGAGCACCTGGTCCAGATTGGCGAAGCCACCGTTGTGCATGTAAGGCCCGGTCAGCTCGATGTTGTAAAGCTGCGGCACCTTGAACTGATGGCCGATGGGGCCTAGCCGTTCCTCCGCCTCGCCCCGGTCCAGCGCGGCGGCCACGATGTCCGGCTTGGGCACCACGGCGAAATCCAGCTTGTCGCTGTCGCAGCCCGCCGTGCCCGCCGGGTCGGCGATCACGTTGTCCGCGCCGAACTCCCCGGCGCTGAAATAACCCTGGTTGTTGAAGCCGATCTCGCAGGCTTGGATCAAGGGCAAGGGTTCGAGGACGCCCGCGCCGCGCCCGGCCAATGTGGCGAGATATTGCGGCGCGAAAGCCAAGGCTTTTCCGTAATCGTCGACATTGTCGATGCCGGAATCAGCCTCGCTGGGCGCGGCGCCGTTGTTCATGTAGCCGGTATCGACCATGCGGCTCTTGCCGTTGGCGGTGCCTAGGCGGTTTACCATGACGCGTTGCACGGTGTGGCCGTCGGTATAGGTAAACTCGCGGTTGGTGGCGAGGCTGAACAAGGGGCCGGTGTGGCAGAAGATGCAATGGGCGTCGTTGAAGTCCTGCATGCCCTTCAACTGCTGGGCGCTCAACACGCCGTTGAGGTCCACGAAAGCGCCGTTTTGCTGCACGACCTGGGAGCGGTCGAACGGGGTGTCGTCCGAAATCAGGGTTGCCTCGTAAAGCTGCACCGCTAGCCCGAAGAACAGGGCGAAGTTCGCCTCGGCCTGGGCGAAGCCGCGCTTCTTGTCGTAAGCCGGCTTGCCGAACAGGGGGTGCACGCCCGCCGACCAGTAGCGATTGGCGAACGCCGCTTTAATCAAATCCTCGTAAGTGAGATTCAGGCCCCTGCCGCTGGCGTCGCGGTAGATTCCCAGCACGCCGTCCTCGGCGTGGACCCCCTGGGCTTCCAGCGGGCGGCGCTTCAGGAGCTTGCGGCCGATATCCTTCCAAGTGCGTCTCTTGCAGGACATCTCGAACTCGTTCAGGGGCGGCCCCACCGCCTGGGCAGCCGCCGCGGCGTTTTCCAGGGCCAGCCGAGCCTTCCAGACCGAACCGCCATCCGCCACCCACACGAAAGCATCCTCGTCGCGCGCGCCCCAGCCGCCGCCGGCGCCGTTGAACACGTGGTTCGCCCGCCCGTCCCAGAACAGCCGGTCGAACAGCACGGCGTTGATCATGGTCGGGGTGTTGCGGGGTTCCACCCGGCGGGTGTGGATGCCGCCCACCTGGAAGGTCCGATCCAGGCCCGCGCCCGAGGCGGTATAGGGCTTGCAATCGTCCTTGGCCGCGCCGGTCGCCACCGAGCCCAGGCCGCCGCTGGCCGCGACGCCGACGAACTCGCCGGAATAGGTGCCCGCCGAGGTCACGGCGTTATGGGTGTAGGACTCTTCCAGCAACTTGCCGGTGGCGGGATCGAACTTGTACAGCGGGAAATCGCGCTTGCCGAGCGGGTAATTGGCTAGATTCGGGCCGCGCGGATCGTTCGGGTCGTAACCGCTGGGATCGGAGAAATGGGCGGGCTGATGGGCCTTGCCGGGCGAGAACTGGTTCTTGGCGCGGCTGTCGGCGCCGGCGTGGAAATGGCAGGAGCCACAGGCCATGCCGTCGCTGCCGACGTTCATGTCCCAGAAGAATGCCTTGCCTAGGGCGATGGCCTTTTCCTTGTCCACCACGATAGGCGCGGCGCCGTCGAGCAGGCCGGGCACTTCCGGCAATTTGATGGACTTGAGGGAAGGCGGGATCACGCCCTCGTGCGCCGTCGCCACCCATGGCAGGAACAGCAATAACGCGGCGCTTAACTGCTTACGAATGCGGTGCTGTTTCATCCGCGTCACCTTGTTTTCTTGATTTTGTAGCTACCGCCCTCTAGCAACCTAGCGGTGGCGGGCCGGGGCTTTTTCTTATTCTTAGCCGGCATCGCCAGGTTCCGGGCGATGGGCGGCGAGAACCGGGCGAGGATCGCCTCGTTCGGCCCGACGACCAAGGCGGTATCGCCTAGGGGCAGGCTGGGGAATAGGGAATCCGCCCCCGGCGAATGGGGATTGTCGCAACGGCCCCAGCGCATGAGGGTATGGGCCGCGTTCCATTTGAGGCCCAGCGAATAGGTGGCGGTGCCGGAAGCCAGGCCGCGGAGTTCGGTTTGGCATTCGGCGTAAGCACTGGCTTCTCCGTCATGCAGGAAGCGCAGCAAGACGCGCGAGGATTGCGCCGCCGCCTTGTCGGCGAGGCCGATCGCGGGGTTGGGGATGCGCACCTTGACATCCACCAACAGGTATTTCTGCCGCGCGCCATTGGAATACGCCTGATTGACGAGGGTAGCCACCACCTTGGTTTTGTTGGCCCCGGCCACGGTTTGTTTACCGATGGACTGGACGACGGGGAAATCCTTGGGGCCGGGGGGCTTGGCGTCCACGGGCATCTGGACGGGATCGTGGGTCACGCCCTCGTGCGCCGCGGCGAGGAGCGGCAGTCCCGCCAGCAAGGCGGCGACCCAGCGCTTGAAGGGGCGGTTCGGGCTCATCCGCGCCACCCGTGCCGCTCGATGGTTTTATGGCTTCCACCTTCCGGCGGCGGTGCGGGGAAGCGGTTTCCAGCTTCGAGTTCTTCGCGCATGTGTTCCTCTTTATAAGCAACCAAACCAAGGGTGAGAACCAACCGAACCTTAGGAGTGTCCGGTTCGTTTCGGGTACCGAACGGGGTTGCGTCGGTATCAGCAAATATCGCGCCGCTTTCTTTCCGCCTTGATTTCACGCGGGTTCGCGTCGTGGGCGCGACCGAATTTCCAGGTAAATATCGAGGGAAATCCCGCATTCCATTGGTGTTTCCGCCGGATAGCGGCGGCCAGCGTGGGCGGTTTTGGCGAGCGGGGTGGGGCGCGGCATTACTGCGCGATTTGCGTGGGTAATAAGAAATCGCTGATGTACTTGGGTTAAATGCCTTAATAAAACCTGGGGAATGGCTTCATATCATTGATTTTTAAATTAAAAAAATGGCATGAAATTAGCTAATGCGTGAGGGTGCGAGCTAAAAATCTAGCAGGGAAAGGATTGTTCGCCACCCGCGGGCTTAATCGGCCCGTGGAGGGAAAGAAGGAGAGGCCGGGCGCGGTTCCGAACCCTCGGAGGAGACGCTCCGCGGAGGCTAGCCATCGACCTCCCCATCCTTCCAAACATCGCCACACCCGCCGCGAGGCGGGGCCGGAAAGCCATGGGTCTCGGGGGTTCGAGATAGCCGGTTGTCTCCTCATATGGACGGGGAGTCGCGGAGGGTAGCCCGCCGCGCGCCATATCCATGATAGGGACATCCTTTATTTCAATACCTTCGATTCACGAGGCAACGTTAACCATGAATAAAGCCAAACTGGCCCATGCGATCACCTTGGCGCTGACCGGCGCCGCGCTACTGGGGGCGGCGTCTTCCGCGGCGGCGGCGAACATCACCATGTACAACACCTTCACCGTGGAATCCGGTGGAGACCTAGGCCACAACAACAGCACCGACGGGTGGACCCGCGTCTACGACGGCTCCGATCCGGACACCATCGCGACCGGCCCGGAAAGCCAGGGCAACAAGGGAACCATCGTACCCTGGGTGGGCACCGCCGGCGGCGCCCTACCTTTCAGCTACACCGGCTCCTCCTCGCTGAACTGGGCGGCCGAGCTGGAGAATTGCGGCAAGCTCGAAATCTCCCGCGCCGACTCGATAGCCCGCTACAGCGCCGAACTCGCGACCGCCGGCCTCGCCAATGGCGCCGAAATCGATACCGGGGCCGGGGCGTGGCAGGACAACAGCGCGACGCCGACGGGCTGGAAGCACCAAACCGATATCGGCCAGATCAAGTCCAGCATCAACCTGACCATCACCCTCACTGTCGCTAGGGTCGATTCCCCGAGCTCGCCGGGCTTGGTCAACGACAATTTCGGCATCACCATTTTCGATGGCCAGGACACCAACGTGGGCAACTATAGCCACCATGGTTCCTGGAACTGCCCGGGCTGCGCGACACCCAGGCCCTTCACCAACAGCAACCCGTTCGGCACCGCCGGCCTCAACTTCCTGGCCTACAGCGACACCGTCGATATGGTCAACGGGCTGACCTTCCAGGCCAAGGCCGGACATGTCTATTCGGTCTACCTGGGCGGCAAGGGCGTGGGCCAATGGAGCCAGAACGTCTCCGACTATGCCTTGACCATCACCGCCGTGCCCGAACCCGCTACCCTCGGCCTGTTCTCCGTCGCCCTGGCCGGGATGGGGGCGGTTAGACGCCACCCGGCCAAACCGGGAACGCTGGCCTAGGACGCACTGGCGGGCCACCCTTCGCGGTGGCCCGCCGGCCGACGCTGGGGCATATCCCATACAAGCTGTGTGTTTAAACGCGTAAACCCTTCCACGGCGGGGTAAATCCCCCACCCAACCCCGGTTTTTATCTGGCCCGCTCGTTGCTAAGAAGTTACGCGCATCGATAAGGGCCACGTATTCCCAACGCGCCCGCCTCTTGCTAGGCGGGCCGCTTTGAACGCGGCGCATCGATTAGCGCTTTCGCGGCGATAGCTCACGGAACCGGTAATGCTCCGGCGGCCGCCTAGAGCCCGCGTAGCCCAATCCCAACAATCGATTCCCGCGTCCGGGGAACCAGCGCCCATCCGGGGTGGAAGTTTCCGGAGAACGCCCAAAACACTGGTATTGCCCATGAAAAACAGAAAGTTACTCGTATCTACCGGCTTAGCGCTGGCTGGCCTTTGGGCGCTCGCGCTGTTCGCGCCGCGCGCCCCGGAAGCCCCCTTCACCGGCCATGGCGACCCCGTCGCCCTAGGCCATCTATTCGAACGCTGGCAAGCGGGTTACCGAAGCCACGGCGGAGCCAAGCTGATGGCCCTAAGCCTCGCGCCCACCTGGGCCTTGTCGAAATCGGCCGTCGGCGCCGGGGGCCGGGCCACGCTGGACCTAGCCGATGGCCGGATGCGCGTCGAGGCTTCGGGCTTGCCGGAAGGCGTGGCCTACGAGGCTTGGCTGCTGGATCGCCACGCGCCCAACTCCGCCGCCATCAAGCTCGGCGCCCTGTCCCCGGAAGGCGGCAAGCTCGCCCTGGCCACCACCCTGGACCGGGACCGCTGTTCCGGGTTCACCCTAGACGCCGTCGCGGTGGCCAAGGCCGGGGATAAACCGGCTTCCGGCAGCCTGCTCTCGGGTTCGCCCAGCCTATTCCAGCGGCTCTATTACAGTGGCCAAGCCTGGACGGCGGCGCGCATCGGCCCGCCCGGCATGGACCAGCCACGAACCCCCCTGGCCTTCGAGTTCCTATTGCCCAAGGTGGCGATGGCGGCGGGCGGAGCTTCCGCCCAGCCCAGCCTGGAACAGTTGATCGCCCAGGGCCAAAGGTTGTTCACCAAGGAAACCTTCGGCGGCAATGGCCGGACCTGCGCCACTTGCCACCGGCCGGACAACAACCACACCATTGATCCCAAATACATCGCCAAGCTGCCGCCCACCGACCCCCTGTTCGTGGCGGAAACCAACCCCGACCTCAAGGATTTGGAGAAACCGGCCTTGCTGCGGCAATTCGGCCTGTTCCTCGCCAATGTGGATGGCTTCGACCAAGCCGGAGTGATGCGCGGCGCGCCCCACCTGCTGGCCCTGTCCACTTCGCTGAAATTCGAGACCAAGGAGATGGGCGGCGAATTCCAGGAGGATTCGGACTACTTCGACGCGAGCAACCAGCAAGCCCAGGCCATCGGCTGGTCCCAGGACGGCGCCCCGGACGGCGGCTCGCTGCGCGATTTCGCCACGGGCGCGGTGCGCCAACACATGCCGCGCGGCCTCGCGCGGGTCGAAGGCGTGGATTTCCGCCTGCCCACCGAGCGCGAACTGGACGCCCTGGAAGCTTATATGCTGTCCTTGGGACGCGATTCGGACATCGCCCTGTCCACCCTGCATTTCAAATCGCCACTGGTGGAAAAGGGCAAGCTGCTGTTCGACGTGAAGAACAATCCCGTCGATGGCAGTGGCAAGCCGGTGTTCGGCACTACCGCCAATTGCAACGGCTGCCACATGAACGCCGGTGCGCTCAGTTCGACCACCGGCGGCAACCCCACCCGCGACACCGGCGTCGAGCGGATGCGCGACCAATTACACCATCTCGCGGATTCGTCGGTGCCTTACGACGGCGGCTTCGGGCAACAATCGCAGGCCGATTGCGGCCCGGATTTCGATCAGCCCTGCTATAGCGACGGCAGCCTCGATCCGCGCGGCGTCCGTCCGGCGGACCATCGGCGCCTGAACCGCTTCAACACGCCTTCCCTGATCGAAGCCGCCGACACCGGCCCGTTCTTCCATAACAACAGCATCGCCACCCTGGAGGAAGCGGTCGCTTACTACAACACCGACGCCTTCAACAATTCGCCCGGCGCGTTCACTTCCAAGGGCGTCAACCGGCAAACACATATCGATTCTTCCCAAGTGCAGGCGGTGGCCTTGTTCCTGCGTTCCATCAATGTGTTGGAAAACATCCGTAGCGCCAACGCCCTGGCCGGCAAGGCCATGGCCTTGAGCCAACCCCAGTCCAAGCAGATGATCCGGCTGGCGATGGCCGAAACCGAGGACGCCATCGAGGTCATCCGCGAGGCGGTGTTCATCCCGTATCCGAACGCCCTCGCGAAGCTAGAACAAGCCTTCGATCTGGAGAAACGCGCGCGCGCCGAGGCTGCCGACGCGGCGCGGAACGACTATCTGCGACAGGCCATGGATCTGCACAACGCGGCGCGGGCCGACATGGTCGAGTAAACACCGTTGCGCGTCGTCCATGTGATTCCACATATCAGCCGGGAAGCCAGCGGACCTTCCTACAGCGTGGTCCGCTTGTGCGAAGCCTTGGCCGAACGTGGCTTGGCTGTCGATCTGGCCGCGCTGGCCGGGGAAGCCCAGCTGCGCTTCCCGGCTTTCGCGAAGGGATTCCCGGTTTCGCCGGGACCGGCCCGGCTCGGCCGCTCCGGGGCGATGCGGCGCTGGCTGGCGCGGCAAGCCGCCTCGGGGAAAGTCGATATCGTCCATAACCACGGCTTGTGGATGATGCCCAATCTCTACGCGGGCTGGGCCGCCCGGAAGCCGGGGGTGGCCTTGGTGGTTTCGCCGCGCGGCACCTTGTCGAGGGAAGCCCTCGCCATTTCGCGCGGGGTGAAAAGCCTGTTCTGGCCTTTGCTGCAAAGGCCTGCGATTGCCCACGCGGCATGCTTCCACGCCACCGCCGCGCACGAGTTGGCGGATATCCGCCGGCTGGGCTTCACCCAGCCGGTGGCGGTGATTCCCAACGGCATCGATTTGCCCCCGCCCGCCGACCTCCGTGAGCGCGGGGATAAAACCCTGCTGTATCTCGGACGCCTACATCCCATCAAGGGGTTGGACCTGTTGCTACGGGCCTGGGCCGATCTGGGCCGGGAGTCCGGGGGCTGGCGCTTAGTGATCGCGGGACCGGCCGCGGACGGCTACGGGGAAGAATTACGGCAATTGGCCGGAGAATTGGGCTGCCGCCGCGTCGAGTTCCCTGGTCCTGTCTACGGCGCGGAGAAGTTGGCCCTGTACCGGGAAGCCGCCTTGTCGATATTGCCCAGCCGTTCGGAGAACTTCGGCATGTCGGTGGCGGAATCGCTGGCGGCGGGAACCCCCTGCATATCGACCTGGGCCACGCCCTGGCGGGGCTTGGAAGAACACCGGGCGGGTTGGTGCGTAGCCGTGGAGCAGGAAGCCTTGAGCGCCTGCCTCAAAACCGCTCTCGCGAAAACCCCCGGCGAATTGCGGGCGATGGGCCGGAATGGCCGGGATTGGATGGCGCGGGAATATGCCTGGGAACGGGTCGGGGCGATGATGGACGCGGCCTACCATTGGGTGAAACAAGGCGGGGACGCTCCGCCCTGGGTGGCTATCGGCGGGAAAGGATAAACACGATGGCGTATCGTTCCCCCGATATCGCGGTGATTATCCTCACCTATAACGAAGAGGCGAATATCGCCCAGGCGCTGGCCTCCGTCCGCGGTTGGGCGCGGGAAGTATTCATCCTGGACTCCCACAGCACCGATGCCACCGAAGCCATCGCGGGCCACTTCGATTGCCGGTTTTATAAGCACCGCTTCGCCAATTACGCCGAGCAGCGCAATTACGCCTTGCGGGAATTGCCGATCGGCAGCGAATGGGTATTGTTCCTCGACGCCGACGAATGGCTGCCGCAAGCGATCAAGGAGGAAATTTCGGCCAAGCTGGCGACCAATCCCCCGGAAAATGGCTATCGGCTTAAATTCCGCTTCATCTGGATGGGGCGTTGGATAAAGCGCGGTTATTACCCCACCTGGATACTCAGGCTGTTCCGCGTGAATAAAGCGGTTTGCGAGTCTAGGGAAGTAAACGAGCATATTATCGTCGAAGGGCCGGTCGGCTATCTCGACAGTGACCTGATACATGAAGACCACAAGGATATCGGCGATTGGATCGCCAAGCATAATGCCTACGCGACCCGCGAAGCCCGGCAATTATTGGTTTCGGAAAATAAGGCGCGCGGCGAAGAAATCAAGGTCGATTTTTGGGGTAGCCAAGCGGAACGTAAGCGCTGGATCAGATATAGGCTGTGGAACAAGCTGCCACCCTTATTCCGGCCTTTCCTGTATTTCTTTTACCGCTATTTTATCCGGGGCGGGTTCATGGAAGGCGCGGTGGCGTTTTCCTATCATTTCTTACAGGCGCTATGGTTTCCCTTGCTGATTGATATCAAATATTTGGAAATGCGGCTACGCCGGGAAAACCATGAATAAAACCGCCCGGCTTATCCCTAATATAGTACCCGGCGACGCCGTCGCTTGGCATGAAGGCATCGCCTCCCGGTTCGACTCCAGATACCGGGAAGGCAAGCGTTTCAAGGAGCGCTTGCGGGTGTGGTCGGAATTGATCCAGCGCTATTGTGGGCCGGAATCCAATACCGTGGACTTGGGATGCGGTTCCGGGGTTTTCACGGCATTATTGGCTAGCCGGGCCGAACGGGTTTACGCCATCGACGGCAGCGCGGCCATGCTGGGTATTGCCCGGAACCTAATCGGCGCACAAGGCGCGCGGAATGTCGAAATAATAGAATCCCGGCTGGAAGCGTTCTTGGAAAACCGGGACGCGGAATTCGATCTGGCGGTTTGTTCCAGCGTCGTGGAATATCTCGACCGCCCCGCCGAATTTCTCGATGCTTGTCGGGACGCCTTGAAGGATGGCGCGGTCCTGTTGGTTTCCATGCCGAATGGAGCAAGCTGGTATAGGGCGCTGGAAGCCCGTATCTTCGCCCTGGCCGGATTTCCAGGATATTACCGCTACGTGAAATCCATGGTTTCTCCGGAAGCCTGGATCGAATACCTAAGCCGAGCCGGTTTCGATATTGTCGAATACCGCTATTACGGTTCCGCCCCGGTGTTTTCGTGGCTTATGCGGAGCATGGGCCTAAAGCGATATTCGGACACCATGATTGTATTCGCGGCGCGCAAGCGCGGCCCAGCGGCGGCCAACGCATAAACGCCGCGGAATCCTTAAATACCCAATGCGTCAGATACTCCAAAACCTCAAAACCGGCGCGACCGAAGTGGCCGAAGTCCCTTGCCCCCTACCCAAGCCGGGACACTTGCTGATACGCAGCTCGAAAACCCTGGTGTCGGCGGGTACCGAACGGATGCTGGTGGAATTCGGCAAGGCCAATCTCATCGCCAAGGCCCGCCAGCAGCCCGACAAAGTCCGCATGGTGTTGGACAAGGTCAAGGCCGACGGCGTCTTGCCCACCCTCGAAGCCGTGGCCAACAAGCTCGATCGGCCGCTGGCCATGGGCTATTGCAACGCCGGCGAAGTGTTGGCGCTGGGCGCGGGCGTCTCGGGCTGGGCGGTGGGCGAGCGGGTGGTGTCCAACGGCAAGCACGCCGAGGCGGTGAGCGTGCCCGTCAACCTCTGCGCCAAGGTGCCGGACGCGGTGGGCGACGAAGCGGCGTCCTTCACCGTGCTGGGGGCCATCGCCCTGCAAGGCATCCGGCTGGTCCAACCCACCCTGGGCGAAGCCGTGGTGGTGACCGGCCTGGGCTTGATCGGCCTCCTGGCCGTGCAATTGCTCAGGGCGCACGGTTGCCGGGTGCTGGGGCTGGATTTCGACGCCGGGAAGGTCGCGCTGGCCCGGCGCCTGGGAGCCGAGGCCGTGGACCTCGCGGCGGGCGCGGACCCGCTGGCGGCGGCGCTGGCGTTTTCCAGGGGACGCGGGGTCGATGCCGTCCTGATCGCCGCCTCGGCCACGAGCAACGAGCCCGTGCGCCAAGCCGCCCTGATGTGCCGCCAGCGCGGCCGCATCGTCCTGGTGGGCGTGGCCGGATTGGAACTCTCCCGCGCCGATTTTTACGAGAAGGAACTGAGCTTCCAGGTGTCCTGTTCCTATGGTCCGGGGCGCCACGACCCCGCTTACGAGGAAGGCGGGCGGGATTATCCGTTCGGCTTGGTGCGCTGGACCGAGCAGCGCAATTTCGAGGCCGTGCTGGACATGCTGGCCGATGGCCGGATCGAGGTGGAGCCGCTGATTTCCCATCGCTTTCCCATAGGCGAGGCCCAAGCCGCCTACGCCTTGGTGGGCGGAGCCGAGCCTTGCTTGGGGATCGTGCTGGATTACCCGGGGGCGGGCGAGCGGCCCGAACCCGAATTGCGCCGGAACACGGTGGCGCTGGCGGGGGCCGGGCCGGGCAAGGTGGCGGTGGGCTTCATCGGTTCCGGCGATTACGCGGGCGGCACACTGATGCCCGCCTTCAAGGCGGCGGGGGCGCGGCTCGGGCTGGTGGCTTCCAGCGGTGGGGTGAGCGCGGTGCATATGGCCCGTAAATTCGGCTTCGAGGTAGCGACCACCGACGCCGGGCTCTTGCTCGACCATCCCGAACTCGACGCCATGGTCATCGCCACCCGCCACGACAGCCACGCCGATTTAGTGTGCCGTGCCCTGGCCGCGCGCAAGCATGTGTTCGTGGAAAAGCCCTTGGCCTTGGACCTGGACGGCTTGGCGCGTATCGCGGAGGCGCGGGAAGCCGCCATCGCGGCGGGTTTCGCGCCCTTGCTGATGGTCGGTTTCAACCGCCGCTTCGCCCCGCACATCGTGAAGATCAAGCAATTGCTGGAATCCCTGGCCGAACCCAAGGCCTTCGCGATGACCGTGAACGCCGGGGCGATCCCCCCCGGACATTGGATACTGGACGCCAAGGTGGGCGGCGGGCGGATCATCGGCGAAGGCTGCCATTTCATCGACCTGCTGCGCCATCTGGCCGGGGCCGCGATCACCGGCTGGCGGGCCACGCGGGTCGCGGGCCGCGCCGACCAAGCCGTCATCACCCTCGAATTCGCCGAGGGTTCGGTGGGAACCCTCCATTACCTCGCCAACGGCCATAAGTCCTTTCCCAAGGAGCGGCTGGAGGTGTTCGCGGGCGGGCGCGTCTTGCACCTAAACAACTTCCGCGAGCTACGGGGCCATGGCTGGCCCAAGTTCGACAAGCTGGATTCGTGGCGACAGGACAAGGGCCAGCAAGCCTGCGCCGCCGCCTTCGTGGCCGCCTTGGAACAAGGCGGCGCGCCGCCCATCGCTCTCGACGAGTTGCTGGAGGTGGGACGGATCACGGTGGAGATTGGGGAGGATTTGCGATGAGCGTGGCGGGTCGATTCCCCTACCCTTCCCGGGCCGGGCTGTATTTCCACACCCTGCGCCATCTGCGCCCGGTGCAAATCTACGGGCGGATTTGGCGCGAGCTGGGCCGTTCCGCCATCGATACCGCGCCCGCGCCGCCCCGCGCGATTCCCGGCGCGGCCCTGGCCCTCCCGGCCCGGCGGCGCTCGGCTTGGGTCGCGCCCTTCGTGTTCCGCTTTCTCAACGAAGAACACGCCATCCGCGGCCCGCGCGATTGGGATAACCCCGGCCAGGCCAAGCTCTGGCGCTATCACCTGCATTACTTCGACGGCCTCAACGCCTGGAACACGGCGGAAAGCCGCGCCGGCCAACGCGGCTGGCTACACCGCTGGATCGCCGAAAACCCGCCCGGCCAAGGCAGCGGATGGGAACCCTATCCCATTTCCCTACGCGTGGTGAATTGGATCAAATGGGCGCTACGAGGCAACGAACTCCCCGCCGACGCGCTCGAAAGCCTGGCGGTCCAAGTCCGCTATCTACGGCGCAAGCTGGAAATCCATCTGCTAGGCAACCATTTGTTCGCCAACGCCAAGGCGCTGGCCTGCGCCGGCATGTTCTTCCAAGGCCCGGAAGCCGAAGGCTGGTTGGCGAAGGGCTTGGATATCCTGGACCGCGAACTCGGCGAGCAAATCCTGCCCGATGGCGGACATTTCGAGCGCAGCCCCATGTACCACGCCCTGGCGCTGGAGGATTTGCTCGACCTCGTCAACCTCGGCCGCTGCCTAGGAGAAGGACGCGGGGCGCGCCTGTCGTCCTCCCTGGCGCGCTGGTCGGCCAGCATCGGCCCCATGCGCGCCTGGCTGGCGGCGATGAGCCACCCGGATGGGCGCATCGGCTTTTTCAACGACGCGGCCCACGGCCTCGCCCCCGATAACGGCGAACTGGAGCGCTATGCCCTGGACCTGGGGTTTCCGCCCCTGCCCGCCCAACCCGATGGCGTCCGGCACTTCCCCGATAGCGGCTATATCCGCGTGCAACGCGGCGATCTGGTGGCCTTGCTGGATGTAGCCCCCATCGGCCCCGATTACCTGCCGGGCCACGCCCACGCCGACACCCTATGCTTCGAATGCTCCTGGTGGGGCGAACGGGTGCTCGTGAACCGGGGCACCTCGCGCTACGGCCTGGGGCCGGAACGGCTGGCCGAGCGCGGCACCGCCGCGCATAACACGGTGGCGGTGGACGGCAAGGATTCCTCGGAAGTCTGGGGCGGCTTTAGGGTCGCGCGGCGGGCCCGGCCGTTCGGCCTGTCGGTGGATGTGGATGCGGACGCATGGGTGATCGAATGCGCCCACGATGGCTATAAGCGCTTGCCGGATCGCCCCGTGCATAGGCGAACCTGGCGCTTCGGCCCCGATAGCCTGCGGGTCGAGGACCGGGTGGCGGGTCGTGATTCAACCCCCCAACCCCCCGTATCAGGGGGGCTTTGGGGCGGTTTCCTGCCACGGGGGCTTTCTCTCCCTCCCCTGACAAGGGGAGGGCCGGGGAGGGGTTTCCGCGCCGTCGCCCGCTTCCATTGCCATCCGCACAGCCCGCCCCATCCAGTGGCCGATGGCTGGCTGGCCGCGCCCGGCGTGGCTATCCGGGTGGAAACCGGCGCGGCTCGCCTGGAAGACGGCTATTACGCGCCCGAATTCGGCTTGGCCCTGCCCAACCAGACGCTGGCGGTCGAACTGGACCGGGGCCGCGCCACCACGATTTTCCGGTTCCGCTAAACCATGCACATCCTGTTCCTCACCGACAATTTCCCACCCGAGGTCAACGCGCCCGCCAGCCGGACCTTCGAGCATTGCCGCGAATGGCGGCGGGCCGGGCACCGGATCACGGTCGTCACCTGCGCGCCGAATTTCCCCAAGGGCCGGGTATTCCCCGGTTACCGCAACCGGCCGTGGCAAGAAGAAGACATGGACGGCATCCGGGTCATCCGGGTGTGGACCTATATCACCGCCAACGAGGGTTTCCTAAGGCGCGGCCTGGACTATCTGAGCTTCATGCTGGCGGCTATTCCCGCGGCCTGCCGGGTGCGCGGGGTCGATGTGGTGATCGGCACTTCGCCGCAGTTCTTCACCGTTTGCGCCGCTTGGGCGGTGGGCGCGCTCAAGGGACGGCCCTTCGTGTTCGAGTTGCGCGATTTATGGCCGGAATCCATCAAGGCGGTGGGCGCGATGGACAATTCACCCATCGTCCGCGGTTTGGAGCGCGTCGAAACGTTTCTCTACCGCGAAGCCGCCGCCATCGTCGCCGTCACCCAGTCCTTCAAGTCCATCCTGATGGCGCGGGGCATCAATGGGGACAAGATTCGGGTCGTCACCAACGGCGTCGATATGGCGCGCTTCACCCCCCGGACGAAGGACGCGGAATTGGCGGCGCGCCTGGATCTGGAGGGCTGCTTCGTGGCCGGTTACATCGGTACCCACGGCTTGGCGCATGGCCTGGAAACCCTCTTGGACGCGGCGGCGCTCCTGCGCGAACACCCGCGGGGCCGGGATATCCGCTGGCTGTTCCTGGGCGATGGCGCGCGCAAGCGGGCGCTACGGGAACGCGCCGCGGCGCTGGGCCTGGCGGACACGGTGGTCTTCGTCGATAGCGTGCCGAAAGAGGCCGTGGCGCGTTACTGGTCGCTGCTGGATATCGCCGTCATCCATTTGCGCAAGACCCCGCTGTTCGCCTCGGTGATCCCTTCCAAGCTATTCGAGTGCATGGGCATGGGCATCCCGGTGTTGCACGGGGTGGCGGGCGAATCGGCCGATCTGGTCGAGCGGGAAGGCGTGGGGCGGGTGTTCGAGCCGGAAAATTCGGCGGCGCTGGCGGCTGAACTATTGGCCTTGCGGGCGGATGGGGACGCCTACCGGGAACTGCGAAGCCGCTGCCGCGCCGCCGCCGTGCATTACGACCGCGCGGCCCTGGCCGCGCGGATGTTGGAAATCGTCGCGGAAACCGCCCGCGACGGGGCCGCGGCCGGAGCTTGCTCCGCCGTCGGCCGTTAGCCACCCATCGATAAGGCAGGAAACAACGGACATGTGCGGCATCGCCGGCATCATCGACTACCGGGACGGCGCTCCCCTGGCCCCCGCCTTGGACGCCATGGTCCGGGCTCAATGGCATCGCGGCCCCGACGACGGCGGAGCGGTCGTGCTGCCGTTCGGACGGGGACGGCTGGGCCTGGGGCACCGGCGGCTATCGATAATCGACACTAGCGCCGCCGGGCATCAGCCCATGGCCGATCCCGACAGCGGCAATTATCTGAGCTTCAACGGCGAGATTTACAACTTCCGCGCCTTGCGCGAGGAATTGCGGGCGCTGGGCGTGGCGTTCCGTAGCCATGGCGATACCGAGGTGCTACTGCGCGCGCTGGGCGTCTGGGGGGCGGACGCCCTGGCCCGGCTGCAAGGCATGTATGCCCTGGCTTTCTATCACGCCGCCAGCGGGCGTTTGCTCCTGGCCCGCGATCCCATGGGCATCAAGCCCTTGTATCGCGCCCGCCACGCCGGGGGACTGGTATTCGCCAGCGAGGCGCGGGCCATCCTGGCTTCGGGGCTGGCCGAGCCGCGCATCGACCGGCGCGGCTTGGCCGGGATGTTGGCCTATGGCGCGGTCCAGCACCCGCTAACCGTGTTCGAGGGCATCCACTCCCTGCCGCCGGGTTGCTATCAAATCTTCGACGCCGACACCCACGCCGCCGGGCATGAGCCGCCGTGCCGGCCGTTCTGGCGCTGCCCCGCGGCCAATCCCCGGCGCCAGCTAGGCGAAACCCTGGAGGACATCAGGAATACCCTGTACGCCGCCGTCCAGGATCATCTGGTCGCCGATGTGCCGGTGGGCGTGTTCTTGTCTTCCGGGCTGGATAGCACGGTGGTCGCGGCCCTGGCGAGCCACTCCGGGAACCGCTTGCGCGGCTTCACGGTGGGCTTCGCCGATCAACCGGATTTCTGCGAATTCGCCGAGGCCGCCGCCACCGCCGCCGAATTCGGCCTGGAACACACCCAAGTCGCCATCGGCGAGGCGGACGCCCTGGCGGCCACCCAAGCCTGGCTAGCTTCCCAAGACCTACCCTCCATCGACGGACTCAACACCTATGTCATTAGCCGCGCCGTGCGGGCGCACGGCATCGCCGTCGCGCTGTCGGGCTTGGGCGGGGACGAATTGTTCGGCGGTTATCCCAGCTTCGTGGAAGTGCCGAACTTGCGGAATACGCTGTGGCCGGCCCGCCTCCTGCCCGGGTTCGCGCGCCGGGCGCTGGCGGACTTGGCGACCCTCCGCAAACCCCTATCCGTCCGGCACAAGCTGCGCGACATGCTGAGTACCGACATGGGCTTGCTAGCGTTATACCTGCAACGGCGGCGGCTGCTGTCCGGGGAGTTCCTGCGGGATTTGGGCGTGGAACCCCGGGCCTTGGACCTGGCCGAACACTGCCTGCCGCCCGAAAGTTTCGAGGGCCTCGCCATTGACGAGCGGCAACCCGCGTGGACGGTCTCGCAATTGGAAAGCCGCTTCTACCAAGGCAATACCTTGCTGCGCGACAGCGACGCCAACGGCATGGCCCATGGCTTGGAAATCCGCGTGCCCATGCTGGACGCCCGGATGCTGGAACTCATGGGCGGAGTACCCGACGCCGTGCGCCTGCCTAACGGACAGGCCGACAAGCACCTTTTACAGCGGGCCTTCGCGCCCATGTTGCGGCCCGCCTTGCGGCGGCGCGGCAAACTGGGCTTCACCCTGCCGATCCGCCGCTGGATGACCGGGCCATTACGCGAGCATTGCGAGGCGTCCATGGCCTGCCTCAAGGATTCTGGCCTACTGCGTCCCGAGGGCGTGGACCGGGTCTGGCGGGAATTCCTGGCCGATCCGGAATCGCCGATGTGGTCGCGGGCCTTCGCCTTGTCGGTGCTAGGCGGCTATTTGGGCGGGCTCGAGCGCGGGAATGGCGCGAATGCGTAGCCGCGCCGCTTCCGCCGGTATCGCGCTGGCGTTGACGGCTTGCTGCCTAGAAGCCGGAACCGCCCCAGCGGGGCCATCGCCCGCGGCGACCGCCGCCGAGATACGCCGGGAAGCCACCTTGCCCAACAACGGCCCCGCCGGCCGCCCCTTGCCGTTGGCCGCGAGCTGGAATACCGGGGTATCGAAAGGCGGTTACGACCCGGATTATCAACTGCGCCTCATAGAACAAGGCCATCGTTTATGGCCTTGGTTCCAACTGGATTTACCGGAAGCCGCAAACCCCAGCGAAATATCCTCGCTTTATTACTGGCGGGCTCTGCGGCGCTGCGCGGAACTTAGCCTGCCCATCGCCTTTATCGGCAGCCAATGGGAACGGCTCCTGACCGACCAGCCGAAATACCGAAACCTGCCCCCGGAGCAAAACCCCAATGTCGCGCTAAGGGATGGGAATATCCTACCCATGGTTTCCCCCTTCGGCCCACTGGAACCCTGGACCGAAGCCGGACGTTCCTGGACCGGCACGGACACCCTGCGCCGCATGCAACAAGGCTATCCGAATCCGCCGCGAGTGTTGTTCGTATCCAATAACGAACATCCCAAGCTGAGTTGGGGAGATGCGGACAAGGATAAGCGCTACCGGATCGAAAATACTCCAGATAATCGACGACGGGCCGTGGGCGATGCCTGGATAAAGCATTATCGCGCCCTACAAGCGGGGCTGCGGGAAGGATTAATTAATTCGGTTTGGCGGGAGAATGCGCGGTTCATAGCTTATGGCGCTTTCGGGGGATCGGCCTTGGGCCGTTGGCCCGGTTGGGTGGATTATTCCCTGCATATACCGAACCGCATGGAGCCTTGGCCATTGGCTTGGGATGGAGCTTCCTTGCCTTATTATCTGAACGATTGGGAACCCTCGACCGACCACACGGTATGGAGCCCGCAGATCGAGGCCATGAACTGGGTATTCATGCTGGACGAAGCCTATCGGCTGAACCCGGAGTTCTTCCTGGAAATGTCGATCTGGGATGGTTATCAGCCGGGCGCGGCTAGCGATAAGCGGGCGTTCTTCGCCAAGCGGGGCATGGCGTACACGCCGGAGCGCCATGCCGGGATGCTCAAATTCGGGATGTGGCTGCTGAGGCCGAGGTTGGTCCGGGAATATCGGGGCTCTACCCAAACCAGATTCGATACCGAAGCCTATTTCATGGAAATCGTCAAGGCGGTGGATGAAATCCACGA
>SXGT01162335.1_pt1 | contig 24899 bp, 17 predicted proteins | sample 3176221 | NCBI WGS metagenome assembly SXGT01 (sample SAMN11356862, study PRJNA531348) | freshwater metagenome | isolation source: freshwater sample F1-120 | place: China: Fuxian Lake, Yuxi | collected 2017-12-25
CCCACCAGGGAGATCCTGGGCAGGGCGTCCTGGGGCTGCTCGGGCACCTCCTCGGCAAAGGCCGCGACGATGTCGCCCTCCAGCTCGGCGAGCCCTCGGCCGTGGAGCGCGCTCACGGGGTAGACCTTCTTCACTCCGAGGCGGTAGAGCTCGAAGGCCTCCGCGTCGCCCCTGTGGGAGTCGGCCTTGTTGGCCGCGAAGAAGACGGGCTTGTCGGCGCGGCGCAGGAGATCGACCGCGGCCTTGTCGGCGTTGGTCAAGGGCACGGTCGAGTCGCTCACGAAGAGGATGACGTCGGCCTCGGCCACGGCCGCACGCACGTGCCCCGCGATGCCCGCCCTCATGGGATCGGCGTCCTCGGGATCGAAGCCCCCGGTGTCGACCAGGGTATAGTCCCGACCGAAGGCCGAGGTGTCGGTGTAGTGCCTGTCGCGGGTGACGCCGGGCTCGTCGTGGACGATGGCGAGCTTCTTCCGGGCGAGGCGGTTGAAGAGGGTGGACTTTCCCACGTTGGGTCGGCCGACGACGGCCACGATAGGGAGCCCCGAGGCGCCCCCGGGGACCCCTCGGTCCAGCCGGGGCTTGAAATGCTTGGTCATGACTGCTTTCCTGCCCGGCCGCCGGACGTGGGACGCGAGGCGCCATAGCCCATCTCCTCGAGCCGGGCGTCGCTCTCGTACCAGCGAGGCGTCGCGCGCACGTGGATGGCGAGGTGCACCTGACGCCCGAGGAGCTCCTCGACGCGAGCCCTGGCTCGGGTCCCGATCTCCTTCATGAGCCGGCCCTTCTCTCCGAGGACGATCGCCTTGTGCGACTCCTTGTCGACGTGGACCACGAGCTGGATCCGGGGCACGCGCAGCCCTTCCTCGAAGGTCTCGACCAGCACGGCCACCCCGTGGGGCACCTCCTGCCGGGTGTGCGTGAGGATCTGCTCGCGCACGTACTCGGCCACGAAGAAGCGGACGGGTTTGTCCGAGAGCTCGTCCTCGGGATAGAGAAAGTCTCCCTCGGGCATGAGCTGCTCCAGCTCGGCCAGGATACGCTCCGGGCCTTCCTTCTTGCGGGCGCTCACCGGGAGGAGCGCGGCGAAGGGCCACGCCTTGGCCAGCGCCTCGAGCACCGGGAAGAGGGCCGTCTTGTCCTTGACGCGGTCGACCTTGTTGAGGACGAGGAGCGTGGGGACCCCCGGGGGGAGGCCCTCCAGGATCGCCCGGTCCTCGGGGCGGAGCTCCGGCCTGGGCTCCTCGCCGAGATCCGTCATGAGCACCACGACGTCGGCCTCGCGCGTGGCCTCCTCGGCGACCTGGTTCATCCGCACGCCGAGCTTGTTCTTGGCGACGTGGATGCCCGGCGTGTCGAGGAAGACATACTGGGTCGCGCCCACCGTGAGGATGCCGGCGATGCGGTCGCGCGTGGTCTGGGGGTGGGGGCTGGTGATGGCCAGGCGCTCGCCGAGCAGCGAGTTCAGGAAGGTGCTCTTGCCCACGTTGGGCCGGCCCACCAGCGCGACCTTCCCCGCGCGGCGACGTACGTGGACGCGCTTTTTGGGCAGGGCCTCATCGGGGCCCGAAGAGGCGGTCTTTTTCCTGGGCTCCGCCATTGGCGGGGCTCATAGCATGCAAGGGCGGGCGAGGGGAGGACGAGACTTTCCCTAAAGCCTCGGTTGCCTGTGGCCTCGCCTGTCGGTATGACCCTCAAGCACTTGCTTTTCCTCGGGCAGCTCGCCCGATTTCTCACAGAAAAATCGCATGGCGAACGAAGACACGCCCATCCAACCGCAATCCCGCCAGCCCCTCGTCGACGAGATCGCCGTCCCCACGAACGACGCGGTCGCGGCCCGAACGGCCTCGCCGCCGTCTGGCGAGGTCGCCGCTCCTGCCTCCGCCGGGAGCGGCTCCCTGCTCGCCGCCGAGGACGCGAAGGCGGACGAGGACGAGGATCCTGACGCCCTGGCCGCGCCCGTCGAGGACGCCGGGAAGGGGCCGTGGGCCTTCTTGCTCGTGGTCGCGGCTGCCGTCGTCGTGCTCTTCGTCCTGCCGCCGCTCACCAAGGCCGGCATCTGGGATCCGTACGAGCTCAACGTGGCGGACCTCGCCCGGCGCATGGCTCTGAAGCTTCATGGCGCATCGGGGCTCGCCCTCGAGGGTGCGGACAACTCGCTCCCCCACCTGAACGATCTCGGGCGCCCACAGCTCCCCTTCACATCGATCGCTCTGGGCTTCAAGCTCTTCGGGCTCCAGGAATGGGCCGGGCGCGCGCCGCTCGCGCTCTGGGGCCTCGTCGGCGCCGTGATCACGTACGGCTTCGTCGACCGCCTGGTCGACCGCCGCGCCGGCGTGTTCTCGGCGATCGCGCTCCTGACCATGCCGCTCTACTTCGTGCACGCGCGCACCATGCTCGGCGACGTCACCACGATGGTGTCGCTGATCATGGCGTTCGGCGGCCTCGCCGTCGCGGCCTTCGGGATCGCGGACGACGGCCGAGCGCAGCTCGAGCGGCGCGTCCCCTGGCTCATGCTCGGGTTCGTCGGGCTGGTCGCCGGCTTCTACAGCCGCGGCGGTGTGCTCGGCCTGTTCGTCCCCACCGTGGCCATCGCCCTGGCTTGGCTCGTGCTCGTCTTCGCGGGGCGCAAGCTCGACGCCTTCACCCACGCGATAGGCGCGCTCACGGGCGCCGTCGCGACGTTCGCGTTCTACAAGGGGTACGTCGCGCTCTCGGCGGATCCTCCGCCCGTGGACCTCAACCCGTGGATCGGCGCGATGGTCCACCCGCCGTCCAAGTACCCCACCTTCGACTTTACCCTGGGTCACCTCGGCCACGCGCTCGCGCCGTGGAGCGGCTTCGCGCCCTTCGCCCTGGGGCGCCTCTTCATCGCCCCTCCGGGGCGGACGGGCGCCGCGTACAGCCGCGAGAGCACGGCCCGCGTGGCGATTCTCCTGGCCGCGTCCGCCGCCTTCGCCGCCCATGGCTTCCTGGCCGCTCGCACCGATCTCATCGCCTTCTCGGGCCCCGCGTTCGTCGCCGCGGCCTGCGGCATCGCGCTGCGCGATTACGAGCGCGGCGCCCACGCGTCGATCTCGGTCGGCGTGGGCACCATGGTCTTCCTGGGCCTCTTCCATCACGACTTCCACGGCATGCCCGAGAAGGCCTACCAGGCCTTCGCCATCGCGCAGGCCGTCCCGTTCCCCGAGTCCTTCAAGGAAAAATCGCTCTCGTTGTGGAACGTCGTCCTCATGGGCTTCGCTGGCGTCACGTTGCTCACATGGATCGAGCGCGACGCGAAGCGCCGGCCCTTCGATCCCAGGACCTACCTGGGCGTGCTCCGAGCGCTGCGCGACGCATGGGACGGCATGCTCGTCCTCGCCTACTTCGCGATCGTCGCCGGGACGTCGCTGGCGGGCCTCGCCGTCTGGGTCGGCACGCGCTCTCACGCCAAGTGGCTCGGCGCTATCCCGCTCCAGGTGCGCGAGGTGGCGCTCGGCGCGTGGTGGAAGGCGGCGCTCGGTCCGCCCGCCATCGTGCTCGGGCTACTCTTCTGGGCGGACGTGTGGCTCTGGGCATTTAGCAACAAGGCGGGTGGCGTCCGTCTGGGGCGTGGCTTCGAGCCCGTCGAGTCTCTCGTCGACTCGCTCCGGGGCACGAAGGAGCGCCCCTCCGCGCCGATCGCGCTGCTGCGTGTGCTGCTCGGAAAGGGCCAGCCCACCGAGGGCGAGTCCCTCGCGGCCGTGTCCCTCGCCGTCCTCGTCCCCTTGCTCTTCCTCCAGGTGCCTGCCGTGGTGTTCTTCGGGCTGTTCAAGTCCGGGTTGAAGCCGCTCGTGGCGGGTGCACTCGCGTTGCCGTCGGGCATCGCGGTCATGCTCGCGCTGGGGATCGTGGGCGATCTGGTTCGAGGGAGCCGCGCTGCGTTCCTCGCGGTGTTCGGTATGGTCGTGGGGCTGGTGCTCTGCGCCGGCTACTACCCCGCGCTCGCCAATCAGCTCTCCCCCAAGGAGGTCTTCGAGAGCTACAGGCGCTTCAAGAAGGACGACGAGCCGCTGGCGCTCCTCGGCGTCGGCGGACGCACTGCTGCGTACTACGCGGGCGGGCAGCCCCTCCTCTTCAACGACACCCAGAGCGCCTACGGTTGGCTCATGTCCGCCGAGCCAGGTACGCGCAGGTTCCTCTCGGTGAAGGCCGATCAGCTCGCTCGTCTGAACCAGCTCTTTCGCACGAGTTCAAAGCCTCCGGCCAACATCCCTGTCCTCGATGGTCGCTCGAGCCAGATCGTGCTCGTCGCGTCGGCGCTCGCGCCGGGCGAGACCAGCGAGAACGGGCTCGACAAGATCATCCTCGCGTCCCCTCCGCGCCCCCAACGCCCGCTCGACGTGAACCTGGACGACAAGCTCCAGGTGCTGGGCATCGACATCACCGACGAGCGAGGTCGCCTGGTCGATGCCGTGGGTGCAGGGCGCAAGTTCCACATGAAGACCTACTTCAAGGTCCTCGCGCCGGTGACCCAGGAGTGGGAGGGCTTCATCCACATCGATGGCTTCCGTCGTCGGCACAACGGCGATCACAAGATGATGGCGGGAAAGTACCCGCTCTCGATGTGGAACAAGGACGACTACCTGGTCGACGATCACGAGTTCACGCTGGAGCCGAACTTCACCCAGGGCGCCTACACGATCTACTTCGGCCTCTACTCGGGCGAGTCTCGCCTCAAGGTGAAGAGCGGCCCTCAGGACGGCGAGAACCGCGTCATCGGCGGCACACTCAACGTCCAGTGAGCGTCGCTGTCGCGCGTCACTTGATCGGAACGGGGAGGCGCCTCGCGACGATGCCAGGTCCAGGGAGCGACCTCTCCAGGTCCTCCCAGCCCACCGCCGCGAACGGTCCCGCCCCACCGATGGCGACCGTGGGGTTCTTGCGTTGTCTACTGGACGTCACGCTCACCAAAAATTCGCTATTTGTGCCGTCGACGGGGTTGAAGGGGAAGCCCCCACTCGTCCCTGCGTAGCGGCCGCGGACATCGCCCGAAGCCTGGTCGAGCCAGACGACGAGAAACGCCCCCGCGCCCGCGGCCGTGCCTGCCACGGCGGGAGTGATCTGGTCGCCGGCCGAGAGCTTGTCGTTCAGGGGGCGGCCCTGGTCGCCTGCGATCTTGGTACCCTGGGCCGTGAAGCGCTGAAAGAAGATCTCCGAGTTGCCGGCGCCGCGATCTGCCCACACGACGGCAAACTTCCCGTCCGAGAGCGCTGCGATGCGTGGTCGCTCTTGCACTCCGGCCGTGACCTCGTTGACCACGATCTCGGGGCCGGCCGGCGTTCCTTCGAGGCTGACGGATCGGAGCTTGATGTCCCCTCCGCTCTCCCAGACCACAGCAAAGCTGTCGGGGCGCGCCACGATGGCGGGACGCGCGTTCAACGTACCGGAGGATAGTTCCTGCTGGCTGCCGAGCACGTTCGGCGATGTGAAGAGCCGCCCGTAGATCTTGCCGCTCCCGGTTGGGCTGCCGCTCTCGTCTTGCCAGACGACGAAGAGCTTCTTGTTGGAGCCCGCGGCGAGCGACGGAAGCGTCTGCTTGCCGGGCTCACCACGTCCGTCGATCCCGTTCACTCCGCTCGGGCTCGACTCACCTGGACTGAAGTCGGGGTTGAGTGAGCGGAGCTGGACGTCCCCGTCGGACTCGAACGCGATCCACACCCGCCCGTCGGAGCTGACTGCTTGGGGCAGAGCCTGGGCGGGCTTGGGCTTGGCGTCGTTCGTCAGGAGCACGAATCCCTTGGCAAGAGCGGGCGGCGACGAGAGCGGCGAGAAGTTGGCATCCAGCACCCTGAACCCCACGTTGGTGCCGCCGCTGGACGTGTCGGTGAAGAACCCGAAGAAGCTCCTGGTGCTCCCGGTGCCTTCCGGCCAGAGAAACAACGCGTCGCGCTTCTCGTTGGCGTCGCCCGTCTTGGTGCCCGCCTCGGTCGATCCGACAGAGAGCGTGACCTCGATGCTCTTGCAGCTGGCGTTGCAGAAGAATGTGCTCGGCGGATCGCACTGCTCGAGCGCCTCAACGACGCTGTTGCCGCATGCAGACGGAGGCAGGACACGATGCATCTTGATGTCGACGGAAAAAGCGTCCTGGATCACCTTCTTCGCGGTACATCCCTGGGCGATCCGCTCGTTCTGTGCGTCGAGCGCCGTTGCCACGAAGAGCCGGTCGCTGTCGGCCTTGGTGATGCGAAGATCGCGGCAGAAGCGCACGCCTGGCGCGCAGTCCGTGCTTGTCAGGTCGCCCGTGGCGATCTTGGGCGTTGTTTCAATGGCCGTCGCGATGCCCGTCGTGGCGTCGCATGTCACCGTGTCGCTCGCATCGTAGACGAGCAGCGTGACCCGAACCGCGTTGTCCAGGAGTCCTCGTGGCGCCGTCAGATTGGTCTGGATCGAGATCCGTACGTCGTCGGCGACGTTGGAGCACGCCGACATCGCGGCGATGAAAAGTGTTAGCCCGGTGCAGCGGAGGCACACACGCACAGGAAGCATCGGCTAGCAATCTAGCAGTCTTTGTTCTCAGCGAGCAGGAGGTTCGTCGACTCAGAAACTCCACGGCAGGCGGAGGCTCCGCCGCGTTGCTGGCTTTTCGACCGCGATCCCGGCAACAGCGAGGGCGTCCACGATGGCTGCCTTGGCGTTTGCAGAGCCCTCGACGAGCACGCCTCGTGCACCAGCACGGGCAAGGGAAGATGCGACGCGATCGGCCCACTCACCCAGGACAACGGGGTCTTCCTCGGGGTGCCCAGCACAGATTGCGTAGCGGTCGTTTCCAAGCCTGACGGCGCACCAAGGCCACTCCCATGCCTTCTCGGCTACGAGCCTACAGCTCTCACGGATGCCGGCGGTGTACGCTTCGAAGAGAGCAGCGCGGAGCGCTGGGAGCCTGGTGAAAATCCAGGGCTCTGCGTCGGTGTCGATGGCGGCCTGTCTGAGCCCATCGAGCACGGTGGCGGTGAGGGTAGGGGAGGCGTTCTCGTGTGCAAGGATTCGTCCGAGAGAAGCAGCCGCATGGAACAGATCGCGTCCCTCGGTTCGGGCGGCTACATGCTCGCAGAGGAGCGCCTGAGCTGCCTCGCTGCGCGCCAGCGCGTGATGGTCGGTGGGCGTCAGAGCGGCGCCGAGCAGGATCTCGTAAAACTTCAGGGCGAGTGAAGGCCAAGCCTCAGCTATCTCGTCCGTTCCGGGCGTTGGGGCCATGTCAGTAGCTGACGTCGGAAGCAGATTTTTGCTGCTGCACCGGCTTGGTCGCCGGAGCGGCCGGACGAGGTGCGGCCGTCTTGCCGCCGCCCCCGCTTCCGGCGCCCCGCTCGGCTGCCGCTTGCCCCGGAGATTCAGCAGCCCTGCGTGACGCCATCTCCGAGAGACCGTTGAGGCCTGTTTGAGCGCGACCAGCGAACGCGGGGACACCAAGCAGCGCCGCGTATCGAGAGCGAGCCGCCTCTCGATCGCCCATCTGCTCGTAGCAGCGCGCTGCTTCGTAGGTTGCGTCGTATCCGACCGGAGTTCCCGCTGCTTGCGCCGCGACCGAGTTGAAGCGTGCAACTGCTGCGGGGCACCCGCTTCCCTCGCGGATGCTTCGCGCAGCCCAAAGAGAAGCTCCGACGTTCCCAGCACCTGCTGCCGCGTCAAACAGCCGCGCTGCGTCGCCGAAGCGCTGCGCTTGGTAGGCAGCCATACCTGAGGTATAAGAGTCGCCCTTGCCATCGTCTCGCGCGAGCTGATCTTCGGGCCTGGCCGGAGCAGGGAAAGGTGGTGCGAGAGGCGCTGGGGCACCTGCCGCAGGGCCAGCGTTGGAGATGTCCTTCCTGCCAAGCTCCCTCTGAGCAGGCGTTCCCAGTCCACTCCTGTTTTCGTCGAGAGCCGTTGCACCGCCGCCTGGCGTCTGGGCCATCGGCGCCCCCTTTGCTTTGTTTTCGGGCGTAGCCGTCGCTGCCGCGACCGGAGCTTCAGCGGGAGGGCTTGCCTGCGCACCGTAGGCTCCATGTGCGGATGCGGCCGTGCGCGTGTCGAATGAATCTCTCTCCTCCGCAGCTGCCATTCTCGGTGATGGAGAGCCTTGCTCGGTCACCGTGAGTGCGGCTGACTCCCTCGGCTGACGGCTGCGTAGAAGCAGTGCGCTTGAACCAATCATCAGGAGGAACAGAGCCGCCATTGCGGTCTGTGGACGCATCGCCCAGCTCCCTGCCCAGGAAATGGCGCGCGCGAAGCGCCCACGTGGAAGTGGAACGCTCTTCTGAGCGTCCCTCACCGCCGAGAGAATGCGCTCCTCGAACCCCTCGGGAACGGGGGGCTCAGGTAGCACCGCAAGCTCCTTCGTGGCCCGAAGGCCGCTCCAGATCGACGTGCATCGAGGACATCCCGATGCGTGACGCCTCATCGCCGCGCTCGTGATCTCGTCGAGCTCGTTGTAGAGCTCGTCGATCAGCAGGCTGTCGAACTTGTCGCAGTCCATCGTCGTGGGTCCGGTTGAGATGTCTTGGGAGAGAGTGCGCATCGCATCAGCGAAGCGCACGGGCATATTCTTCGTAGGCACCGAGAGCTTCCTGGAGCCGCTCCAGGGCGTAGCGCATCCGGCTCTTCACCGTGTTCTCCGGCACGCCCGCGATCTCGGCGATTTCCTTGAATGGGAGGTTCGACACCTCCCGCATGAGGAAGACCTCGCGCTGGTCGTCGGGCAGCTTGCTCACGGCCAACGCAATGCGCCGTTTGAGCTCCGTACCCGTGGCCTGACGCTCGACGTCCGCACGGCTGTCGGCCGTCAGTTCGCCAAGGGTGCGGCCCCCTCGATCCTCTCCGCGAGACTCGTCCAGGGACGGGTGCTTCCGGTGTGCTCCCTTGCGGAGCTGATCGATGCAAAGATTGCGGGCGATCGTGTAGACCCAGGTCGTGAAGCGGGCCTCGTGCTTGAAGTCTGCCGCATTCTGAGCGACGCGGATGAAGGTCTCCTGGACGACGTCCTCGGCTGCCGGACCGCTCCGAAGCTGGCGGTAGGCGAAGTGGTAGAGGGCCGTCTGATGGCGCCGGACAAGCAGGGCGAAGGCCTGCCGATCGCCGGACTGGAACCGGACGACGAGGCCCTCGTCGGGCACGTCCTGGTTCATGGGCCACGTCCCGGGCTGTGCGCCGGTCCGCAACCCGCACGCTCACACGAGCCGCTGTACCACCGGAAGGCAGAGCTCTCACGCCTGGCCACGGAAGCCGCCACGACACCCATTGAACCATTTTCTTGGGGGTTGAGACGTGCCAGAGCAGACAAAGTTCTTCGATCTCCGAGATTCGACCGATGTGGGATGGCGTTGCTACCCCCGGTCTTTTACTATTCGGAAGGCGCGACGCGCACAACCCCCCGCAGCGAGGAGTGTGCCCCCGGTGAACTTTCGTACGAACGCCGGTTGCCAGGCACCACGCGAGCCGACTAGAGTAGGGCGCGACACAAAAGGTCGAGCACGCTTCCACGGTGCACGCCAAGCTTGTGGTGCCACGTAGAATCTTTGAGTATGGATGGTGCAGGTTCGCCATCGATCGGGTCGGAAAGGGGAGCACGCGATGCGACGTCATGCGATTGGGCTGGCCTTCTTGTTTGCTGTGGGCGTGTCGCTCACCGCGTTCGCACAGCCCAAGGGCGGCGGAAAACCTGCAGCGAAGCCATCGGCATCTGCCGCGGCGGGGTCCGCTTCGGGGGCCACGCCGACGCCGGACGTTCCTCCCACGTCAACGGCGCCGGCTGGCCCTGCGGTCCCCGTTCCTACCGCTCAGGGACCGGACGGCGCGACGTACTCCGTCCGCTTGCGCGATCTCGAGTCGCGTGTCGACGAGCTGAAGGACCAGATCCGGCGGAGCCACAACCGTCTCTCTCTGCTCTCCGACACCATTCTCACGGGCGGAGCAGCGGGCTCCCGCGCAGAGATCACGTTCAAGAACGAGATGTCGACGGCCTTTCGCCTCGTTAAAGCAGCGTTCATCATCGACGGAGCGGTCCAGTACAACCGCCAGGATGAGACTGGCGTGCTCGCAGACCAGAAGGAAATCCCTCTTTTCACAGGCTCGATGCCGCCAGGCGACCACACAGTACAGGCGGTGCTCACCTTCCAAGGCAACGGCTACGGTGTCTTCACCTACCTGCGGGGGTACAAATTTGACGTGCGCAACGCTCACTCCTTCACGGTGGTTGAGGGCAAGGCGCTCGTGGTTACAGGCATCGCTCTTGAGAAGGGAGGGGTGACGACCCCCCTCGAACAGCGTCCTGCCTTCGAGTGGGTCGAGAAGATGCAACCGCTCGGATCAGCGCCACCTAGCGGTGGCGCAGTCCAAGGGGGTACGAGGACGCCTGCGGTGACGGCTACCCCTGCGTCGACTGGCGTTGGTGGTTCATTCTCCATCGGGGGAGGCAAGTAGTGAAACCTCGGCAGCTCCGGCTAGGAGCCGAGCTCACCTCGCTCATCGCCATCAGCATCGTCACCTTTGCGCCTCATGCATCGGCCGACGATGCTTCGGTCCTGCGCTCGGCGCAAACCGAGGTGACCAGCGTCGATCGCGAGTCCGGGAGCGTGGCCAACGCCGTCGAAGGAGCGAAGATCCAGAAGCTGACGGCCGAGCAGAGGGTCGCCAACGCCGAGCTTCTCTATCGCTCGAAAGACTACGCTCGTGCCACAGTGGTTTTTGGGGAAATACTCGAAGAATTCCCTGACACGCCGTCGTTTCCCGATGCACTCTGGCTACGCGGGGAGACCTTCTACGCAGCCAAGGAGTACCTCTCTGCTCGTCGCGACTATCGAGCGATCGTCGCCCGAGGTTCTGAGGGGCGTTTTCAGCCGTACTTTGGCAAAGCCCTTGCGCGCCTAGTTGACGTGTCTCTTCGCACGGGTGATCTCTCATCTCTTGACGAGGTCTTCGCCAAGCTGAACATGATCCCACCGGGACAGGTCGACGCCGCGCTCTTTTACGCGAAAGGCAAGGCCTACTACGCGAAGAAAGACTACGCGAACGCGACGCAGGCGTTTCAGTCGGTGGGGTCGGGAAGCGCCTACTCACACCAGGTGCGCTATTTTCTTGGCCTCATTGCCATGAAGACTCCAGCGACCACCCCCAAGGGAGCCCGCGCATTGGCGCCGAACTATAAGGCTGCCATCGACATCTTCCGCCAGGTCACCGAGCTTCCACCAGACAGCGACGAACATCGGCATGTCATTGACTTGGCATGGATGGCGGTCGGTCGGCTCTTCTATGAAACCGAAAATTTTCGAGAAGCGAGCGAGGCCTACTCAAAGGTGAGCCGAGGTTCTCCTGAGTTCGACACCATGCTGTACGAACTCGCGTGGGTCTACGTCCGGCTCGGCGACGTCCAGCGCGCCGAGCGGGCACTCGAAGTACTTCAGGTGTCAGATCCTGGCTCTCCGCTCATCGGCGACGGAACCCTTCTGCGCGCCGATCTTCTTCTACGTGCGGGCTCGTTCGACAAGTCCGTCGGGCTTTACGAGAGCGTACGGGACGAGTTCGAGCCGATGCGTGGCAAGGTCGAGGCCTTCCTTGACGGCACAAAGGATCCACGTAAATTCTACGAAAGGCTTGCCGCACAGCAACTCGATGTGTTGGACCAGAGCGAGGAGCTGCCCCCACTAGCATTGCGTTGGGCACGTGAGGCTGAGGATGGCCCTGCGGCATTTCGGGTGATCGACGACCTGAATCAGTGCAAGACACTCATTCGGCAATCCTACGTCCTTATTGACAAACTCTTCGCGATTCTGGGCGCTGCGAACCGTGTGCGCGCGTTTCCGGAGGTTGCGGCCGGTGAGCAGCAAGCGCTCGCTCTCCTCAACCGACTGTCACGTGCGCGGCTTGAACTCGCTAAACAACTCGACCGTCAAGAGCCGGACACTCTTGGTGGCGAGATTTCCGAGGTTCGCTCTCAGCGTCGGCTCCTCATGTCTGTGGTCGCGGGGCTTCCAGCGACAGCGGGCGACTTCGCGCAACGGAACTACGAGGGCCAACGTCAGTGGAACAAGCTGTCGCAGGACCTCACCCGTAGAGGGGTCGAGGTGGACTACCTCCAAGCGACTGTCAACGGTCTTCGCCGCGTCCTAAAGGAGGACGCGCAGCGTGGCGTAACACGCGACCCATCCACAGCGAAGCGCTTCGACGACGAACTCGAATCCAACGAGAAGGAGTTGAAGCGGCGGCGTGATGAGCTCTCTGATCTCCGGCGCGCCATCGAGATGGGTCGTCTTCAGGTTGGCATCGGCGACGCGCGCTTTCAGAATGACGCTCTTGCGCGTGCCCAGTTCCGTGACGCGCTCGACCGTGAGGTCGCGCTTGCGGCGCAGGGGCTGGCTGGACCTACGGCTCAGGCCTATGCAACTCAGATGGCACCAGTGCTCGCGCAGTCGCGGCAGGTCGAGGATCGTCTCGTCGCGTCGTTTGCGCAGCTTGAGGCGCAGGTGGCCGCGCGAGTCGTCGCGGTAAAAGAAAAGATCGACGCCGAGCGCGTGAAGATCAATGCATACAATCTTCAGCTCGGTGCGCTTGATTCCGAGGCCCAAGATTTGGTCGGGCTGGTTGCTAAACGTAATTTCGAGATCGTTCGCGATAAGCTGCGCAACATCGTCCTGCGCGCTGACGTGGGCATCACCGAGCAGGCCTGGGAGGTACGCGAAGAGGAGCTTGCTCGCGTTCAAACGCTACAGACTGAGCGTTCTCATCAAGAAACTCTCCTTGACGAGGAACTCCGCGAGGTACTTGACGATTCCGGAGATGCTGCCGGCAAGCCTCGCTGAGCTTGTCGGAGTAGCAGATGCGGGATAGGTGGCGAGAGAGTAGGCGGCATGGGGAACAAGAATGCGGGGGTAGCAGGTGCGACCTGGCAAGTGGAGCGCCTCCGCGAGGACGGTGCTCCGGTGCATCAGCAGGCGCAGGCACGGCAAATAAATGGCACGGCATCGTTGCCGTGGGCATGAGGGCTTGAGCAATGACGAAGTTCCGAAAACGCACTACTCTTGGTCTGTTGACTCTCGGCATCTTTGCGCTCTACGTCGGTTCTGGTGCAGCGCAGCCCACGGCTCCGAGCAAGGGTGACTCTGGAACCCTGAATGCAAATACTGACGCCGCGGCGCCCCAGCCAACAGCTGCCGACGGGGGGGGGCTCCAGAACGACGGTGCTCCAGATTTAATCCCGGGGATGCAGGCAGCACCGACGGTACCTACGGTTCGCAAGGCGGCTCCGCCGCTTCCTCCCCCGACACCCGCGCAACTCGCCGCCCTTGAGCAGATGCGCGGTCAAATGGAGTCCTACGAGCGGGGCGCCAAGGACTACCGCGAGGCCGTCACCACCATTATTCGCTTGCATTACGAGACGAAGAAGAAGGAGATTCTTGCCGGTCTTGATTCTGAAATCGGCATTGAGAAAAGCGAACTTGCAAAGGCACGAGACAACGCCATCAAGCGTCTCGAGGACTTTGTTTCACGATACAGTGGTGCTCGGGCGCAACCTGAGGCAACCCCGGACGCGATGTACCGACTCGCTGCTCTCTACGAGGAACGGGCACGCTCCGAAGGGATCCAAGAACCTCTCGAGATCAGCCTCAAACCGGCGATTGCCCTCTATAAACGCATCATTACGGATTTTCCTAAGTACCGCGAGTTGGCTGGCGTTTACTACTTCCTGGGTCACGCCTACGAGGACTCCGAACGGATCGACGAGGGACAGCAGGTCTGGCGCTCGCTTGTTTGTCACAATCACTATCCGTACCCGACGCCTCCCGATCCAAAGAGGCCGGAACGCGACAGTATCATTCCGATGGCGCAGGATCATGAAGAGTCGTATTGGGCCGGCTGGCGGAGCAGAAATCGAGATCCAAGGAGTGTGAAGAAGGGGGGACCCGAGAGCCGCTATGTCGAGGTGTTTCCCCCGGACTGCGAGTACATTCCGCAGGGAAATGTGCTTCCTGGTGATGAACCGAAGTACGTCGCCGAGGTCTGGTGGCAGATCGGTAACTGGGAGTTCGATCAACGTGACTTCGCCAGCGGCGTTGTCAGGAATGAACCTGCCAGCGTGTACGGCTACAACCGTGCTGCGAGTGCGTACACGCGGGGCATGAAGTACAAGAAGCCACCGCTCCTCGGTGTCACGCTTTACAAGTACGCGTGGACGCTCTTCAAGCAGCAGCGCTACGAGCTTGCCACCAAGGAATTTGTTAATCTCCTAAACTACACTGACACCCAGCAGAAGCTGACGGGGGATACGGGCGCAGACTTTCGAGGAGAGGCCTACACGTACATCGCCGGCTCCCTCACCAATCTGGACTTCGAGGGCCCCGGCGCAGATGAGCCGTACATCCAGCGCCCTGATATCATCGACACCGAACCCAATCCGGAGAAGGCGGAGAGAAAGCTTCACATCGCGATTGATCGCGTGAGGGATCCGAAGCTCATCCCGCAAGATAAGCCCTGGACCATCGAGATCTATCGGGCACTCGCCGCCGAGTTCCGCAGCTTGAACCAGTTCAACAACGCCATCGAGATCTACGAGCTGATGCTCAAGCGTTGGCCGATGGATCCAACTGCGCCTGATGTGCAGAACGGCATTGCTGAGACTTATGACGCGCTTGCTCTTCTCCGGAAGCAAGGCACTCCGGAGCATGATCAGGCGTCGCAGAAGGCTCTTGAGGCACGTACTGGCCTTGCCAACTACATTGGGGTGACCCCGTGGGTTGACGCGAACAAGGACAATCCGGCTGCCATCCAGAATGCCGAGCGCTTGGTGCGTGGCGGTCTCCGGCAGGCGGCCGCGCAGCACACGAACAATGGCAAGGCTGCTGTCGTGGCTGCCGCGGAGACTGGCGATGCTGCTCGGCAGATTGATCTCCTCTCGCGTGCCTTTGGTGAGTACAAACTGGCGGCCATTGGCTGGGCGGGCTACCTGAAGCAGGACGAGAACGCCCCAGACGCCTACGAGAGCCGCTACTGGCTCGCCGATGCACGTCGGCAACAGGTTCGCATCCAAGTAGTCCTTCACAAACTCCAGAAGGATAAGTTCGGGGAGCCCACCCGCCAGGAAATCGAGGGCGCGCTGGCGGCGGCGGTGGACGTTCGGGATTCCAATGAGGACGACAAGTACCTTGATAACGCCGCATTTTTTGCGGTCGATATCAGCGACGTCGACCGAGATCTGTCGTACCAGCGATACGAGGATACCAAGGGTGCTCAGGGGGTTCCTAAGCGCGAAGAGGTCAAGTTCGACGGGGACGACCCGGCGACCCGTAAGGTCCGCGCGGAGCCGATCCCGCCGGTGGTCGTTCAAAGCATTACCGCTCGCGACGAGTATGTGGCTCGTGTTCCCCCCAACCTCGATGTCAACAGACGCTCGATCGAGTACCAGTTCTATGCCGCAGAGACGTTCTTCCTCTACGGCCAGTTCGAGCTTGCCCGCGCCCGCTTCGAGCCAATGTACAGAGAGCGTTGTGGCAAGGACGAGTTTGGGTTCCGGGCCTGGGAGAAACTCATCAGCATGAGCAACTTCACTCGCGATGTGAAGCGCTCTGCAGAGCTCGCGGAGGCCGAGAAGGCCAAGCCCTGTGCGATGAACGATACACAGAGAACACAGGGGACACTTATTGTGAACCCTGTCATCCAGGAAGTCGCGTTCGTTCGGGCCCGAGCGAAGTTCGAAGAGGCGAAGGCCGCTCCTCCCGGTCCTGCCAGAGACAAGCTCTGGCGCGAGGCAGCTGGAATGTACGAGGCTGCGCTCCAGGCTGCTCCCGGTCGTGACGAGGCTCCCGAGGCCGCGATGAACTCTGCCCTTGCGTACAAGCAAGTGGGAGAATTCAATAAGGCAATCGAGCTCTACGACAAGTTTATTAATGCCTATGGGAGCGACGCAAACCTCAACAAGCTGCAGACGGGCGATGCGAACGCTAAGGTCGCTCCCGATCCCAAGAAGTACGCGGAGCGTCTCCAGTACCTGAGTGACGCATATGATGCCCTTGGTACCACCTACTACAGCTTCTTCAATTACCAGCGCGCAGCGGAGACCTACGAGAAGGTCGCGAACAACGAGCGCTTTGCGGCCGACAAACGCAAGGTCGCCGCGAAGAACGCGATGATCCTGTACGCAAGCTTGGGCCAGCGCGACAAGATGACCGCGAGCTACAAGGTGCTCAATAAACTCTCGCCCACGCCGGATGAAAAGGCCAACGCCGACTATCTCGTCGCAGATTACGACCACAAGCAATGGAACCCAACCGGCGGCGATGGAGGCCAGAACCGCCAGTTCCGTCTCGCTGCCGAGGCGTCGCTCAGCGCGTTTCACCAGGCCAACCGGAACAGCGTTCCAAGCGCAAGGTACGTGGTCGAGGCTGCTCATAGCGTCGCTAAGATGAAGAAGGCCGGCGGCGACAAGGACTACCGATTCTGGTTCAAGAACACCATTACGGCCTGGGAGAACTACAGGACACGTGGTCCGGCGGGTAAGGATGGCAAGGCGGAGGCGTTGTCGCCGCCGTTCGTCGACTATGCGGCCGAGGCGGATTACACGCTGCTCGACGAGCAGATCCGTGATTCCTACGAGGTCGAGTCCAAACATAAATACCAAGGTGCCTCCTTCGATATCGTCGGCGACCCAACAAAGAACAAGAAGGGCCGCTACCAGTTCAACGCCGAGGAGGCTGACAAGTGGGATAAGGCTCTTGAGCGTATCGTCAAAACCTATCCTTCGGTCGAGTGGGTGCCGGCGGCGGTCGCGCGGCAGGGCAGCCTCTACGACACGCTTCGAACCGGTCTTTACAACACTGTTCCACCGGCGCTGAAGTATCTGACTGCTCAGCAAGAGGCCGCACTGAAGACAATGGAAAACAGTGGCCGTCCGGAACTCGAAGAGAGAGCTGCTCAGCTTCGCGACGCAGCGAAAGAGGGTTGGCGAAAGAAGAAGGAGACCGAGCTTAATGGCTCCGATACGGTGATGGTGCGTCGGTATGCCACGGCCGTGGCGCAAGCACGCAAGTACAATGTCCGCAATCCGTCGACCCAAAAGGCGGTTGCGCGCCTGGCTTACTTCACCGACATCATTGGCGAAGCGAAGATGCGGGAGTACGTGACCGGAACGACCGACCCGGTCGATCCCACCAAGAAATTGACTTACACTGATGGCCAATACGTTCAGACTCGACCGGGTCAAACGTCCGTTCCGCCGCCGTCGGGACAGTCACTGCCGCTTCCCGCTGCGCCTTGAGGAGAGTCATGGGTCGTCCATTCCGTCACGGTTCGCGTTATACCCTTGCAGTCGGCATTGCTTCCCTCGGACTACTGTCGATTGGGATCGGAGCGTGTGGCAACACTCCTCCGGCCAACTATCCCACCAGCGACGCCGGCGCAGGAGGGAAGTTGGGCGCTCCTCAGGGAGCAGAAGTTGGAGTCGCGGATGGCGCTGGCACGTCAGGTCTCTCTGGAACTGCGAAGGAGGCTTACGAGCGCGCGTTCAAGGCTTGGACCGAGGGCGATCTCGACGGGGCGAAGAAGGGCTTCGCCCAGGCCGCAGCGGCGGATCCGAAGTTCGCTGCTCCTCACTACTCGTTGGGCGTTGTGCTTGAGCGTTTGGGGGATTTCAGTGCCGCGCAAGAGGAGTACCGAACGGCCTTCAGCCTGAAGCCCGATCACGAGATTGCCATGGGGGCGTTTGCGCTCAGCTTGGCGAACACTGGGCATCTGGGTGAGGCAGACGCGTTTCTCACCGAAAAGAAGTCCAAGCTTCCGGAGTCCCCACGCATTACAACGTTCCTCGCTGAAGTCAAGTCGATGCAGAAGGATCACGGTACGGCGCAGCAACTCGCTCAGGACGCGTTGCGCATGAACCCCGACTTCAAGGAGGCAATGGTCACTATCGCTCGCGACCACTATCGCGCTCGTAAGATGGAGCTTGCGAAGTATGCGCTTAAGGCAATTCTCGAAGGCTTCGGTGAGGGAACGCCGCCGCGTGATAAGGGGAATGCCGAGGCACACCTGCTGCGCGGTATCGTGTACAGGGAGGAGGGGCGTCGCGCCTTGGCGCTTGCCGATTTCGAGATAGCGTATGCACGTCGTCCCGATCTCATCGAGGCCTCGCTCCAGCTGGGCGCGATGAAGCTTGAGGCTGGTAACGCTGTCGAGGCACTTCCGATTCTCGAGCGAGCCGTTCGGTTCGCACCAAAGAGCGCAGCGGCGCACCTCGATCTGGGAGATGCCTATCGTCTTATGGGCCGACCTGGAGATGCCAAGAGAGAGCTCGAGCAGGCGCTCGCGCTTGAGTCCACCCTTGCGGTCGCTCACTACAACCTCGGTCTTCTTTACTTGGTCGCTCAGAGCGTTCCGGGCATGAGCGCGAGCGAACAGTCGGCGCAGTCGATCAAGGAATTCGAGACCTACAAGACGATGCGCGGCGGAAAATTCGAGAAGGGCGATGACACGGAGGATCTCCTCAATCGTGCCAAGGCGAAGCAAGCCGAGCTGAAGAACGCAGCGGCCGCTCCGCCACCTGCCGCGAGTTCTGCTGCTCCGGCGAGCTCTGGTGCTCCGGCGAGCTCCGCTGCGCCGGCGAGCTCTGGTGCTCCGGCGAGCTCCGCTGTGCCGGTCAGCTCTGCTGCGCCGGCGAGCTCTGCTGCGCCAACGGGTTCTGACGGTGGCGCTTCACCGTAGGGATGGCACGCTAAGGAGATGAGTATGCACAAGGTTTTTTTGGGGCTCGGTCTCACGGCGCTTCTCTTCACGCTCCCCAGCTCGGCGAGCGCCCAAGGCAAGGGGGTCATCACCATCAACGAAGTGACGATCGTCGGTCGAGTTCAGAAGCCAGTCGCTTCTGTTGATGTGAGCAAAATACAAGCAAAGCTCACGCTCGCCGAGCTGCGGCAGCCGTTCCTCGATCGGATCGAGGAGGCTGCACAGCGCGATCCATTCTGAGAGCGTGTCCTCCGGATGATTCCGCTTCTCGCGGCGCTCATTGCGGCGGCCTGCGTGGGGGCGAGTGGTTGCCGGCTCTTCTTTGCGATGACGTCGACCCGTTACGCTCTCGGGTTGCTCGTCAAGGCGCTACGTGGGGACGTGGGTGCCACGCGGGTGCGGCGACTTCTTGAGGCAATCCGCAAGAGTCCGGTAGGGATCTGGGAGAGGGAGCTTCTCGATGCTCTCGAGGTGACAGAGCCTAGGCTCCGCGCGGCGGAGGTGAACGAACAGTTGACAGAACTCGACTTCCTCGTTTGGCGCTGGTCGCGCGTCCCTCGCGTATGCGCGAGTGTCTCCTCGAGTTCTGGTTTCCTCTTGGCCGCACTCCTTATGCGTCGCGGGCTTGCTGACCCCTCAAGCCTCGGGGGTGACGTGGCGATCCTGGTCACGAGTGGGTTGGTGGGACAGGCGTTGAGCGTGGCCGGCTTCGGGATCGCTGGAGCGCTGGCGTGTGCGACGCTCCATGTACACGCCCAACGCGTTGCTCGCGAGCGGCTGGCTGCTGCGGATGAGCTCGTCGAACGCTTGGAAGTCCTGATCGACCGCAAAGGGGCCGAGCGAATCGTAGGGCTGCCGGGAGGATCTTAACATTGAAAGTCTCACATTTTGCCTTCGATGTGCTGCGTAAGTTGCTGATTTTATTAATTATGTTGTCTTCTTGTGCCGGCGCTTCCGGTCGCCACACAAAACTTTGTCCGCCGACGAAAATCGTCCTGTAGGATACCGGAGCGGGAACTTTTACTCGTCGACATCAGTCTCACCGAGTTGCTAGCAGGAGCAGAGGCGAAAGCGTCCTCGGCGGGACCAGCTTGTCCCGCGACGGAAAGGCGAATTTTCATGTCGCAGATGGGAGCCCAACCCGGGCAAGGCGGGTCTTTCCGCCCAGGGCAGATGACCGCGGTGATGCGCGCGATGTCGGTGCAGACTGGACCCAAGGTCCTTCGCATCGGCGTCGTTCAGGGAGGTCGTGTGCTTGAGGAACGGATCATCAAGCAGCGCTCGACTGTGACCGTTGGTCCGAACGAAAAGGCGATGTTCGTCGTTCCTGCGCCGAATATTCCCCCAAATTTCAAGCTCTTCGAGCTCATTGGCGCGGACTACCACCTCAACTTCCTCGATGGCATGACGGGTAGGGTGGCTCTGGCGAGCGGCATCACCGACCTGACCGCGCTGAGGGGGCAGGCAAAGAAGGTCGAGAACCATCACCAGATCAAGCTGTCCGAGGAGGCGAGGGGCAAGGTTGTGGTGGGGGATACCACCTTCCTGTTCCAGTTCGTCTCACCACCACCGGTGCAGCCGCGCCCTCAGCTCCCTCTCTCTGTCAAGGGCGGGATCGCGAACGAAATCGACTGGACCCTGACGATCATCGCGGCCTTTAGCTTCCTCCTGCACTTTGGCTTCGTCGGTGCGATGTACTCGGACTGGATGGACCCCCCGATCAGCGACGGTGCGTCGGTCACCGGCCTGGTCGACATGATGAAGAACATCCCTATTCCTCCCACCATCGAGACAGCGGCGGTGGACCCCAATGCCACGGCGGCAACCGCGACCGCCGCAGCACCGACGAAGGCGGCAGGAGGGGGAACGCCAAAAGGTCCGAGCGGCGGGAGTAAGGGGGCGATGAGCGACGCGAGGGCGGCGGCGTTGACCCAGCAGGCCGATGCGATGCAGATGCAGATGCTAGCGGCTTTCGGTGGTGCTTCTGCGGTGAGCGGAGCCCTTAACCGCAGCGATATTCCTCCGGTCGATCTTAGCGGTGCAGCTGCCTCGGGTGCGGGGGTCAGCGGTACGGGTGGCGATCTGCGCACAGGCAGCGGTGGCGCTGCGGTCCAGTCCAAGGGAGGTGGGCTTGCAGGAATCGGCGGTTCGGGCGGAAGTGGTACCGGCCAAGGAGCCGGCGCTGAGACCAAGGTCGCGGGGCCGACGGGCGTTGCAAACGTGGGAGGAGCCAGCATGACCGTCCCGGTTTCAGACGCCGATCGGGTCATCGCAGGCCTGCGCCCACGCTTCCGTGCCTGCTACCAGCAGGGGTTGGCCCAGGACCCGTCGATGCAAGGAAAGGTCACGATCGCCGTGTCGGTCGGTCCCAACGGCGAGGTGAGTTCTGCCGAACCCAGCTCCAACGCCGGTCTTTCCGCGGGGGTTGCGGCATGCATAGCGCGCGCCATCCGCAACGCTCAGTTTAGCGCTCCTGGCGGAAGTGGCTCCAAGCTATCGGTTCCGGTGACATTCGTTCAGCAAGGCGCCAAGTAACCTCATCCTATCTGTTGAAGCCCACGCTCTCTAAAAGGGGGGCGTGGGTCTTCACTTTAAGGTGGAGCTGAGGTAAGGGTGAGCGAGCGGGGCCGGACGAGCGGATCCCTCAGTACGGTCAGAAGAATTTTTTCGAAAAGTTGAATCCTGGGCGGCTCGGCCACACCGGAGACTTGTGGAAGTGAAACGTAGGCAGGGGGCTCCTCGTTTGCGTTGACACTGGTGGTGGTCGCCGATACAGTCACACCGAGCGGGCGGTTCCCGCGTGTAGGAGACGAGAGATGCGTCTACGGTCGACTCTAAAGTGGGTTGCAGCTCTGGGAGCGGTGGCGTACCTCAGCACGCCGGCCGGTGCGCAGACGGGAGCACCAGCGCCTGCCCCGGATGCTCAGGTCGGCTTTCAGAAAAAGACTCAGCTCAGTCCGCAAGAACAGCTTGCTGAGGCTCAGAGGCGAATCTCCCGTATGGAGACCCAGGCCTCAGCCCTTCGCAAGCAACTCCAAGAGGCCCGACGCGCTCGCGACGTGGTCAGGACCCTCTGCCTCAACGACAAGCTCTCTCAGATCGACGTCGCTGGACGCGCCGCGGCAGAGCGTGCCGCTTCGCTCAAGGGAGCGGTGACGAGGAACGACGCGGAGGCCGCCAACCACGAGTACACAGTACTCGCCGTTCTCGGCCAAAGAGCCGAGCAGCTCGGCTCCGAGGCCAGCCAATGTGTGGGTGAAGAGTCCGCATTTGTGGGCGACACACAGGTCAGAACCACCATAGATCCCACAATTGCCCCTGAACAGGGCGATTACCCGGACTTTCCAGGTGGTCCAATTTCACCACCGCCGCCGTGCGTAAGCTGCACGTTGTAGAAGCGCAGCAGACACCGTTCCGGGGACAGTTGAACCTATTAATAGAGGGGCATTAGTTGGGCCCGCTCGTGCTAAGGACGGGGCCCGCTTAGGCGGTGTATCACGTAAACTTAATCATGATCCAACGCCATCGATCCGTCGAGCTGCGGCTCGCGAAGCAGCTCAAACGAGTCCTCCTCACCGTAGCGCCCTTCGTGGCGATTTCGGTCTTCGCAAAGGGAGCACACGCCCAAGCGTGGCTCCGCAACCGCACATATCAGGAGGGAATCGGGATCCGGGCGGGGGATGTCGAATTACATCCCGGCATCGGAGCCGAAGTCGGGTACGATTCCAACTGGTTTGTTCGCTCTCACAACGATGGCCCGAACGTGGTCAACGCCGCTCCTCTGACCCCGCGGGTCGATGCCGGCGTACTGCGAGTCACTCCCTCATTCAGCATCAGTTCGCGTGGGCCGCAGCGTCTGGGGGACGCTCAACCGTCCTTTGCCTTTCGCGGGACAGCGGCTGCGAGCTATCGTGAGTTCTTCGGCGTAGCCGAGGTTCGCGATCAGCGTAACGTCAACGTTCACGCGTTCTTTCGTGGCGACATACTCCCGGGCCGCCCCTTCGGTCTTGGTTTTTTCGTCGGTTATCAGCGATTTATTCAACCGGCTGCTATCCCAGGTCTCAACGTCGACTTTAACCGCAGTGATATCAATGCGGGTGCCGAGGCGATCGTCATGCCGGGCGGCGGTAACCTCGATTTGCGTCTCGGGTATCAATTCTACGGTGCTCTCTACGAAAACAGTGTCGGCGCCGCATTCACGAATCATACTCACGAAATTTCGTTCAGGAACAAGTGGCAATTTCGGCCAAAAACGTCGATATTTAGCGAGACTTCGGTCCGAGTCATTAATTACCCCTTCGCCGACCGAGCGGTTCTCGTCCTCAACGACTCAATACCGATGCGTTCGCGTGTGGGCATCAACGGACTGTTGACACCTCGGTTCTCGGCACTTGCTGCGGTCGGTTATTCTGGGACCTTTTTCAAGGCTCCAGAAAAAGTCTCCACGAAGCAGTTCGATAGCGTCAACCTTCAGGTGGAGGGAACCTTTTATCTGACAGGTTCATCGGCTACCGCTGGGGAAGTCGGCCAGACCGTTGCGAAATCGACGCTCACGCTTGGCTTCAATCGGGACGTTCAGGTGGGGTCTGCCCAGGATTTTTCGTCGCGTCCTTCGTACATCCTCGGTGGTGGTCAGAATACCGCCATTGGTAGCTTCAATGGCCTCGACAAGTTCTACGGGCGGTTTAGCTATCTTTTCGCGAGCCGCGCAATTGTCTCGCTGGACGCGTTTCTCGATGTGCTCACTTATCCCGAGGTTTTTGCAGCGGGGGGCGGACTGGCGGCGGGGACGGAGGGCGGATTTACCAACTTCCGTCCTGGTCTTTCCCTTTTCGGCGAATATCGCCTCACCGACAGCTTCGGGATCAATGGCACGGTCGACTACACTCAAACAATCAGCGATATAGCGCTTCCCGTAGGGGCAGGTCAGGTATTCGATCTGAACTGGCGCCGATTTCAGGGGTTCGTAGGCGTCCGCTGGTTTATGTGAGATCGGCGCGAGCGCTCCGTGCGAGCGCGAGAGGGTGGCTCTGATCATCGAGCATTGCGTATGAAAATTCTTCGCTGGCTCTTGTGTTTAGCTGCCTTGTCATTCGTTCTGGCTGGCTGTTCATCCTATCCACCTCCACCACGGTTACCAAAGCCGTTGCCGAGTACGTCCGTCGGTCCGGGGGATGTTTTCGAGGTTCATGTGGTAGGGGAGGCGGGGTTGCCCGTCGAGTACCGCGTTAATCCGGATGGCAGTATAGATTTTCCGTATATTCAGCGGTTGGTCGTGGCGAATATGGAGCCGCAGGACATCGCGACGCTCATCCGACGGAAGTTGTTGGAGGCGAAAGTCTTGAGCAATCCTCAGGTTTCGGTCTCCGTCAAGCACTACAACTCTAAGAAAGTCACCATCATAGGCCAGGTCGTTAAACCTGGGAGTATCAACTATACGGACAATCTCCGTCTTGTGGATGCTATCTCTCAGGCCGGATGGTTCACTCCGCTTGCGGACAGTAATCACGTTGTCTTGACTCGCCGGATCACTCCGGACAAAACTCTTACGGTCTATGTCAGCGTGGACGCGATCACTGCTGGTAAGCAGCCAGATGTTCCGCTCCAGGCTGGAGATACCATCAATGTGAACGAATCAGTGTTTTGAGCTGTTGCGAGGTATCTGGTTGCCGCGGATAGCTCCTATTCTGTCAAGTTCGCCTGGATGCTCGTGAGTTGAGCGGGGCCTCGGGTTTTCTCGCGGGTGCGCGAAGCGCGCATGCGGAGGCTACCGTCTCGGTCTCCTTGGTTCGGATCCGGTGAACCATGTCGAGACGGTCACTGGGCGGCTTGGGTCGTCGGTCCAAGAGCCGCGCCCTTGTATTTTCCTGTAGTTTCCCATGCTCCAGCCGGCGGTGTGACCCGGCCTGGCGAATTGAAGGTCGGTGCTCTAGATCCGTGGGTCATGACAGATATCCCGCGCTTCGACGAGAACCACCCACGCCCCGTACCGCCGCTTGCCCAACAGGACGGGAGGACCTTGGAGCGGCTCGTCCAGGTCATGCGCCGACTGCTTGCGCCCGACGGTTGTCCCTGGGATCGCGAGCAGTCGTTCGAGACGCTGCGCAAATACGTCCTCGAGGAGGCCTGCGAGGTCATCGACGCCATTGATTGCAGGGATCGGGGCGCACTGCGCGAGGAGCTCGGCGATCTGCTGCTCC
>SXGT01189025.1_pt1 | contig 24897 bp, 16 predicted proteins | sample 3176221 | NCBI WGS metagenome assembly SXGT01 (sample SAMN11356862, study PRJNA531348) | freshwater metagenome | isolation source: freshwater sample F1-120 | place: China: Fuxian Lake, Yuxi | collected 2017-12-25
GAGGGTTGGGTGAGGGGCGGCCACGAACGCCGCCCTCTGCGAGGCACCTGCCCCTCACCCCGACCCTCTCCCCGGACGGGAGAGGGAGAGCAACGGCCTCTCCCGCCGCGACAAAGCCGCCTCCACCCGACAGGGTCGCGCGCGCCAATCGTATCGGGAGCAACCATGCGCCGTCGTGACTTCCTCGCCTCCGCCAGTCTCGCGACCGGGGCCGCCGCGCTACCGCGGCTCGCCTATGCCGCCGCCGGCAGCCGCGACGCCCAGCTGCGCGCGATGCTCGACCGCTTCTTCTACGAGCGCCTCGCCGACAGCCCCGAGCAGGCGACCTCGCTCGGGCTCGACACCGGCGAGCGCGCCGGGCTGCGCTCCAAGCTCGGCGATGCCTCGCGCGCCGACGAGGCGAAGCAGTTCGCGCGGGCGAAGCGCGAGCGCGCGGCGCTGAAGGCGATCCCGCGCGAGTCGCTCGGGGAGGCGGCGCGGCTCGACCATGACGTCGTCGCCTACAGCCTTGACCGCGTCATCGCCGGCGAGCGCTTCGGCTTCGGGTCGAGCGCTGGGCGCTATTCGCCCTACGTCCTCAGCCAGCTGACCGGCGCCTATCGCGACGTGCCCGACTTCCTCGCCAACCAGCACCGCGTCCGCGACGCCGCCGACGCGGACGCCTATGTCGCGCGCGTCGAGGCGTTCGCGGGCGTGATCGACGCCGAGACGCAGCGCCAGCGCGAGGACGCGGCCAAGGGCGTGTTCGCGCCCGACTACATCCTCGACACGACGCTGAAGCAGCTCGCCGCGGCGCGCGATGTCGCGCCCGAGGCGACCGGCCCGGCGAAGGACCTCGCGGCCAAGCTCGCCGCCGCGAAGCTGCCGCCCGAGCGCGCGCAGGAGGCCGCGCGGCTGATGGCGGAGCGGGTCTTCCCCGCGCTCGACCGCCAGCGCGCGTTGGTGACCGAGCTGCGCGGCAAGGCGACCCACGACGCGGGCGTGTGGCGGCTGCCCGACGGCGCGGCCTATTACGCCGCGGCGGCGAGCGCGGCGACGACGGTCGACATGAGCGGGGACGAGATCCACCGCCTGGGCCTGGCGCAGGTCGCGGAGATCGGCGCGCGGCTCGACCCGCTGCTGAAGGCGCAGGGGCTGACGCAGGGGAGCGTCGGCGAGCGGCTGGTGGCGCTCAACAAGCGGCCCGACCAGCTCTACCCCAACACCGACGCGGGCAAGGAAGCGTTGCTGGAGCAGCTGCGCGCGCAGGTCGCGGCGATGACCAAGCGCCTGCCCGAGCAGTTCGCGGTGCTGCCGCGCGCGCCGGTCGAGGTGCGGCGCGTGCCGCCCGCGATCCAGGCCGGCGCGCCGGGAGGTTATTACCAGTCCGCCTCGCTCGACGGCACGCGGCCGGCGATCTACTTCATCAACCTGCGCGACACGTTCGACCGGCCCAAATTCGGGCTCGCGACGCTGAGCTATCACGAGGGCGTGCCCGGGCACCACCTGCAGGTGATGAGCGCGCTGGAGAGCGAGGACATCCCGCTGATCCGCCGCCGCGGCTTCTATTCCGGCTATTCGGAAGGCTGGGCGCTCTATTCGGAGCAGCTCGCCGACGAGATGGGCATGTACGCGGGCGATCCGCTGGGTCAGATCGGCTACCTCCAGTCGCTGCTGTTCCGCGCCACGCGGCTGGTGGTCGATTCGGGGATGCATGCCAAGCGCTGGAGCCGCGAGAAGGCGACCGATTATCTCATCGCCACCACCGGCATCGCGCGCGGGCGCAGCCAGGGCGAGATCGACCGCTACACCGTCTGGCCGGGTCAGGCGTGCAGCTACAAGATCGGGCACACGGTCTGGACCCGCCTGCGCGACGAGGCCAAGGCGAAGGCCGGCGCGCGCTGGGACCCGAAGGCGTTCCACCGCGTCCTGACGCTGGGCGCGATGCCGCTGACGGTGCTGGAGCGGGTGGTGCGGGAACGGATGGCGTAACCAGTGGCGAAAGAGCGCGCGATGCGGGCAGGAGTGATGGCGGCGCTGGTGTTCGCGGTCCCGGCGGCGGCGGCGCAGCCGGTGTCGCGCCATGCCGCCGCGGTCACGATCGTGCGCGACGACCGCGGCGTGGCGCACATCCGCGGGCGGACCGACGCCGATGCGGTGTTCGGGATGATCTACGCCCAGGCGGAGGACGACTTCCCGCGAATCGAGCGCAACTATCTCGTCGCGATGGGGCGGCTGGCCGAGGCGGAGGGCGAGGGCGCGCTGTGGGGCGACCTGCGCCAGCGGCTGTTCCTCGACCTTGACGGCCTGAAGGCCGAATACGCGCGCAGCCCGGCGTGGCTACGCACGCTGATGCAGGCCTGGGCCGACGGGCTGAACCATTATCTCGCCACCCATCCCGCTGTGCGCCCGCGCGTCCTCACCCGCTTCGAGCCGTGGATGGCGCTCGCCTTTTCCGAGGGGAGCATCGGCGGCGACATCGAGCGCGGGGTGGATCTCGAGCCGCTGCGCGCCTTCTACGAGGGGCGGGGAGCCGAGACCGCGGCGGTGGAGGCGGGCAAGCTGGTCGAGCCCAAGGGGTCGAACGGCATCGCGATCGGGCCGTCGCGCAGCGTAAACGGGCATCCGCTGCTGTGGATCAACCCGCACACCTCTTTCTTCTTCCGCTCCGAACAGCAGGTGCAGAGCGGCGAGGGGCTCGACGCCTATGGCGCCGCGACCTGGGGGCAGTTCTTCATCTACCAGGGGTTCAACCGCCGACTGGGGTGGATGCATACCTCTTCCGGGGTCGACAATATCGACGAGTTCGCGGTCGAGGTGGCGGAGCGCGGCGGCACCCCGCAGTGGCGCGACGGCGCGACCTGGCGGCCGTTCGCGCGCCGCGCGGTGACGCTGCGGGTACGGCAGCCGGACGGGAGCCTCGCGGAGCGGCGCTTCACCGTCCTCTCGACCAAGCACGGCCCGGTGATCCGCCGCGAGGGCGGACGCTGGATCGCGGTGGCGATGCTCAACGCGCCGCGCGCCGCGCTGGAGCAGAGCTGGCTGCGGACCAAGGCGACCACCTTCGCCGGCTTCATGAAGGTCGCCGAGCGCAAGGCCAATTCGTCGAACAACACCCTCCTCGCCGCCGCCGACGGCACGATCGCCTACCTCCACCCGCAGTTCGTGCCGATCCGCGACCGGCGCTTCGACTATACCCGTCCCGTCGACGGCAGCGATCCGGCGACGGCGTGGAAGGGGCTCCATGCGCTCAAGGACCTGCCCGCGGCGGTGCGGCCGCGCAGCGGCTGGGCGTTCAACACCAACACCGCGCCCTGGGGCGCGGCGGGGCCGGACAGTCCGAAGGCGGCGGACTTCCCGCGCTACATGGATCAGTTCGGCGAGAACCCGCGCGGCGTCCACGCGACGATGCTGCTGTCGGGCACGCAGCGCTTCACGCCGATGCAGCTGCGCGACCTCGCCTTCGACCCCTTCCTCCCCTTCTTCGACCAGCAGATCCCGATGCTGGAGCGCGGGCTCGCCGCCGCCCCCGCGGCGCAGCGCGCGCGGCTGCGCGATCCGGCGGCGCTGCTGTCACGATGGGACCGGCGCTGGGCCGCGGACAGCGAGGCGACCTCGCTCGCGGTCTATTGGGGCGAGGCGCTGTGGGCGTCGGAAGGGCCGAAGGCGAGGGCCGCGAACGTGCCGCTGTTCACCTGGCTCGCCACCCGCACCGCCGACACCGACCGTGTCGCGGCGCTCGACGCCGGGTTCGAGCGGCTGCGGCGCGACCACGGCACGACACGCATCGCGTGGGGCCGGATCAACCGGTTCCAGCGGCTCGACGGCGCCATCGCCGCGCGCTTCGACGATCGCCGCGCCAGCCTGCCGGTGCCCTTCACCTCGGGCAATTTCGGGTCGCTGGCGTCTTTCGCGGTCCAGCGCCAGGCGGGGCAGCGCTGCTTCTACGGCACCAGCGGCAACAGCTTCGTCGCGCTGGTCGAGTTCGCGCCAACGGGGCCGCGCGCATGGACGGTGTCCGTGGGCGGGCAGAGCGGCGACCCCGCTTCGCCGCATTTCGACGACCAGGCGCTGCGCTACACCCGCGGCGAGCTGAAGGAGGTGACGCTGGGGCCGGTGGCAGGACGCGCATACCACCCCGGCGAGCCGCGGCCGGCGGAAGCGATGCGGGTCGAAGCGGCGGGGACGCGGTGCGGAGAGCCCTGAGTTCCCCTCTCTGATCGGGAGGGGAGTAGCGGCGGTTCTTCCGTCCGGCTAAACCCCCCCGATGCCAATCAACGCGAACGATCGCCGCATCCGCCGCGTCGTGATCCTGGGCGGCGGGACCGCGGGGTGGATGACCGCGGCGGCGCTGTCGGCCTCGTTCGAGCGGCGGATCGCGATCACCTTGCTCGAATCGGAGGAGATCGGGACCGTCGGCGTCGGCGAGGCGACGATCCCGACGATCCACTGGTTCAACGAGCTGGTCGGGCTCGACGAGGCCGAATTCCTGCGCGCGACCAAGGCGACCTTCAAGCTCGGGATCGAGTTCGTCGGCTGGCGCCGGCCGGGGCACCGCTACTTCCACCCCTTCGGCCAGTACGGCGCGGCGCTGCCCGGCGTCGCCTTCCACCATCGCTGGCTGAAGGCGCGCCGCGACGGCCTCGACGTGGCACTGGCGGACCTGTCGCTGGCGACGCGACTGGCGGCGGAGAACCGCTTCGCCAAGCCGCAGGGGGAGGCGCGCTCGATCCTGTCGACGCTCGGCTACGCCTATCACTTCGATGCCGCGCTCTACGCTCGGCACCTGCGCGGCCATGCCGAGGCGCGCGGCGCGACGCGCGTCGAGGGCAAGCTCGCCCGCGTCGAGCGCCATGAGGGCGGGCGGATCGCGGCGCTCCACACCGAGCGCGGCGAGCGGATCGCGGGCGAATTGTTCGTCGACTGCTCGGGATTCCGCGCGCTGCTGATCGGCGGCGAGATGGGGGCGGGGTTCGAGGATTGGTCGCACTGGCTGCCGTGCGACCGCGCCGTCGCGGTGCCGAGCGCGCGCGTCGGCGAGACGACGCCCTACACCCGCTCCACCGTCCGCCCCGCCGGCTGGCAATGGCGCATCCCGCTGCAGCACCGCACCGGCAACGGCTACGTCTATTGCAGCCGCTACCTGTCCGACGATGAGGCGGCCGCGACTCTCCTCGCCAACCTCGACGGCGAGGCGCTGGCGGAGCCGCGGCACTTGCGCTTCGTCGCGGGGACGCGGCGCACGCCCTGGGTCGGCAACGTGGTCGCGATCGGGCTGTCGTCGGGGTTCCTCGAGCCGCTCGAATCGACCTCGATCCACCTCATCCAGTCGGGCATCGCCAAGCTGCTGACGCTCTTCCCCGACGCCGACCTGGACCCGGCGCTGGCGGAGCGGTTCAACACCCTGTTCTCGGCCGACATGGACGGGATTAAGGACTTCCTGATCCTCCACTATCACGCCAATGCGGGGCACGAGGAGCCGCTGTGGCGCGCGGTGCGCGACATGCCACTGCCCGAGACCCTGGTGGCGCGCGAGGCGCAGTACCGGCGCTCGGGGCGGCTGATCCTGGGGCCGGAGGAGCTGTTCCGCGACGCGAGCTGGCTCGCGGTGCTGAACGGGCAGGGACTCGAGGCGGAGGACTACAATCCGCTCGCCGACGCGCTCGACCCCGCCACCAACGTCGCGCAGGTGCGCCAGGTCGCCGAGGTGGTGGCGCGCGCCGCGCCGACGCTGCCGCGGCATGACGAGGCGCTGGCGGCGATCCTGGGGCATCCGGTCGGATGAGCCCCGACATCGTCGCGCGCCGCGTCGGCGCAGAGGCGCAGCCGGTAGTGGTGGTCGACGGCTTCCACCCCGATCCCGAGGCCCTGCGCGCCGCCGGCATCGCGGGCGAGTGGCGCGCGGCGGAGCGGCACTATCCGGGCGTGCGCGCCGCCCTTCCGGGCGAGTATCTGCGCGCGGTGCGGCCGGTGATTGCGCTGGTGCTTCGCGATGTGTTCGGGCTGCGCGGCGGGGTCGACGTGCTCGATGCGAGCTTCTCGCTGGTGACAAGGGCGCCCGGCGAGCTGACGCTGGCGCAGCGGCTGCCGCACGTCGATGCGGTCGAGCCGGGACGGATCGCGCTGGTCCATTACCTCGCGCCGGGGGAGGGGGACGGCACCGCCTTCTTCCGCCACCGCAGCACCGGGTTCGAGACGATCGACGCCGCGCGCGCGCCCGCGTTCCACGAGACGCTGCGCCGCGAGGTCGAGGCGGCGCCGCCCGCGGGCTACGTCCACGACGACACGCCGCTGTTCGCGCGCACCGCGCTGATCCCGGCGCGCTTCAACCGCGCGGTGATCTACCGCAGCGCGATGCTCCATTCGGGCGCGATCGCCGACCCAGCCGCGCTGAGCGCCGACCCGGCGGCGGGGCGGCTGACCGTGACGGCGTTCCTGGCTTCTGCGTAGCTACGCCGTTCGCCCTGAGCGTGTCGAAGGGCGTGCCCGGGACACGTGCTTCGACTTCGCTCAGCACGAACGGAGCGGTTTGGTTCATCTCCGCCCCCGCGGCGGCTGCACCGCCAGGTAGACGGTGCTCCACAATTGCGCCGCGTTCGACTCGTCGACGTCGGCCTTGCCCGCGCCGAAGGGAACGACGATGTACCTGCCGCCCTGGAACGCCCAGGACCACAGCTCCGAGCTGCGCGTCGCGCGGGTCGCCTCGATCGCGCGCCACAGCTTGGCCTGCGCGTCCTTCAACACCGCGCGGGTCGAAGGCGGCAGGTCGCCGCGGGCGAGCTGGCGTTCGAGGCCGGCGGCGAACAGCGCCTGCTGCCACGACCACACCACCGCGCCATGGTATGCCGCGGGGGTGAAGCGCGCCTGCACCTCGCGGCTGGCGAGCGCGGGGTTGGCGACGAGGAGGCCGATGTCGGTCATCAGCCCGGCGGGGAAGGGGCGCATCAGCGCGCGGACATAGGTCTCCAGCGCCGCCGCGTCGGGGTTCGCGAACAGCAGCGCGAAGCCTTCGTCGGAATGGAGGATCGGCACCGGCCGTCCACGCGCGTCGAGTGCGATCGCGTGATAGGTCATCGGTGCGCTGCCGAGCGCGGCGAGTGCGGGCGCGGCGGGGACGCCGACGCTCGCGGCGTAGCGGCGGATCGCCGGGGTCGCCTCGCTCGCGGGGGTCGAGACGCGGAACAGGTCGGGCGCGTGCTCGCGCCACGTCGCCGCCATCGCCGCCGCCTCGCCCAGCGCGGCGCGGTCCGCGGGGGCGAGATAGGGGTCGAGCAGGCCGGCGGCGAGCCGCTTGGCGCCCGCCTCCAGCGCCGCGGGCACGAACACCGCGTTGACGTCATAGGCGTATTTGCCGCGGCCCAGCCCCTCCTCGCTGTCGCGCCATTGCCCGGTCAGGCGGCCGTCGTGGATGCCGACGAGGTTCGCCGCGCGCGGATCGCGGGCGAAGGCGCGCGCCTGCTCGACCACGAAGCGCAGGTTGCGCACCAGCCCGGCGCCTGCGGTCTCCGATGTGCCGGGGGCGTTCTCGCTCGCGATCGAGGTGCCGAGGAAGCGGCGCGCGGCGGCCTTGTCGCTCTGGTCGAGGAGATAGGCGGCGGCGACCGGCGCGAGCATGTAATCGTCGTCGACCATGCCATAGTCGAGCGTCGCGCCGTCGCCGGTCTTGCCGTGCTGGCGGTTGTCGACGACCGCGAACTCGCCGATCCCCTCCTCGTGCGCGACTTCGCCGTCGCGGTCGAGCCGCGCGAGCACCGAGCCGAGCCCGGCCTCGATCGCGGCGGGGCGCAGCGCGGGCATCAGCAGGCGCAGCGACATCAGCGTGTCGCGGCCGAAATAGGTGTTGAAGCGCCACGAGCCGGCGAGGAACTTCTGGCGATAGCTGAGGAAGCGCAGCGCGCTGCGGGCGCCGGGGTCTGCGGCGGCGCGGGCGTTGAGGAGCTCGCGCTCGGGGATGCCGTGGAGCGGCGTCTCGCCGGTCGCGGCGGTCATCGCCAGGCGGATGCGCCCGCCCGCGCCGGCCAGGATCGCGCCGCGCTCGATCCGCCCCTCCAGCACGCGGAGGCGGAGGAGGTAGCCCGGCTTGCCGTCGAGCCGCGGGCGCGCCCAGGTGATCGTGTCGCCCGCGACCGTGGGGGTGACCGCGACCTCCTTCGGGAAGCGGCCAACCGACTGATAGTCGCGCAGGAAGCGGACGCTCGACAACACCGCCTGCTTGGGGACCAGCCGCGGCGCCGCGATCGACGCGGTCGCCTCGATCCCGTTCAGCCGCGCGCCGTCAGGCCCCGCGACCGCCGCCGGGCGCGGCGCGGCGTCGAGCCGCCACGTCGCCGGCGCGGCCAGCGCCTCGAACCACAGCCCGACCCCGCTGTTTCCCGCGGGAAACGCGACCAGGATGCGCGGATCGGTGCCGTTGCGCAACAGGAGGTGCGCGGCGACGTCGCCGTCGCGCACCATCGCGTTGATGTTCTGACCCTCGGTCAGGCGATAGGACAGTTCCGGCGCGCGAGAGTGGGCGATGGCGGCGCCGGCGGCGGCGGTGGTCAGCAGGGCGGCGGCGAGGACGCGGGCAGGGCGGCGCATCGGGGTCTCTCCTGATGAAACGAAAGGGGCATCGCAGCCGAAAAAGCCGCGACGCCCCCGAAACGATCCCCGCCCCCCGGGGATCGGTGCACTTAGAAGCGGAACGTGATCGAGCCACCGTAGGTCGGGCCGACGATGCCGCGGGCGTAGAAGAAGCCGTCGGTGACGACCTGCGTCTGGCCCTGGCGCGGGTTGCCCTCGGTCAGGCCGACGACGTTGAAGATGTTCTCCGCGTTGAAGGCGACCTGGATGTTGTCGTTGACGTTCAGGCTGACACCCGCGCTGGTGACGCCGTAGGACGGCAGCGGCACGTTGTTGCCGTTGTCGGCGAAGGTGCGGCCGACGTACTTGTAGCGGCCGTAGATCTCGCCGAGCCCGTTCGGCAGCGTGATCGTCGGCGTCACCGTCCACAGCGACGAGGGCGTGCGCTCCGGCTTGTTGCCGGCGAAGGCGGCGCCGTTGATGCCCGGGCTGGTCGACACGAGGTTGGTCAGCTCGGGCTTCTGGAACACGCCCTGGAAATCGACCGCGAACCAGTCGATCGGGCGCACCACCACGTCGATCTCAACGCCCTTGGTACGCAGGTCCGCGACGTACTGTGTCGGGGCGTTCGGAGTCAGCGGGTCGAAGACCTCGTAGAACTGGTCGTCGAAGTCGGTCTTGAACACCGTCGCCGAGCCCGTGAAGAAGCGGCCGTACTGGTAGCGGATGCCCGCTTCGTACAGCTTGATCGTCGTGATCGGGTTGACGTTGTTGGTCTGGAAGCCGTCGGCGTAGCGGGCGTAGATCGCGAAGTTGGGCGTGAACAGATAGTTCGCGCCGACCGTCCAGGCGATCTTGTCCTGCTTGCGCGCGGTGCGGTTGAAGGTGCCGTCGAAGGTCGAGCCGACCGTCGTCAGCACGCCCTCGCGGCCCGCGGGCACGAGCTGCTCGAACACGCCCGGCCGGATCTCGACGATGCGGTTGGCGGCGTTGGCGGCGGAGGCGTTGCGGCCCTCCAGGAACAAGGCGTCGTCCTGCTCCCAGCGGATGCCGCCGTCGATGCGCAGCGAGTCGCCGATCGCGAGCTCGTCGTTGGCGTAGAGCGACAGCGCCTTGTCGCGGCTGTTGCGGATGCCCGCGCCCCAGTCGCCGTAGGAGACGAGGCCGTTGTCGCTCAGCGTGCCGATGACTTGGTTGGCGCCGTTCAGCGCGACGATGTCGTAGACGTCGCTGTTGGTGCGCACGTCGTTGACGACGCTGCCGGTCGCCGACTGGTCCTGGCGACGGCGCACGTCGTAGTACATCGCGCCCGCGGTCAGCGAGTTCTTGAACGCGCCGCTCTCGAACTCCCAGCGCGCGCCGACGTTGGCGCCGAAGTCCTTGCCGTTGACATAGTCGTGGTTGAGCGTCGTGCGCTGGAGCAGGCCGTTGCCGTTGAGCGCGGCAAGCTCGGCGGTCTGGTTCGAGCCCAGCACCACGCCGGTTCGGCGGTTGCGGATGCCGAAGCGCGCCGGGTTGAAGCGCGTCGCGCCTGCCTGCAGCAGGCTGTCGATCGGCGATTGGCCGCCGAGCGTCAGGTAGTTGACCGCGCTGGTGAGGCCGCCGTTGCCGGTGCCCGAGCCCGGGAAGATGCCGTTGAAGTCGTAGGAATACTTCAGGTAGCGCGCGCGGGCGAAGACGTCGAACCCCTCGGTGATCGGCTTCTCGATGTCGACCCGGATCTGCGCGGTCTTGGCGCGCACGCCGTCGCGGCCGTTGAACGCGCGGGTGCCGTCCGTGTCGACGAAGGTCGACACCGGCACCTCGATCTTGCGGAACGCGTCGCCGCCGATGTTGCCGAACTGGCTGTCGAGCCCCGGCACGCTGCGCGGATTGCCGTTGTTGTAGGCGTACGGCATCGTCGCGTAATAGGCGTTCTCGAGGTTGCCGCCCTTGCCCGTGATGCGGATGAAGCCGCCGTCCTCGAACTTGTACTCGAGCGCGCCCTTGAAGCGGTAGCCGTCGTACTCGAACGGGTTGTCGCGCACGCCTGGGGTCGACTGCACATAGCCGCCGACGTTGAAGGCGAGCCCCTCGGCGATCGGGCCGGAGAGGTAGAAGTCGCCGCGCTTCAGGCCGTAGTCGTAGCCCGTGACGCGGCCCGCGCCCTCGAACCGCTCGTGGTTCGGGCGCTTGGAGATGAAGTTGATCGTGGCGCCGGCGCCGTTGACGGTGAGGACGCCCGACGAGCCGCCCTTGACCGCCTCGAGCCGCTCGATCGTCAGGTCCTGGTCGAAGAAGAAGTCGGCGCCGCCGCCACCGTACAGGATCGGGAGGCCGTCCTCCTCGAGCTGCACGAAACGCTGGCCGCCGCCCTGGAGGCCGCGGACCGAATAGTTGTTCGACACCTGGCCGGCGGTGCCCTCGACGTAGATGCCGGGAACCAGCTCGAGCAGGTCGGCGGTCGAGCGCGGCGCGCGGCGGTCGATGTCGTCGCGGTTGGCGTATGTGATGTCGGCCGAGGCGGTGATGAGCGGACGGTCGCGCGACGTCGTGCCGGTGACGACGATGTCGGAGAGATCCTCGTTGCCCTCGCCCGCCGGCTGCTGCCCCTGCGGCGCGTCGGCGTTGACCGGCTCGGACGCCGGGGCGGTCTGCGCCGACGCGACCCCCGGCAGAATCGCCACACCCGCCAGCAACGCGGCGCGCACGCCGCGACCGATGGTCACCCTCATCACCCTCTCCCGAAACCTTGCAAAAACGAACATCCGCGCGACAGATATTGATCGTGTTTAGTGCCGGATTGAGACAAAGGGAATGGAGCAATCGGTTGCGTGTGCGTAACGTTGATTACGTGTTGCGTGCAGGACACACGTGGAGAGGAGGCGCCCCGCATGGCTCGTTACGACCGCCGCACGACGCTGGCGATGCTGCTCGGAAGCGCCGTTCCGGTGCCCGCCGGCGCCGCCGCGCGGCGGATCGACGACCTCGTCGCGCGGATGACGATCGCGGAGAAGGCGGGGCAGCTCAGCTGCTTTAACGACGAGGTGCGGCCCGTCGGCGCGGTGTTCAACCCGGTGGTCGATCCGCGCGGCGCCGACGCAATGCTCGCCGAGGTGCGCGCCGGACGGGTGGGGATGCTGTTCAACGGCTATGGCGTCGCGGGCGGGCGGCGGCTGCAGGAGGCGGCGCTGGCGAGCCGGCTCGGCATCCCGCTGGTGCTCGCCGCCGACGTGATCCACGGCTGCCGCACGATCTTCCCGATCCCGCTCGCCGAGGCCGCCGCGTTCGACCCCGACCTCAGCGAGCGCGCCGCCCGCGCGGTGGCGCGCGAGACCAGCGCGGGCGGGCTCCACTGGACCTTCGCGCCGGTGGTCGACATCGCGCGCGACCAGCGCTGGGGCCGGGTGGCGGAGGGGGCGGGGGAGGACGTCCTCCTCAACCGCCGCCTCGCCGCGGCGCGGGTGCGCGGGTTCCAGGGCGACGATCTGCGCCGCGCCGACGCGCTCGCCGCCACGCCGAAGCATTTCGCGGGCTATTCGGCGGTGCGCGGAGGGATGGAATATGGCGACGTCGACCTGTCCGAGGCGGCGCTGCGCGAAACCTTCCTGCCGCCCTTCCGCGCCGCGTTCGACGCCGGCGCGGCGGCGACGATGGCGAGCTTCACCAGCGTCAACGGCGTGCCCGCGGCGGCCAACCGCTGGCTGCTGACGCAGGTGCTGCGCGGCGAACTCGGCTTTCGCGGGGTGTGCGTGTCCGATTACGACGCCGACCGCGAGCTGGTGGCGCACGGCGTCGCCGCCGACGAGGCCGATGCGGTGCGGCTCGCGATCCTCGCCGGGGTCGACGTGTCGATGCAGAGCGGGCTCTACAACCGCCACCTTGCCGCGCTGGTCGCCGGCGGACGCGTGCCAATGGCGGCGGTCGACGCGGCGGTACGGCGGGTGCTGGCGCTGAAGGAGGCGCTGGGGCTCTTCGACGATCCCTTCCGCTCGCTCGACCCGCGGGTGGAGCGGCGCGAGACGCGCAGCGCCGCGATCCCGCGGACGGCGCGCGAGGTGGCGACGCGGTCCATCGTGCTGCTGCGCAACGAGGGCGCGCTGCTCCCGCTCGCGCGCGACCGGCGCATCGCGCTGATCGGCCCGTTCGCGACCGACCGCGCCAACCTCAACGGGCCGTGGTCGTTCGCGGGCAAGGAGGAGGACGGCATCGACCTCGCCACCGGGCTGCGCGCGCTGGCGCCGCGGCTGGTGGTGGACGACGGCAGCGACGTCGCGCGCGCGGCGGCGGTGGCGAAGGGGGCGGAGGTGGTGCTGCTCGCGATCGGCGAGAGCGGCGACATGTCGGGCGAGGGCAACAGCCGCGTCGCGATCACCGTCCCGCCGGCACACCAGGCGCTCGCCGAGGCGGTGGCGGCGACGGGCACGCCGATGGTGGTGCTGCTGCGCCACGGCCGCGCGCTGGCGCGGGAGGGGGCGGTGCGCGACGCGCGCGCGATCCTCGCCTGCTGGTTCCTCGGCGAGCAGACCGGGGCGGCAGTGGCCGACGTGGTGTTCGGGGTCGCCGAGCCGAGCGGGCGGCTGCCGGTCAGCTTCCCGATCGCGAGCGGGCAGCAGCCCTGGTCCTACGACCATCCCGCGACGGGTCGCCCCGCGCCCGACGCCGAGCCGATGGAGCCGGGCCGCGCGCGCTGGCGCGACGCCCCGGACCGGGCGCTCTACGCCTTTGGCGCCGGGCTCGGCTATACGCGCTTCGCCTTGACCGACCTCGCGGTGCCCGCGAGCGTGGCGATCGGCGCGGCGGTGCCGGTGGCGGTGACGGTGCGCAACACCGGCCAGCGCGCGGGGCTCGCGCTGGTCCGCGCCGACGTCCACGACCGGGTCGCGAGCCGGACGCGGCCGGTGCGGCAGATGAAGGCATTCGCGCGGGTGATGCTGAAGCCCGGCGAGACGCGGCGCGTGACGCTGTCGATCGCCGGCGACGACCTCGCGCTGGTCGCCGCCGACGGGGCGTGGCGGGTCGAGCCGGGCGACTTCGATTTGTGGGTCGACGCGGGCGAGGGGACCGAGGTGCGGGGCGCGTTCCGGGTGGGGTGATCACCACCAAATACCTCCTCCGGGGGAGGCATTGCGAGGGATCAGAACGCCGGCGCGGCTTCTGCGTCGGGCAGCTTCGCCCCCAGCCGCCGCGCGATCGCGGGGGCGATGGCGCGCATGTCGACCACGCCGAGGTCGCGGCCCCTGGCGACGCCCGGCCCGGCGACGATCAGCGTCGAGCGCATCGCGGGCTCGCCGGGGACATAACCATGCATCCCCTCGTTCACCGATGGCCGCGCGACTGGCGCGGCGAGGTCGTATCCGGTCTCGGCCCCCGGCTTCAGCGCGACGACGAAGCTCGCTTCGCTGCCGCCGCCCGCCCGGGCGATCTCGGCGCGATCAAGGATGCGCGCGATGCGGTACGCCGGGTCCGCCGCCATCCGCGCCAGCACGCCGCGCACCTTCGCCACCAGCGCGGCATCGTCGGGCCGGGCGAGGCGGATCGCGGCGGTGCCGCCCGCGAGCCACGGCATCGCCTGCCACCCGGTCACCGTGCCCTTGGCGTCGAGCGTGACGAGGCCGGCGTCGACGAACGGCCGGAAAAGGTTCACGTCGGTGTCGATCGGCAGAAAACCGTGGTCCGACACCACCACCACCGTCACGTCGGGCATCGCCGCGCGGGCGGCGCGCACGAGCCGCCCAACCAGCGCGTCGGTAGCCTGGATCGCAGCCTTGGCTTGCGGAGAGCCCGGGCCGTGCTGGTGCTCCACATGGTCGATGCCGGCGAGGTAGACGGTGGTGAACTGCGGCTTCTCCGCCAGCAGCGCCTCGCCGAAGGCGACGCGGCCGGCGTCGCCCTCGACGCTCTCGTCGATCCCCTGCGGGTAGCGCGCGCCGACCTTCGCCTCCAGCCGCGCGACCAGCCCCGGGGTGGCGAGCGCGGTCAGCAGCTTGCGATCGTCCTCGCTGCCGGTGCGCCAGATCTGCGGCAAATTGGCGTCGATCCCCGGCGCGCCGACGCTGACCGGCCAGTGCACGTTGGCGGTCGTGAGCCCCGCCGCCTTCGCCGCCTGCCACAGGGTCGGCACGCGCACGTCGGCGGCATACCAATACCAGCCGCCCTGGTTCTTCCGCTCGGGATCGAAGGTGGTGTTGTTCGAAATGCCGTGCTTCGCCGGCGAGACCCCGGTCAGCAGCGTGGTGTGGCTGGGGTAGGTGAGGGTGGGGAGAACGCCGACGACCCCCGTCGCGCTCGCCCCCTCGGCGGCGAGGCCGGTGAGGACGGGAAGGTCCATCCCCCGCGCCTTCGCCTCGCGCACGTCGCCGGGGCGTAGCCCGTCGAGCGAGACGAGCAGCACCGGCGAGGCGGTGGCCGCCCCCGCCGCGAGGAGGGCGGCGAGCGCGGCGATGGTGGCGATCGGTCTCACGTCATCCCCCTCCTCGGTCGGTTCAGAAGCCGCGGCGCAGCGTCACGAACCACTGGCGCGGCGCGCCGGCGAGCAGCGTCTGGTTGTCGCCGCTGGCGGTGTAGCCGTTGGAGCCGATCGTCGCGACGTACTTCTTGTCGGTCAGGTTGACGACGCTGCCCTCGAGCGCGAACCCCTCCAGGAACCCGCCGACCCCGCGCAGCCGCACGCCGACGCTGGCATCGACCAGCAGCCGGGCCCCGACCGACTGGTCGTTGAGGTAGGTGAAGTACCGCTTCGACATATAGTCGCCGCCGACGCGCGCAAAGAAACGGTCGTCGTCGTAGGCGATCTCGCCCTTGGCCTGGTGCTCGGGCGTGTCGACCACGGTCTTGCCCGCGGTCGGCTGGATGACGGTGCCGGCCGCGTTCTTCACATCATCCTGGTAGGTCGCCTTGTTGTACGAATAGCTGGCGAACAATGTCAGCGGGCGCGCGACGCGATAGGTCGCGGCGAGCTCGGCGCCGTAGCTCTCGACGTTGCCGGCGTTGTTCAGCGTCGCCGGGTTGCCGATGATCCCCGCGCCGTTGGCGAAGGCGAGCAGGCGGTTGGCGAAGTCGACGTAATAGCCGACCGCCGACAGCTGCAACCCGCCGGAGCGCAGCCGCACGCCGCCCTCGACCGTCTTCGACGTCTCGGGCTTCAGCGTGGCGCGGATGGCGTTGAAGCCGGCCTGCGTCGTCGCGAACGGGCCCGCGGTCGCGGCCGAGACGAAGGCGCGCATGTTCTCGGTATAGCTCGCGAACACCTCCGCGCCGCCGCCGAGGCGATAGAGCGCGCCGACCTGCGGCAGGAACCAGTCCTTCGCCTCGATGCGGCCGGCGACGAGGGCGCCGGTGCGCAGGTTGGCGCGGTTGGCGACGCGCATCCCCTTCCACCCGCCGTTGAGCGTCAGGTCGCCGAGGTCGAGCGTGTCGGCGACGTGATATTGCAGCGTCTCGGTGTCGTACTTGCCGTCCCATTGCGTGAAGTAGGGGTTCGACTGGAAATCGCGCGCGTCGCGGTTGGCGTTGGGGCCGTCGCTCATGCCGTAGAAGCGGCGCGCCTGGTCGAAGGTGTTGCTCTCGTACCAGGCACCGACCTCGAAGCGGTTCGGCCCGGTCTCCAGCGCGACGTTGGTGACGTTCCCCGCGCGGTCGATGCCATATTCGGTGGTGCGGAAGCCGAGCGGGGAGGCGAGCCCTGCGGTCGAGGTCGACGAGACCGGAAGTGCGCTTCCGTCCGGGCCGGCCGCGCCCGCGGGCGTCGGCGAATAGGGCGTGATCCACGATCCCTGGCCCTGGTTGTGATGATAGTAGCTGGTCGAGACCACCGACAGTTCGGGCGTCAGCCGCGCGTCGACGGTGAACCCGCCGAGCCAGTCCTGGCGCAGCCCCGCCGCGTCGTAATAGGCGTCGTCGACGGTGCCGAACCCGGCCGGGAAGGTGAAGCCGACCCCGGTCCAGGGCGCGACGAACCCCGTGGTCGAGCCGTTGTTGGCGGCAGCGTAGGCGGCGCGCGCGGCCTGGTTCTGGTAGACCCGCGCGATCTGCAGCGCGAGCGGATAGTCGTTGGAGATGTTGTCGGCGCGCAGGCCGCGGCGCGCGATGATGTCGTAGCTCAAATCCTGATAGTCGTTCTCGCGCCGGTCGGAGAAGCTGGCGAAGGCGGTGATGTTGCCGCGGTCGGCAAGGTCCATCACGACCTTGGCATTGGCCTGGTGCTGGCGCTGGTCGCCGAAGCCCTTCCACTTGTCGGTGGTGAGGAAGCCGTAGGAGAGGTAGCCCTTCAGACCGCCGCCGATGTCGCCACTCTCGGCACGGACGAAGGCGCGGATCGTGTCGTTGCTGCCGTAGGTGCCCGAGGCGACGAGGTCGGCCGTGTCGGACGGCGTGCGGCTGGCGAATTGCAGCGTCCCGCCGAGGTTGCTGGTCGAGGCGGTGCCGAGCGCGCCGGCGCCCTGCGCGACCGTCGTCGTGGCGATGTTCTCGCTGATGATGGCGCGGCTGATGTGGAGGCCGTTGACGTTGCCGTAGCTCATGTCGCCGAGCGGGATGCCGTCGAGCGTGAAGCCCAATTGGTTCTGGTTGAAGCCGCGCAGCGAGATGCGGGTCGACCATTCGTAGGCGCCGAAGGCGTCGGCGGACTGGAAGTTGACGCCGGGAAGCTTCGCCGCGGCCTTCAGCGGCGAGGTGCCGGGGGGCAGGCGCTCCATGTCGATCGCCGAGATGGTCTGCACCTGGCGGGTCTGGCCGAAGCCGAGGACGACGATGTCGTCGCTGTCGCCGCCGCCCGCGCCGGGATCGGTATCGGGCTCCACCGCGGCGGTGGGCGCGTCGGTCGGGATCTGCTGCGCCGTCGCGTCGGTGGCGGTGGCGGTGGCGGCGGCGAGCGCGATCGGCGCGGCGCCGATCAGCCAGATGCGTGCGGTCATGTCTCTTCCCCTCGGGCGTGCCGAAAGGCCGCCGTCGAGGGCGCCGGTGAGCGCGCACGGTTAAGGACGCGCGACGGTTCGGCGTCGGTTCGGTGACAGGGAAGGTTAAATTTCGGTAAGGGTCGGCGGCGTCACGGGGTGACCGGGCGGGCCGGGTTGCCGGCGACGATCAGCCCGTCGGCGACGTCCTTGTTGACCACGGCGCCGGGAAGGATGCGGCAGTCGCGGCCGATCGTGACGCCCGGCATGACGATCGCGCGCGCGCCGACGATGCTGCCGTCGCCGATGCGCGTGTCGACGTAGAGCCCGCGAGTGAGGTCGTGCGCCAGCAGCACCGCTTCCTCGTCGATCACGCAACCCGCGCCGATGTGCACCCCGCGCGGCCAGGTGCGATCGATCAGCGCGCTGGGCGCGATCCAGGCGCTGGGGTGGATATCCATGCGCCAGAACCCGACCTGGATCAGGCGCTTCATGCGCTGCCCTAATGATTTCCGTCGGTTATGTAGTGCCCCGTTCGTCATCGTCGCGGCCTTACGAAGCGGTGCGGGGCGTGGCAATGCGTCGCGGGCCGCGATACGGGGGCGAAATGACAATCCGATCGCTGAACGCCTTTCGCCGCGTGCGACTGCTGCTCACCGGGGCGCGGCGGCAGTGGCTGCACCGCGTCCGCGGCATCAGCATCGATCCCAGCGCCAGCATCTCGCTGAGCAGCCGGATGGTGAGCGCGCGGCGCGGATCGATCGTCGTCGGTCCCGATTCGCTGGTCGCGTTCAAGACGCTGATCCTGGCGGTGCGGCCGGACGGGAGCAGCGCGCCGGTGACGATCGGGCGCGGCTGTTTCATCGGCGGCGGATCGGTGCTGCTGCCCGGCGTCACGGTGGGGGACGGCGCGATCGTCGGCGCCGGCGCGATCGTCGACGCCGACGTGCCGCCGTTCTGCGCGGTCGGCGGCGTTCCCGCGCGGGTGGTGCGCCGCGACCTCAAGACCGGGCGCTACGGCCGCCTCGACTATGCCGACGAAAACAGCCGGCGGATGTGGCGCTGAGCGACTAGCCCGCTGTCGCCGCGCGCCGGGCGCGGCGCGGCCGCAGCAGCCGGCGCAGCCAGCCGAGCGGCAAGCGGCGCTTGGCAGGCTTTCCCGCCGCGACGCCCAGCAGCGGCACGTCGGGGAAGGCGAGATCCGCCGAGCCGCGGACCCGCTGCCCCAGCAGCTCGGCGTTGAGCGCGGCGACGATGCCGAGCAGCAGCCCCAATCCCGCCGATCCGCCCAGAAGCAGCGGCCAATTGGGCGACACCGGCTTGGTCGAGGCCGGCGCGTTGCCGAGCGGCTTCAGCCCGCTCTCGTCGACCTGACTCTTCTGGCGCAGGTCGTACATCCGCTTGACGGTCCGGTCGTATTGCTCGCGCAGCGTCGACACGTCCGACGCCAGCCGCTTCGCTTCCGACGCCTTGCCCTTCTGCGCCAGCACCTTGAGCGTCAGCGCGTCGTAGGTCTCCCGCACCGGCGCCGCCGCGATCTGACGCGGTGCGGTGGTCGCCTTCGCCGCCGCGCCCGCGAGCGCGTCGCGCTGCCGTCGCAGATCCGCGAGCTGCGGGTTGTTGGCTCCCAGCACGCGCTCGGCATTCGCCACCGCGGCGTTCGCCGCCTGAAGCTGGATCGTCAGGCCCGATCCGACGCCGCGGTCGGGCAGCGACGGCGCCGGGCGCTGCCCCGCCATCGATTCGAGGCGGAAGAGGTCGGAGTCCTCGCCGCTGGGCTGCAGGACGATGCCGTTGGCGCGCTCGAAGTCGCTCTTGCGCTTCTCCGCCGCCGCCAGCTCGCCGCGCAGGCGCTCGGCCTGCTTCGCGAGCCAGTCGGCGGTCGTGTCCGCCTCCTCGCGGCGGAAGGCGAGATCCTGCTCGACATAGGCGTCGCGGACCGCGTCGGCGAGGCGCGCGGCCTGATCCGGGTCGCCCGAGGCGAAGCTGATCTCCATGATGTTGGTCTCGGGCGCGAGCCCGACACCGGTATTGTCGATGATGCGCTGCGCCAGCCAGCGGCGGAAGTCGCGCGTGTCCGACGGATTGCGCCGGTCGTAGGCGGCGAGAAGCTCGGGCGAGGAGGTCCAGCCGAGGTCGTCAACGACGCGCCCGGCGATGCGATAGTCGCGGACCAGCTCGGCCTGGGTGGCGACATAGGCGGGCAGGGTCTTGGCCGACTGGAAGTCGCCGGTGATCGGATCGGGCTTGAACATCGCCAGCATGACGCGCGACTTCGACACGTAGCGCGGCGGCAGCGTCAGCCCCACCATCGTCGCCCCCGCCAGCGCGGTCACGATCGTGAGGACGACGAGCCAGCGCCGGAGCCACAGGACGTGTAGCGCTTGACGGACGTTCACGGGCGATCTTCCTTCCGACGCATTTCCGGCACGCGGGCATCCATGCCCCGCCGGTCCTTGCCAAATCGCTGATAGCGAAGGCGCGGCGCCAAGGCGAGCGGGCCGTCGTGCCGGTTTGACGCTGTGCGCGGCGCAGGATAGAGGCGACGCGTTCCCCCGCGGCGGGGCGGGGGCGAGCGACCGAGGCGTCCTCCTGTGCATCGTACCGACCCTAGGGGTGCCGATCGTGCGGCCGCCGCGCCGGTGATCGGGCGCGCGCCTCTTTACGGGATCGGCACCTTTGCGTCGGATAGCCGGGCCGGGCGCCCGCGCGATGCGCGCCGGGTGAGAAGGATAGGGACGCCGGCCGCCGGCGTCCGCGTGACGGCGTAGGACGGGAAACGCAGATGCTGGCCACCTATCGCGACAAGAGCTGGCTGCAGCGCTACAAGCCGCTGGTCCTGCTCGCCTATGTCGCGTTCGTCTTCGCCTATGCGGCGGCGTTTGGGGTGTTCGGCCCCTATTATCCGACGCTGTTCAGCGTGCCAATCGTGCTGGGCGCCATCGGCATCATCGCGATGCTCCCGCTGACCGACCGGCGGCCCAACCGCGCGCTCGCACCGCTGATGTTCGTCTTCATCGTCGCGCTGACGTGCTGGCCCGACTATCTCGCCATCGCGCTGCCCGGGCTGCCGTGGATCACGCTGGTCCGCCTCGTCGCGCTGCCGCTCGCACTCGTGTTCCTGATCGACCTGTCCTCCTCGACCGAGATGCGGCGCGAGCTGCACCAGGCGATGATGGTCAACAAGGTCGCCTACGTTTTCCTCATCGGCATCGCGATCCTCGACGTCGGTTCGATCGTGCTGTCGAAAAATCCGATGCACTCCTTCAACAAGCTGGTCGTGATCTTCACGACCTGCCTGATCCCGCTCGCGGTCGCCTCGTTCGTATTCCAGAAGCCGGGGCGGGTGGCGGTGTTCGCGAAGATGCTGCTGTTCGTGGCGATCTTCGTCTGCCTGATCAGCGTCCAGGAAGTGCGTCACCGCCAGGTTCCCTGGGCCGGGCACATCCCCTCGTTCCTGGCGATCCAGGACGAGGCGGTGCAGCGCATCTTGGCGGGCGCGTCACGCGCGGGCACCAACATCTATCGCGCGCAGAGCCGTTTCTCGACCAGCCTCGGCCTCGGCGAGTTCCTCGGCCTCACGTTGCCCTTCATCCTGCACATGATCTTCTCGCGCTTCTCGGTCTGGATCAAGCTCACCGGGATCGCCAGCCTGCCCCTGATCTTCTGGGTCGTGCTCGCGACCGACTCGCGCCTCGCCGCGATCGGCATGTTCGCGTCCTGCATGATGTACCTGCTCGCCTGGGCGGTCCTGCGCTGGCGGTCGGACGGCATGAGCCTGTTCGGCCCCGCCATCACCATCGCCTATCCGATCATCTTCGCCGTCTTCATGGCCGCGACCTTCGTCGTCGGGCGCCTGCATGGGCTCGTGTGGGGCGACGGCTCGCAGGACGCGAGCAACGAGGCGCGCAAGGCGATGTACCGCGAGGGCATCCCGATGGTGATGAAGAACCCGATCGGACACGGCCTGGGCATGGGCGCGTCGACGCTCGGCTATCGCAATGGCGCGGGCACGCTGACGATCGACACCTATTATCTCGCGGTCGCGCTCGAAACCGGCGTGCTCGGCTTCATCTTCTACTACGGCTTCTTCCTCATCATCCTGCAGAAGAGCGCCTTCTCCGTCCTCAAGATGAAGGACCGCGACGCGCTCTTCCTGGTGCCGATCTCGATGGCGCTGGTGAACTTCATCATCTCGAAGTCGGTGTTCAGCAATGTCGAGAACCACGCGCTGGTGTTCACCATGGCGGGGATCGCGATCGCGCTGCTGAAGCGGAACCACGACGCGGTGCAGGCGGAGCTGCAGGGGCAGCGGCGCGAGGCGCTGGGGCGGGCCTGATCGGGAAAGGAGATGGTCGGGGCGTCGGGGTTTGACCCGGCGGCCTCGATCCTTCCGGTGGGATGCCCGCGCGCGCACGGGGTCACCGCATATGCGTCGTCCGTCAGTCGCGCGCGCCGGGCTTCAGATGCTCGGTGAAGAAAGCGACGAGTTCGGTCGTCGAGCGCACGCGGTTGGCCGTCTTGCGCCAGCCGTGGCCTTCGTCGGGGAAGAGCGTGTACCGCACCGGCACCCCGCGCGCCTTAATCGCGGTTACGATCTGCTCGGCCTCGACGACGGGCACGTTGGTGTCGTTGGCGCCGTGCAGCACGAACAACGGGGTCTTGATCCGGTCGAGCTTGTGGATCGGCGACAGGCGGCGGAGCATGTCGCGCTGCGTCGCCGGGTCGCCGTATTCGGTGGTGGAGATCGCCGCCATCCACGGCTCGCTCTGCGCGAAGAAGGTCTCGAAGTTGACGACACCGAAGAGGTCGGCGCCGGCGGCGAACATGTCCGGGAACTCGGTGACGCCGGCCATGACCATGTAGCCGCCGTAGGACCCGCCGACGATCCCGAGCCGCCGAGGGTCGGCGATGCCCATCTTCACCAAGGCGTCGGTCGTGTCCCTGATGTCGCGCACGCCGTCGACGCGCTTGGCGCCGTCGTCCATCGCCATGAACGCCTTGCCGTAGCCCGACGAGCCGCGGACGTTGGGCGCGAAGACGGCGATGCCGTTGGCGACCAGCGCCTGGGCGTCGGGGCTCATCGTCGGGCGCGCCTGCCCCTCGGGACCGCCGTGGTAGGAGAAGACGAGCGGCATCGGCCCGGTCGCGCCGCGCGGACGATAGAGCCAGCCGGACAGCGGCAGGCCGTCCGAGGCGGTGTAGCGGATCAGCTCGGGCCGGACGAGCCGGGCGAGGTCGACGCCGTCGTGCCGGCTCTCGGTCACGCGGGTGAGCGCGCCGGAGGCGACGTCGAGGAGGTAGACGTCGGTGGTCCGGTCCGCGCCCGAGCCGGTGAGGGCGAGGGTGCGGCCGTCGGCGCTGAACTCCGCCGGATAGGCGAGGTCGAAGGGCAGTTTGGGGCCGGGGCGCACCCGCCCGCTCGCGGTGTCGAGCCACGCCAGTTCGGAGCGGCCGCCGGCGTTCCAGATCAGCGCGGCGGTGCGGCCGTCGTCGCTGAGCAGGGCGCTTTCGGCGACCGCGTCGGCGCGCTCGGCGACGTAGCGGATCGGCGACGGGCGACCGTCGGCGCCGATCGCGATCGTGCCGAACGCCTGGCGGTCGCGGCCGACGTTGGAGATGACGTAGGCGGTGCGGCCGTCCGGCGAGAGCTCGCCCCAGTCGGTCTCCGCCTGCCCCTCATGCGGCGTCAGCAGCGTCTCGGCCCCGGTCTTCATGTCGATCAGATAGGCGTTGACGTCGCCGCGGCCGCGCAAGCGGCCGACCGTCGCGCGATCGCCGCGCACGTCGGCGAGCGAGTTCAGCCCCTTGTCCGAGACCAGCATCGTCCACGCGCCGGTGTCGACGTCGATCAGCGCGGCGTCGCGCGCGGCGGGATGGTCCTTGTTGCTGTCCGCCATCAGGCGCCGGCCGTCGCGGGTCCAGCCGTAGAGGGCGCTGTTCTCCTTGCCGCCGGGGGTCAGCCGCTTCGGCGCGGTGCCGTCCGCGTTCACGACCCAGGTCTGCGTGTTGAGGCCGCCTCCCGGCGCGACGGTGTACGCCAGTCGGTCGGCGGTGGGCGACCAGAACACCGAGCCGACGGGATCGGGCAGATCGGTCACCTGCCGCGCGGCGCCGCCGCCGACCGCGCGCACCCAGATCTGCGGGCTGCCGCTGGCGTTGGAGAGATAGGCGACGCGGCGTCCGTCGGGCGACAGCGTCGGCGAGGTCGCGCTCTGGATCCGCGCGAGCGCGGCGACGGTCGCGGCGACGTCGCGGTCCTGGGCCCTCGCCGGCGCGCTCAGGAGCAACGCTGCGCCAGCCGCCGCGAACACCGTCTTCTTCATGGCCTTCCCCCCGGAACGAGACCGGCGCAGCTTCGAACCGGCGGCAAGCGAAGGCAAGCGCCTATCACGACCACGCCGGTCGCCGCGCAGGCGAACAGGCGCCTGGGCCTGCCCTCGGGGGTCAGGGCGAACCCGCCGGCGTGGCGTCACGTCCGCCCCCGATCCATGGCAAGCGGCGCAAGCCGACGCGCGGCATCGTCTCGACCGCGAAGTCCGCATTGCCGAACCCCTCGGCGACCCGGCGAAGGCGAGCGATCACGCGCGACAGGGCATCGTCGCCGACGTGGACGCCGCCCCAGCAGCTGCTCGCCATTTCCTCGCGCGTCAGAACCGCGCCGTCCGCGCGCGACAGCGCGACCAGCACCTGCATCACACGCGGCTCCGGTCGCTCCGCGGCTCCATCGGGTGCGCTGACGGTCCGCTCCTGCGGCTCGACCGCCAGCCGCCCGAGCCGGAAGGCCGGCGCACGGGCGAGCACGACTCGGTCGCGAGGGTCGTCCGCCCCCTCCATCGCCGTCATCGTCCGCTTTCCCCCGAGAGCCCCGGTCGTTGAATGGCAGGCCGCCGCCATCGGCAAATCATCGGGAGACGATCGGTGGGCTCCGTCCTCCTGCTGGTGCTGACCGCGCTCGCGTTCCTTTCCGACGAGGTCGGCAAGGATTGCGACCTGAGGCGCTTCGACGACGGCAACCGGCGCTATTTCTGGAGGGCATTCACCGCCCGCCAGGCGGCCTATTTCCTGGACTGGTTCATCTTCGGCGGCTCGCAGGCGCGTACGGTGGCGGCGATAGTCGCGACGATGGACTGGTCGCGCTTCGTCGCGCCGCTGCTCGCCGGCGGGTCGCTCATCGTCGTGCGGTCGCGGGTGCTCGACGATCTCGTCCCGCTGGCCGCGATCGGCTTCTACGTCTGGCTCTACTGGCCTCAGACGCTGACGACCCGAGGAAGATCGGCCCTTCCGCCGGGCTGGCGCACGTCGCCGTCACCTTGCGCGGCAAGACGCCGCTTCTCGGCGGGAAGGCGTGCCGCCCTCGTCGGGCTTTCCCGCCATGTCGTGAGCGGCGATCACCAGCCACTGGCCGCCGTGATCGAAATGGTCGGGGCGACAGGAGTCGAACCTGCGACCCCCACACCCCCAGTGTGATGCGCTACCAGGC
>SXGT01821112.1_pt1 | contig 24897 bp, 14 predicted proteins | sample 3176221 | NCBI WGS metagenome assembly SXGT01 (sample SAMN11356862, study PRJNA531348) | freshwater metagenome | isolation source: freshwater sample F1-120 | place: China: Fuxian Lake, Yuxi | collected 2017-12-25
GATCAGCAGCAGTCTCAACAGCCACAGCAGCCCAAGACCCCGGGACGCGAAGAGCTGGAAATAGCCAAGAAGAAGATGGACGAAGCCATCGAGGAACTGAAGAAAAAGCAACGCGAGAATGCTTCCGAGAAACAGGATGAAGCGTTGCTGGAGCTTCAGAAAGCCAAAGCCAAGCTCGAAGAACTCCTGCGACAGCTCCGCGAAGAAGAGCTCGAACTGGTGCTGATGGCTCTTGAGGCGAGATTCCGACGCCTGCTCGAAATGGAATACCAGATCAAAAACGGGACCGTCAAACTGGCAGAACTTCCTGAAGAGGAACGCCTGAGCCATCATTCGCAACGAGCCGTCCAGCTTTCCCGGGATCAGTCGGCGATCCGTCTGGAAGCAGAAGACGCCCTTGTCCTGCTGAAGGAAGAAGGTTCCTCGGTCGCGTTTCCGGAAGCCGTGATCCAGTTGAGAGATGACATGGGGATTGTCGTCGGGCGTCTGGAGAAGATGGACGTCGGCGAAATCACGCTCGCGATTGAAGATGATGTCATTGAAGGACTTAAGGAGCTGATCGAGTCGTTGCAGAAGGAACTGGAAAAACTCCAGAACAAGCAACAACAGGATCAGCAGCAGCAACAACAGGAGCAACAGGAACCCGGACTGGTCGACCAGTTAGCGGAATTGAAGCTTTTGCGGTCCTTACAACAGCGAATCAACCGTCGAACGCGCCAATACAGCCTGCAGGTCGATGGCGAGCAGGCAACAGACCAACAGATCAGGGCCTTGCTGAAAGAACTTTCTGCACGTCAGCAAAGAGTCTTCAAAGCGACGTATGATTTGTCGTCCGGGCAAAATAAATGACAGTCGATATGAAAAAGACGACGATTAGCAGGTAACCGAACCTGACGTCGACGTCTAAAATGATGGGCAACCGACCGAAAAATGCACAGAGTGTACGGGTGTGATGAACCTGGCGACGACTGTCAGAGAAAAATTTGACATGTTGGCCAATCATGGCATTATCTGTGCTCTCCTTGGGTCAGGTCGCCTTGTCCAACAACCGGACGAACTCATTCTGAGATCAGCGGTTAAGCAGGAAGCAACACGATGAAACACCTCCGAACGATCCGTGTGACATGCTGTTTCTGGCTCATTGCAGCAGTCGCGAGCCTGAATTTTCAGCACGTGCAGGCTGCGGAAGGCAATTTCCACGTCTACCGCCCCGTCCCCACGGAGTACGTTCGGAATGCGATGATCGACCAGGTGGATAAGTCCTCCCTGCCTGTCAAGATTCGACATCAGCTCGTTGAAAAATGGAGCACACTGCCTGCTTTTTCATCTCCACTGCAGGTCATGGAAGCACTTGTCGCCACCGTCGAGCAGTTTGATACCCGCTGGAATGACCTGATCGACGCCACGCACGATTCTGGCCGTTATTTCCAGTTCGAGGAAATGCAGGAGAATCTACTTTCTACCTTAAACCCGACGCTGCGCTCGAACATGGAGCTCTATCTGGGCAGCCAGCTGTCCTCGGCCCAGATGTACGACGAAGCCATCACGGTCCTCGGCTCTGCGTCGGTGAACGAACTGGTTGATCCTGCCAGTTACTTCTTCCATAAAGCCGTCTGCGAACACAATTTGCTGATGAAACAGGACGGCTTGACGAGCCTGGGGCATCTGCTCGAGCGAACCGCTGCCGTGCCCGTCCGTTACTCCCAGGTTGCGGAGCTGATGAAATACGACCTTGAGAACCTGGAAGAAAAATCGCTTGATGAGGTTGCCCGGATGATGTCCGATGTCGAACGACGTCTGGAACTGGGACGTGCCGGCTCACGCGTGCAGAAGCTCGAGAAGGAAATTGTCAGCCGTCTCGATGAGATGATCGAGAAAATCGAACAGTCTCAAAACGGCGGCGGTGGCGGAGGCAGCGGGAATTCGAATGACCCTGGCAACCAACCTTTGCAGGATAGTATCGTCAAGGGTAGCACGGCGCCGGGAAATGTGGACAATAAGGACATCGGTCACAAGGATGGCTGGGGAAACCTGCCTGAGAAAGATCAGGCCAAGGCCAAGCAGATCCTGGGATCGATGTACCCTGCCCATTACGGCAAGGCGATTGAGGAATACTCTCGCAAGTCAGCCGAGCGAACGACGCCTTAGTGCGTGTTGGGTCGGATGTAGCAGCGACAGCCTGGCAGAGACTTCTTGCCTGATGTCTGTTTGCGAGTGATGGCGAACACTTGCCTAAGCCCCACCCTCATCCCCCCTTCGGGCACCTTCTCCCCTCAAGTGAGAAGGGACAGAATTGAAAGCAGCGATGTGTCTGACGGACGAAAAGAATTGATGTTGGGTCGTAGCTTGCGATTCTGGAAGTTGCTGATGCTGGTGGTCTGTCTGGCTGGCGTGGGAGTTGGATCAAATGCGGCGAACGCTGAGACATTTACGCTGACGACGATTGATGGCGAGACCGTTGTCGGCGATCTGGTCAGTCTTGATCGTCAATCGGCTGTGATGACCGTTGATGGGGAACAGAGAACCTTTCCTCGGACCGATGTTGTTCAACTCGAGCAGAAGGCAGACCAGTCGCAGGTCATGGCGATTACCGGACAGATGGAAGTTCGTCTCGCGGGTGGGAGTGTCCTCAAGGTCAAAAGCATTCAGCGAACAGCCGCCAGCAGCAAGCTGGTCATTGGCGATCAGAACGTCATGGAGATTCCCTCAGCTGCTCTTTCGGAACTCCTGGTCAATGGCCTGCGGGGCAATGAGCAGGAACGCTGGGACGAGATTCGCAAGGCAGCTCAGACCACCGACCTGCTCATCGTCAAGAAGAACGAGAACCTCGATTTCGTCGCGGGCGTGATTGGAAATATCGATGCAGCCGGTGTGGAGTTCCTTCTCGGGGAACGCTCTGCCAAAGTTCCGTGGGAGCGGATCTATGGCCTAATGTTCCTGAAAAATAAACCCGCTGGTCCGCCCGCAGGAATTACGCTCGAAACAGCCGACGGGCAGGAACTCAAGGTCGAAAACCTGACGGTGCAGAATGGTCAATTGAACGCTCAATTCGCTCGCGATGCAGAAGTCTCGATGGCGATCGGCAAAGTGAAACGTGTCGATTTCAGTGCCGGGAAGATTCGCTCGCTGTCGGACCTCAAGCCCGTCGTAGTCAACGTCAAGCCGTTCTTCAACCGCGAGTGGCAGCCGGCATTTGACCGCAATACACATGGCAGCCCGTTGTTTATTGGCGGCAAGACGTATCGCAAGGGACTCTGCCTGCACTCGTACACCGAGATTACGTTCCGACTGGCGGGGGAATTCAATCAGTTCCGCTGTCTGGCGGGGCTCGATCAATCGATCAATCCCAAGCGTGGCGATGTGAACCTGATCATCAAAGGGGATGGGAAGACGCTCTACGAGGGAAACTTCTCAGCGACGTCGACTCAGTCGCAGTACGTCACCCCGCTGCCGATCGAACTGAATCTTGCTGGTGTGAACGATCTGACGTTTATCGTCGATTTTGGAGCCGACCAGATTGATATCGGCGACAATCTGAACCTCGTGGATGCAAGGCTGATCCGCTGATGAATGATGGAAAACGAGCCACCGGATGGCAGAGACAATCGGGCATCTTCGTTGCAGTGATTGTGTGTCTGATCAATGCTTTTCAAGCTTCGGTTGTCGACGCAGCTGATCCGCTCGTCGAGAAGGCACAGCAGCAACGCATCGACGCGATTCAGAAAGTCGCGCCGACCGTTGTCGCAATTCACAATGCAGACGGGACGGGCGTCGGTTCCGGCGTTGTGATCAGCCCTGATGGGTATGTGCTGACCAACTTTCACGTCTCCAGCGGTGCGGGCGATTTCATGCAGTGCGGTCTCAATGATCGCAAGCTGTATGAAGGAGTCGTGGTCGGAATTGATCCGGTGGGGGATGTGGCGCTCGTCAAGATGATCGGCCGTAATGACTTTCCCTACGCGACGCTGGGTGACAGCGATAATGTCCGCGTCGGCGACTGGTGTTATGCCATGGGGAATCCTCTCAACTTCGCGCATGACTTTTCTCCAACGGTGACGTATGGCATCGTCAGCGGGACGCATCGTTATCAGTATCCTTCCGGGACCATTCTCGAATACACCGACTGCATTCAGACGGATGCGTCGATCAATCCGGGAAACTCGGGTGGTCCGCTGTTTGATGCGAATGGGCTATTGATCGGGATCAACGGACGCGGGTCCTTCGAAAAGCGTGGACGTGTTAACTCGGGAGCCGGGTATGCGATCTCGATCAATCAGATCAAGTTCTTCCTCGATCACCTCAAGAGCGGACGGATCGTCGATCATGCGACCCTTGGGGCGACCGTCAGTTCGAACTCCGAAGGTGCAGTCATTATCTCGGGGATCCTCGAAACCTCGGAAGCATTTCGACGTGGCCTGCGGATCGATGATGAACTGATTTCCTTCGGCGGTCGTCCGATGGGGAGCGTCAACCAGTTCAAGAATATTCTAGGGATCTATCCCAAGGGCTGGGTGGTGCCGATTGTGTATCGTCGTGGTGGGCGCAAGTCGGAGATCCTGGTTCGTCTGCAGGGAGTTCACGCAGAAGGTGAACTCGAAGCGATGGTTCAAGGCGAGAAGAAGTCAGGGGATCAACCTCGACCTGGTGGGCCTGGTCCAGATGGGCCTGCCCCGCAGCCTGGTCCGCCTGAGAAGGAGCCCGAAGAACCCAAGGGAGATGGGCCTGCTCCCGGCGTCCCGCTGCTGCCCGGCATGAAGCCGATGATTGCGGATCTGCCGCAGAGCGAAGAGATCAAGAAGCTGTATGACCTGCGACCGGGGTATAGCAACTATTACTTCAACGATCAGATCCAGAAGCGGTTGCTCGCGGGATTGGCCAGTTGGGGAAAGTATCCCGAAAAGTCGACCTGGAAGATGACGGCCAAAGCACCGAACGGCGATGCGATTCAGTTTGGCGTCAATGACGAGCGGGCAGCGATGGTGCTTGGAAGTGAGCAGTTCCTGATGCTGTTTGATGACGCGTTCACCCATAATGAACCCGCCAAAACGCAGGGATTCCTGTTGGGCCTGCACCAGCTTCGCTGGTTGCTGTCGGGAGGCCCCAAGGCGTTTACAAACCTTTATTATCTGGGGAGTGAGCCGCTCGATGGGACCGAGACCAAAGTGGATGTTCTGATCACCGAGAAAAGTGGGATCATGACCCGCTGGTACTTCGACCACGATGCGAGGCTGATTGGATTCGACCTGCAGCGAACTGCGTATGATGAGGTCTGCTCGGTTCGTTTCGGCCAGGAGCAGGTTTCGACGGCTGGGTTATCGCTGCCCAAGGAGTGGAGAATTCTGGTTGGTCCGGAAGAGGTCACGAAGTTTGAGCTGACGGGATTCGAGGTGCCGCGATGAGCGGGAGATTCAAACATGTCCCATTGCTGTTGATCGTTGCCAGCTGTCTGTTGTCGCTGGTCTGGTCGTCGACGTGCGCCATCGCGCAAGAGCCAGTGGAAGAGTCTCGTATTGATGTCTACGAAAAGTCGCTGCCGACTGTCGTGAAGATCTTTGGCAGTGGCGGTCTGGCGAGACTGGAAGGCTACGGCAGCGGGATCCTCATTTCGAAAGAGGGGCATATTCTGACGGTGTGGAGTCACCTGCTCGATCGTGGCGTGGTGACCGTTGTTTTGAATGATGGGCGACGCTTTGAAGCCAAGCGTCTGGGAGCAGAACCATCTCTTGATCTTGCGATCCTCAAGATCGAAGCCGAGGATCTGCCGTTTGTTGATCTGACGAAAGCAAAACTGCCGGCGATCGGGACGCGCGTCATCGGGCTGTCGAATATGTTCAAAGTCGCCAATGGCGATGAACCCGTCTCTGCGATCCATGGCGTGGTCGCGGCGGTGACGCCGTTGCAGGCCAGACGTGGCAGCTTTGATTTCTCTTACCAGGGAGCAGCGATCATCGTCGATGCAATCACCAATAACCCCGGCGCGGCTGGCGGATTACTGGTAACAACCGATGGGACGCCCATCGGGATGATTGGCAAGGAACTGAAAGACAAACGTATCAACGTCTGGATCAACTATGCGATCCCTCTCAATGAACTGGCGGGGGCTGCAGAAGAAATCATCACGGGCAAGTTCAAGCCAGCGGACTACGGGAAGAAGAATCCAGATGATGAATCGGTCACGCTTCGGAACTACGTTCCCTCCGATCTGGGAATTATCCTCGTGCCCGATGTTGTCCGACGCACGCCTTGTTACGTCGATCATCTGCGGAAAGAAAGTTTCGCAGCTGGTTTTGATTTAAAGCCGGATGATCTGATCCTGTTTGTGAACCAACAACTTGTGCAGTCGCAACAGGAACTCAAGGATCTGTTCGGCGCGATGAATGCAGGCGACCCGGTGGAACTGACCGTGCGACGAGGGAACCGATTGCATGTTGTGAAGTTCAATATGCCGTTGAAGAACAGACAGGATGAGATGCCGTGAGTCGAGTTGTGGTTTTGATCCTGAGTGTTGTATGGATGCTGATCGGTACAGCTTCAACAGTGTCCGCCCAATCCAATGATCCGGCGGTTGTCGCGGCGGAGCAGCGGGCGTTTCGTCAGGCGGTGGCGGTTGTCGAGCCATCCGTAGTGCAGGTGCAGACCGTTGGCGGGACAGACCGTGCTGGTGAGATTTTCATTGGCGGCGGTCCTTCGACAGGACTTGTCGTTGATCCGGAGGGATACATCGTCACAAGCGCGTTCGGGTTTGCGACCAAGCCTTCCTCGGTGTTAGTGAGACTCGGCGATGGACGCTCGTTTCCCGCCGAAGTCATCGCGACCGACCATCTGCGAAAACTGACGCTGTTGAAGATCGATGTGACAGGATTGCCGACCGTCGAAGTTTCGCCACGCGAGGAACTCAAAGCCGGCCAGTGGTCGATTGCGATCGGCCGGACCTATCAGGTCGAAGTGCCGAACGTCTCGGTCGGAATCATCAGTGCCGTCGACCGGGTGTGGGGAAAAGCGATTCAGACAGACGCCAAGATTTCGCCAGTCAACTATGGCGGGCCGATGGTCGATATCGATGGACGCGTGCAGGGACTGCTGGTGCCGATGCATGTGGAAGATGAACAGGTGACTGCAGGCGTCGAGATTTATGACTCGGGGATCGGCTTTGCAGTCCCGATGGACGATGTGATCGCCAGTGTCGAGCGATTGAAGGCGGGCAAGGATCTGCGCCAGGGAATGATGGGAGTTCAATTCAAAGCACAAGGATTCCAGGGCCGGCCGTATGTGTCTCTGGTTCGACAAGGTTCTCCCGCAGAGACGGCAGGACTTGCGTCAGGTGATTTAATCACGGGAGCCAATGGACAAGCCGTCGCCAACGTGGCGGATTTCAAGCAGGTCGTCGGTCGGCTGTATGGTGGTGATCCGCTGAAGATCAAGATCGACCGCGATGGCAAAAGCCTGGATCTGGATTGTTTGCTTGTGGAAGAACTTGCCCCCTACCAGCGACCGTTTCTGGGAATCGTGCCGCAGCGAGAACTCGCCGATACGCCCAAGGACCAGCCGGGGACCGTGATTCGTGCCGTCATCGCAGGTTCACCAGCCGATAAGGCGGGCCTGAAAGCCAATGACGTCCTGTTGAAGGTTGCAGGGACCGAAACAACAAAGTCCGCGTTCCTGGCAACCGCGGTCACGTCCAAGCGAGTCGGTGATGAATTCGAAGTCCGTTTCCTGCGAGACGGCAAAGAGCAAACAGTGCCCGTCACGCTGAGCGCGGAGTCAGCCGCGATTCCGGAGAAGCTGCCCGCAGTTGTCGTCGGAGATGCGGGTGACGAGGAAGATCGTCCGAAAGCGGGTGTGATTCGTAAAGAGCTGCCAGGATACGGGCGCTCGTATTGGGCCTATGTGCCCGAGCAGTTTCCGAAGGATTTTCGATATGGCGTTGTCATGTGGTTACATCCGCCGGGAATGACAATGCAGGAAGAGTTGCTCGCTAGTTGGACGTCCGTCTGCAATCAACGAGGTCTCATTCTGATTGCTCCGCTGGCGGAAGAGAATGCACCTTGGACGGCCGATGATCTGGTCTTCGTGGGTGACTGTCTGGGCGATCTCGAAAAGACGTATCGCATTAACGAGAGCAACATGGCGCTCCATCTGCATGAGAAGACGACGTCGGTCGGCTTGGAGTTGCTGGCCCTCAAATCCGTGATGTTTCAGGGCGTGATCCTGGTCGATAACACCACTGCCCTGCCCGCTTTGAAAAGCACGCCCGAGCGGGAACTGATGTTTCTGCTCGTGTCGCCTAAGGCGGATGCAGTCTCGGTGCGCTTCGATGAAGAGTCGGCGAGAAAGCTGAGGGAGGGAAAGATCCCCGTCGAAGTGCTGGTTGAAGACTTCGAGTCAGAAGGCTATCCCAAACAGGAGAGTGTCGACGCGATTGGTCGCTGGGTCGATTCACTGGATAGAATCTGACGTCACGCTGATCGAACAGTCTTCATCGCGGGGTAGCTCAGAGCCCAGCAGCACAAGCCGATCAAAATGACACCCAGGCCAAGCCAGAATTGAATCACTGCCGTGATCGCGATACCAGCCACAATTAGCGGCAGACCACTTCGCTGAGCTCTCGTCCAGACGGACCACCATGAGCGGCGTGTCAGGTAAGTAATGAATACCAGCCCGATCGCGACGGCGATCCACGGAAGCCGCGAGAACTGGCTTTCAGGAATGAGTTCGCGCTGAAGCTGAATGGTGGCCGTTTTTGAAGCGTTTGGTTTAGCATCCAGACTCGGGTAACTGACGAGAAAGCGATGCGATTCTTCAAAAGAGAACGCCGTGCGAATCTTGCAGCTGACGATCTCCCCCTCCGGCGTTGGCAGCGAGAGGTTGTTCCAGTCGGTGACCGGACTGGTCCAGGAGATCTGGATGGACGCTGTCTGATGGTCCTGAGGAAGCAGAATGAGTAATGATTTCCCATCATGACTGGCAATCGGCAGCAAGACGTTTCGAGAACGAGCCGTCACTGTTCCTAGGTCGGAAGTGAGATGAAGTCTCAATAATTGCCCGGGCTTGAAACCGCCATCAATCGTCAACTCGCCGAGAAGCTGTTTGGCCTGGGGTGTTGAGGTGAGTGCATACGTCAGGTGAAGCGGGATCGACGTGATCGTCATCGCCTGCTCCAGAGGCTTGGTGGCTTCCGCAGGCTGCTTGGGTTCCAGAGGAAACTCGACACGGAAGTCCGCTGCTGGTCGAGCAGACTGATTTTGTGGTGGACGCGTGATGTCCAGGGTGAGTGTTTCGTCTGGGGCGATGATCTCAACACTGCGTGTCGTCGCGATCAATTCCAGATCCGGTTCCACTGGCTTGAAGGCGGTTTCTGGTGTGAGCGTCGTGTTCAACTCTGGTGGCGAAGTGATCTGAACTTGAATCGGTGCCGGGATGCCAGCTGTGTCGATGATTCGCGGAAGCTTTAACGGAATGGACAATGAGTCTTTCGAGTCGCTCCAGTTGAGCTGAGTCTGAGACGCGATGTTGATTTGACCGTTTGTCATCGCGTTTTCAGACATGTAAATGAAGAGTCGATCACCAGATCGGGAATATGTCAGAGGCCTTGTTCGACTGGTCTCGACGAGATCGACCTGCTGAATATCCCAGTTTTCCGGGAAGCTCAGTTCCAGCATGAATCTCTGCAGTGAAAGACTGCGAAAGCGAATCGAAGACTGAATCTGCAACTGTTGACTGCGTACTGCAATCGTATGCACGATCGAGTTCAGATTGATCTGACGGGCAGGCGTCTGGATTGACAGGATTGTTGTGTCTTCAGGGTTCAGGCGTGCATAAGTCAATTCGACAGGATTGGGCTCAATGGGAAGATCCAGAACCAGAGGCATCGTGGAACGTTGAGACGGGTCCGATGGTTCATCACTGCGAACGATCTGCTGGCCAAACTTTGATTGAAGCTTCAAACGCCCGACGCGTCGTTCGATGCGCGTGCTCATCTCGCGATTGGATGACTCCAGGGTGACCAGATTGGAAAAGTCACGCAGTGGGATTTTGTCGGGGATGCCAAGCAGGAAACGGGTCGCGATACTGTACTGGCCAGCCTCGTTGAAGCGGAGCCTCAAAAGAGTCGAAGGTCGATCGTGCGAGCCATTCAACGCCTGTGATTCCATCAATTGCAGTCCCCGCAGGTCGATCGGAATCGCACCGCGAGGGTAGTTAAGCTGCGGGTGTAAACGCCAGCCTGCTGCACGTCGATCTGAAACGTCATGCTGACATCGGCCAGATTTCTCCGCAGGTCGATCAGGGTATCGGGAGTGACAGTCAGAACAGCTGACATCGGTTCGGGCATCGCGTCAATCAGCTTCAGATGCAGTTCCGATGGATTCAAGAGGGGGCTCGGCGTCTTTGTCACCGGCATCGGCTTGGCGTCGCCGGGCATGAGTTCGACCAGATAACGGAAGTCGAACTGGTCAATGCGATGAATGAACGACTGATGCACGAACGGCAGCTGAACCGGGAAAAATGTTCCGGGGGCGGGGGCTTTCTTCAAGAAGAACGCGATCTCGATCACGCTGCTGCCGTAAGTGCGTGGTCGCTGTGAATTCGTTGATGTAGTCGTCGGAGGTGGCTCTGAGTCACTGGGCAAGGTGACGAGGATGCCGGCTGTTGTCGTCGAAGAACCAATGCTGGCGGGACGGCCATCGACAAAACAGCCATTAATTCCCGAGAACGCGACGTTCTGAAATGGCAAGCTGATTTCCCGGACCGATCCATCCTGTGGGATGAAGACTTCATAACGGGCAAAGACAAGTGTCTGCTCAAGTTGAACATCGATTTCGTAGTCAGCCTTCTGGAACAGAACCGACGAGGAAAGCAGACTCCCCTGCGCTCTCTGCTGAAGGTCTGCGAGGACTCGTCGTTCTAAATAGACGATCGGTTCATCTGTCAGCGGCGGACGATTCGCGGCATTGGTCACCTGCTTGGCGACTGAGTAGGGAATCAGAATGGTGATGTTGTTGTCAACACGCGCCGGCTGAGCAGCCTGGAGTGAAGTTGAACCGGTCAGCAGCGTGAACATCAGCCAGAAAGAAACCATGACAGAGACAACCGTGGCAGTCCGTTCAAGGATCGTCGAAGGACGTGCACTACTTTTCCCCTCGTCAATCGTCACGTGCGGAATCAGCCAGAGAAGGGCGCTGCTCACGATGATCAGAATCGTCGGCTGGTACAACACACTCCAGGGATCGAGAACTTGCGTCAACAAACAGACCAGACCGATCAAACTCAACGCGAGCGCGAACCAGCGAAGCGGCCGAATGACGACACCGACAACAATGATCAACACCGCCGTCAACAGCGACAGCTGTGTAATCGTCGAGACACGGGCAATCTGAATGGTCAAGGCAGGCAGCTGGAGCCCCTGAGCCTGCGAGTCTGACATCAAGTCGATCCGGAACTGCTGACCTTTGAGCATGCGGCCTGCATCCAGCCAGCCAAACGGTCGCCAGCCTCGATCCTGAGTCGACGTTCTCTGCGTCAGAATATTGGCAGGTAACTGACTATCGAGCGCGGGCTGATAGGCATATTGTCGCGAGTCATGGTCGAGGTGAGAGACGAGTTGTGAGGCATCGAAATAGACATCATCCTGCTCCGTGTTGAGCTTCCAGGCCAGTGAGTCGACAGGAACAGATAACACAGGCAGCGGAACCGAGAGTGGAGTCCAGAGCACTCGCTGTGGCCACGTCTGATCGATATCAAGCACAACTCGGGTCACCTGATGCGAACTGGCTGGCAGAATGATTTCGCGAGTCAATGGATCATAAGCAATCGGCTTATCGTCCACGCGAGCAGCAAGACGAGTATATGATTCAGGGATCGATAAAGAGACTGGCTTTGCACGCGACCCCCAGAGGGCATACTCGAGGCGGTGATGGACAATCAGATCCTTCTCGCTGAAATCTTGTCGGGGCAGCAACGTGGACAGAGTCGCCAGGACCTGAGTCGGAGCTGGGACCAGCGTCGTGCCGGTGTCGACAGTGAGCAGAACCTCTTCCTCAGCAGAATAGACTCCCTGCAACAAAGAGGTCTTGGCATCGAGCGAATTCTCGGTCAATCCCGACATGGTGGAATGCAACGGAAGAGGGCCGATATCAATGTGTGAGCGAGACGATTTCAAACTCGCAATGAAGACCTGCGGGAAAAGCGTACGGTCAGAGAGGAGCTGTTTGAACTCGACGATCATCGGAGTGGTCAACGACTCCCAGCCAGTCGACGGCGACTCAATACGATAACGCGCAGTCCCAGGATGGGGATCATCCAGACGCTGAGATGCGAGAACCGTGGACGAAGTCTCTGGAGAGATCAGAAAGATCGGCGCTTCAGGAGAGTTGAGAATGTCGACCGTCAGTTCATCAGAGTTGGAAAGCAGTCCTTGAATTCGCAATTCCACACGATGATTCACATAGGGAGAATTGATCTCCGCATGATGATCGACCATCAGCGTCGAATGGTCATTCCAGATCTCGATGGCTGGATTCTGATCAACAGAAGGAATCTGAAACAGCTGAGTCGTACTGCTGGCAGGTGCAAGAGTCGACTTCAAAGTATTGGGAAGCAGTGATAACAGGGAAGCAAAATCTTTGGTCGCGCTCGCGCTGGTTTCGACGGTTCTTGGAAGCTCTTTCTCGGAAGACACCGGCGTCGCGTCCGAATTGACGATGACATTGAGGACCGAGTCGTATTTCAGCTGGACCTGCTGCTTCTGGACTTGTCCTTGCGCGAGTCTGATGGACGGTTGGAAACTCAGTTTATCTGACGCAGAAGACTTCCAGGGATTCTTGTCAAACCGGTAGAACGCATCAATCTGCAGACGCGTCCCGGCACTTGCCAGCTGTGGCTTGAGCACATCAATGCGCAGTTGCTGTCGGGGCGGACGATTCGAAGCATCGCTGATCTGCCAGCGGAAGGCTTCTTCATTGTTGCCGACAGAAATCGCGTCATTGACAAGCCGAACATCAAGAACCTGCGCGGCGTCCGGGATTTGACACAGAATCTGTTCGACTCGTCCCGACAGAGAGGTGAATTCAAACTCTTGACGATACACAAACCCGCCCGGGGTAATCATCCCGTCGAGCTTGCTGTGAACAAGTAGCTCGAAAGCAGGTCGAAACAGCTCGAGTGCAATCTTCCCCGTCTGAGAGAGCTTCTCATAGGTAAGACGCTGACCGCCACCCGTCGATTCTGGCGAGCGAACCATCTGATAACCTTCCAGCATCGAGGAAAGGTACTCCAGAGGTTGTGAGAGTTGGATACTGACCTGATGGTTCTGCCAGAGGATGTTTTCAGGAACGCATTCGGGCATCGTCCAGCGTCGCCAGTTGCGATTGAGCATGCTGCCGCGAAGACGAAAAACAAACTCCGTATTTGCAGGGATGGCGGGGAACTCAATCGTCAGTCGCTGCACTGTCTTGCTGGACTCGGTCGTGAAGTCAAGCGGCTCTCCCGACGACAGCGAGACGTTCTCGATATCCAGCAAAGGAGACGTCAACAGCGTCATGCGTTCGAGAACGCCGGAATAGACTTTGACTTCAATGGTGTCGCTGACAGAGGCATCATCTTCATTGACCGTCCACGCCACCGAGCGGCGCTTGATACTCGCGCGGGCTGGTTGAGAGGAAAGCCGAGGACGAATGACCAGACGCACTTCGTTGCGGTTTCCCAGCAGGATCTTCCAGCGCTGCTGGCCGTTCGCGGGCTGTCCGACCGGTCGTTGCACCCCGCCGTTGAGGTCGATATCTATCTCCTGCGGGATCGTCAGGTCAAGTGACGAAAGCTCCGCCGATGGCAGTTGCAGCTGGCAGTCCGTTTCGAGAAGCTTAGCCTGACACGGGGATGACCAGCGTCCTTGAAGGGTATGCTCACCTGGCGGAACGATGAGGTAGGTCTTCTGATTATTCCCTGCTCCCCAGATCGCAGGGGCGTCGTCGAGCTTGAGATCGAACAGGCTCAGGTTCAGAGGCGAAAGCGAATAAGCCTGTTGAGTCGCTTCCAGATTATTGATCGAGATGACGAACGTCCCCGAGAGAACATTCCCCGTCAGTGAGCCCGTGTAGGTCGCTGATTGAAGGCGAATCGCGGGAGGTTGTTCCGGGACAGCGATCGAATCCAGAAGCAACTGCAACTCGCGTCCAGAAATCGGAACCCAGTCCCCTTGTGGCCACGACTGTGGCATACTGTCGGGAACATACACACGCTGAACAGGTTCGTTCACTGCGGGTACGTTCACTGCCACTTGAGGAGCAGGTTGAGGAACCTGTGCGATCGACAACCGCGTCCACAACACGACTGCGATCACCACGCAGGCAGCCAGCAGCATCGCCTTCGTGAATCGAGAGAAAATCGAAGATCGCAGTGTCGGTCGATTCATGAATGATCGGAGTTCGATTTAGCCGAGCCGCTCGTGGAGGGACTTGGAGTCGAGGGAACAGGCGCCTTGATGTGAGTCTTGTCAGCCATGGCTTCCCAGTCGATCGAGCGTCCATGGTAAGTGATCGAAGAGCCGCCGATCGTGGCGGTCGCGGTGATCGGTCGACCACGCTGGGAACGCGGTCTTCCTCGATGCAGAAACCGCTGGTCAATCAACAACGCCACGACTCCGAGCGCCGTCCCCGCCAGGAATGGCTGCAGTAGAATCCCGCCCATCGATCCCTGAAGGAAGGCGCCAATCAAAGAGAAACCAAGAATCAACGCGACCAGCGAAGGCAGCTGAGAATTCCTTAATAACAAGACGGCGAATAACGCCACCAGCAACCCGCTCCCGCAGCCGATCAGCAGCAGCATTGACTGGCTGATGGTTCGACATCGCAGTTCTGTTGGACCGAAGACTTCAAAGTCATACGCGTGGAAGGTCCGTGAATTCGCATCGGCGACAGGAAACTGATAAAGGTGATCATTCTTTCTCACCCACAGTCCGTTCTGGAATGACCAGCGAAACTGCGGAAAGATACTCGCGCTCCACGAGAAAAGATGCTGTTGCGGAAACACTTCGATACGCCAGGCGCGAATCGCCAGATCACTCGAAACAAAGAAGTCCGGCTGAGGGATTCGAATACGCCATAACCCGAATGCAGGAACCTCCAGTGACGTCTGGTATTCGATGGTGACAAGTTGCGTGTCATCAATAGACGTTGCTCCCGTTGACGAAGACGCGTGGCAGGTAATCAACGTGAAATCATCTGATTCCGTCATCTGAAAGGAAACTGGCACAGTATTAATCAAAACACGGCCAACCCGAGACGTCTTCGGCAGACGGAAGCGGACATCCTGCGAGCCTTTGGCCAGCAAAAAGTCTCCAAATGTCGCCACGCGATCGACCGAAATCATCCGGGAAATCAAACGACACGATCGGACTTCCAGCGAACTGTTCAGCGCTGTGCCCGAGGTGATTTCAATCGACACCGTCAACGGGGCTTCCTGAAAGGAGTAAATGTTCTGAGAGGCATCCTGCACGCCAACCGAATTCGCAGTCACATCTTTCAGAACAATGTGACGGGCCCCGGTTGTCGATGTCGAGATCTGAGTGCTACTGATAAAGACATCTGGAACGGAAGGACGTGCCAGCCCGATCACCAGCGGCTTCAGTGGTTCTGGATTGCTGCTTGAAACAGGAATCAGAGTTTTGATGGTCAGCTTCACTTCTCCCGTCAGAGGCTGTTCGCAGTACAGGCGAATTCGCTTGCGTCCCCCTTCGAGCGGAAAGGATTCCATCTGTGTGATCAATGGATTGTCGTTCTGCGACAACTGGAAGTTGCCCGAGAAATCTCCCGGGGCATCCAGATCAAACTGACGCGTGCCCGACCATTCAATGCGATAATCGATCGTCTGCGTCAGGTCGATCGAGTTCTCTAACAGCTGAATGGACGAATGAACGCGCGCCGTCATGTCCTGCTCGACGATCCGCTGCGTCACGCTGACGTCTTGTGTCTGAGGCGGGACGTTGTAAAGCTTCGAAAGCGGATTCAATCGAATCGTTTCGGCATACGCCTGTTGCCACAGCATCTTGGGAATCGAAGAAACACTCGCCAGAGATGCATCATCGAGCTTCGTCTCGACCTGACGGGAATCCGTAATCGCCAGAAACTGCTCCAAAGGCAATCGTCCGACAGGCGTTGGCCACGCCATGACATACTGGGCATTGTCAGTCGAAATCGGACGCACAAAGTCGAGCCGAATCGTGGCCGTATCGCTGATGGCGCGGGTGAGAAACAGATCACGGATGTTCGCAGAAGTATCCGCGCGAGCCGATTTGATCTGAAACTCAGCCGAAGGAAGCAGCTTCCATTCGCTCTCTAATCGAGAAGGCCAGTTCAGCGGCAACATCCGCAAGACACCCTGCGTCACCTTCACATCAAAGTACACACTCAGTTTGCACTGCTGTTTGTCCGGGAGAAAAGAAGCCGTCAAAGTCGTCGCATAAACGGCTTGTCGCGGGACGATTTGAATCGGCAGATCAGCCGGTGTCGTCCGAAACTGATAGACCGGGCCATTGGCCGATTGACGCGTCGTCAGGCCACTGATTGGCTTGTCGTTCTTCCCCGTCCCGATCTGAAACTGCCACTCGGGATGATCTTGCAGAATAACTTCCGTCGTCTGACGCTTAGCGATTGGGAGCAGGATCGGCGAAACGATGACATTCTCACTCGGAGAGGGCATCGGGCGTCTTAGCAACCAGATCAGTTCCGTACGCCCGCTGACGGGACGATCAAGATCGATCTGCAGTTCACTCATCGCGAGCGTCTGCTGTTTGGTAATTGTGCTGCGATCCACACGCACGTCATACAGGTCCCAGCCAGTCGGCAGCTTGAAGACCATGCTCGACAACGGATCCTGACTGATTTCCAGACGCTGCGTTACGTTCATTTCCAGATGCTGTTCGGTGATCCGGACCTGTATGCTGTTGAACGAATTGACGATCGGCGTGTTTTCACCCGTATCGGTCTCCTCCAGCCAGCTGAGGTCGAGTTTCTCCTGAAGATCAACCAGACGTATCTGCGTACTCTCGTTTCGAAGTTCAGTCTGGGCTAATGGATATCGCTCGACATCGCGTAACTGGACAGCCTTGGCGGGAACCATCATGCGAAATTCGCTGACGGTCGATGCAGGGACGTTCAACTGCAAACGCTTCCAGAGTTGCTGCGAACGAATCGGCAGCATCCCTTTGATCTGCAGTCGATGAACGCCCTTCCCCTTCAGCCACAACGTCACGCCCTGCACACGATCGCGTTGATTGAAGGCAATCTCGCCCGCCCCCTGATGTACGACAGGATCAGTGAAGACGAGTTCCTGAAGCTTCAAGTTGATGAGCGTCCAGGAAGCCTGATAAACCTGCACATCAATATTGATGATCAACTCCGCAAACTGACGAGACTCCGCCAGCGTGACCAGTTGTCCTTGAATATCGAGCGATTGAATCGCGTACTTGGCTGCTGTCTCCGTATTCGTTGAAGAAAGCTGCTTCTGAAACGCCAGATAGTCCTGCAACGATGCATTGAGTGGAACCCGCCGCAAAACCCCCTGCTCATCCGGCAGATAGATGACGTCCTCACTCGGAGCCGGTGTTGTCTGTAAAGTCGTCGTTGATGAAGTCGCCGCAGGAGAGGTTGTCGGAGGACTAAGAGCCTGAGCCGATAGCAAGTCGACATTGAAGACGAAAAAGACAGCACTCATCAGCAGCCAGAGCAGCGCAACGCGCGTTCGCTGAATTCTGACTGAATGGAACATCCGGCTGACCTTTTCCCTGTCGTGATACAGTGTCGTAATGCAGTCGCGGCTGATCAGGCCAGTCTGCTCCGGGAGAGTGTTCGATAAGTGATTCGGAATGGAATAACGAGAAGCGACGATCTGACATCATTGTACCGACCGCGACTCAACTCGGGAAAGCCAGGAAGCAAATTGTCGCAGGGGTCTCGCAACGCTGGACAATCCAATTTGTTAAATCTTGTCACCCATCGCGTCCGGCGAGATGATCCCGAGCATTTCCTGGTGCAAAGACGCCGTTGGGCTGCAGGCAATCGTTGGCTGGTGTTGTGAAAATGGCTTATTGTACAAATCCGTCACAATTCCTCCCGCTTCAGTGACCAGCAACGCCCCGCCCGCCATGTCCCAGGGTTTCAAGCTCGTCGACCAGAACCCATCTGCGCGGCCACACGCAACATACGCCAGATTGAGCGCCGCTGATCCGGTTCGCTGGACACTCTGCGCTTCTGAAAAGACTTTGAGGAACCGCGTCAACGCAGGATCATCCGGCGTCGGAGCAGGCGGCATACTCGCCATCACCAGCGCCTGATCGAGACTCCTGATATTCGAAACACGAATCGTCCGCTCATTACACCGCGCCCCCTGCCCTTTGACCGCTGTATACATATCATCGCGAGTCAGGTCATACACGAGACCAACAACCAGCTCCCCCGCGATCTCCAGTCCAATCGTGACTGCATAATAAGGGAACCCGTGGACGTAGTTGGTCGTCCCGTCGAGAGGATCCACGATCCATCTGGCGCCAGGCGCCTCTTCGCTCCACTTCGCCTGTTCATCAAGCCCTTCTTCCTCACCCAGGAAACCGTGGTCAGGAAATTGTGACTTGATGATATTGTAAATCACCTTCTGCGATTCGCGGTCCGCTTCCGTGACAAGATTGGCTTTACTCTTCTCGCTGACCGTAAAGCGCCCCGACCAGGCCCGCAACACATCCGCCCCCGCATGAGCAGCTTCGACGGCGGTCTGTAAATAACGTGGATCAATAAAACTCATGGTGCAAAATTCTTCTGGTACTTAACTTCGAGGTCGGATGAGGGAAGTCTGAGAAGATTCTTCGTAGGGTGCTGGTGAGGCTTCGAACCGCACCAAATGTGGCATCGAGTGTCGTTTTGGTGCGGTTCGAAGACTCACCAGCACCCTGCATCTCTTGCATAACTTGAATTAGAAGACCGGCATTCAATTCACAGCACACGGCAGCGTTTGCCCCGCCAGCCCCGCCTTCAGGTTATCCACCACAATCTGCGTCATCCGCGTGCGCGTTTCAAACGTCGCACTCCCAATGTGCGGAAGAATGACGCAGTTCGATAGCGTCAGCAGTGGATCATCGAGCGGAATCGGCTCCGGATCTGTGACATCCAGTCCAGCGGAAGCAATGACATTGTTCTTGAGGGCTTCGTACAGATCCTTCTGGTTGTGAACCGATCCGCGAGCCGTGTTGATGAAGATCGAAGATGGCTTCATCTTCGCAAATGCTGACTTATCAAACAGGTATTTCGTCTCAGCGCTGAGATTGGTGTGAACCGAGACAACATCGCTTACAGCGAGAAGTTCATCCAGGCTAACTCGTTTGGCTCCCAGGTCCCGATTCGCATCCGGTTTGTCCGAACGAGACGTGTAAACAACCTTCATATCCCAGCCCCGCGCAAAGCGTCGAGCCAGGGCATACCCGATACGCCCCATCCCCACGATCCCCAACGTCTTGCCCGCCAGGTCATGCCCCAGAAACCCCAGCGGCTCCCAGGTCTTCCACTCGCCTTTGGGAATACTCAACGAAGATTCCATCAGTCGACGGGCACACATCAGAATGAGCCCAGCTGCGATGTCAGCGGTCGCCTCCGTGAGCGCATCAGGCGTATTGCCAACTTTGATCCCATGCTTCGTCGCGGCAGCGACATCGATGTGATTGAACCCGACGCCGTAGTTGCTGATCACCTTGAGTTGCGGACCCGCGGCGTTCATCAGCTTGTCATCAATGTTGTCGGTGATGGTACAGATCAGGCCATCCACTCCACGAACCTTTTCGGATAACTGTTCATACGTGGGAGGAGCATCCCCGTTCCAGACCTCCAGGTCACAGTTGTTGAGCTGAGAAAACGGCCCATCGACAATCGGACGCGTTACGAAAATGCGAAAACGGGATTTCGCAGGCTGGTCAGCCATCAGAGGGAGCCTTCTGGAAAGTTGAACAACGATGGGCCGGTCACAGAGACTGGTCACACAGACCGGATGCAAAACGGAATCACCTCCCCGAATGATAGCAGATACAACGATATTGAGCATTACAACGACCGTAGGAATTATAAGCCCAGCTGACGACTGAGAAGTCATGCAGAAAAGCAACGCACAGGCCTTGTTTTGTCGTGATTTCACAACGCAACCATCGCGACTGACCCACAGACATTTCCCCTACAGAGCGTTCAGGAGCGAATTCGGGTTAGATAAGCCACGGAAACTGTCACGTTTTTGAAACATCTACGACGCGGAACGGAAACCTGAGGTAAAGTTTCAACACGGATTAGTAGGTGGAGAGACCGTTTCTGGTCCTCCGTACGTCTCGAACCATCCTGAATACCTCTTTGAAACAGACGAGATATGCCTGAAATAACTGTGCAACTGGTGATCTTCCTTCTGGGTGTGGCCGGCCTGACAGCCCTCGCAGCCTTCTGGGATCTCAAAGAACGACGCATCCCCAACTGGCTGACTCTTCCTGTCTTCGGAGCAGGCTGGGTTTATCAGCTGTGGTTCAACGGCCTCGGCGGACTGGCTGATGGCGGTCTCGGCTTCCTCGTTGGTTTCGGCACCTTGTTTGTCCTCTGGATGGTCGGGGGCGGCGGTGGTGGCGACGTCAAGTTGATGGGCGCACTGAGCGTCTGGCTCGGCTTCCGGATGACCTTAATGGTGATGATTGCCAGTACAGCGATTGTCATTCTCATGACTGTTTTCGTCGTTGCCTACGGAATGATCGTCAACGGCCCTTACGCCACCAAACGCAAACTGCTCGCGACAGGCAAACCCCAAGACCGCACCAAATCTGCCAAACGCGAGACCTCACAAGAAAAAGCCAGCCGACGCGTTATGGCCTATGCCGTGCCCGTTGCTGTCGCCACCTGGAGCGTTCTCGTCTGGAAACTTCCCACCTTCCCCTGGACCTGATCGGTTCTCCTGAGTTCTTTCCGTATCCAATCCATCACGGTTGTCTTCCCATGATCATCTCAACAGCCAAATCTCGATCGCGACGTCGCGGATTCATGAGCATGGAACTGGCACTCACCCTGCCGATCCTCCTCATCGTCCTGCTCGGCATGCTCGAGTTCTCGATGCTCTTCTTCGCCCGCGGTTCGGTCCTGGAAGCATCCCGACTGGCAGCCCGACGGGCCACATTCCCCGGTGCAACTCGCGAAATCGTCCTTGATGAAGTCGCCAAACTCCTCAGCCCCAGACTCGCATCGACGGCTGAAGTCTTCACCGAGATCGGCCCCGACAGCGGAGACGTCGTCTCGGTGACCATCGTTGTTCCCATGTTGACTGCGGCTCCTGATCTCCTCTGGCCCATCGGCTACAGCCTGGATGGACAGTCGATCGTTGCCGAAACACGAATGATTCGTGAATAACCCCCCCTCATTCCTGATCCACCTGTGACTAAAAACTAAGACATTATTCTGAATCGTTCTTGAGAGTTGGAGAATCGTCCCGTGAAGAGTATCTCACCTGCCACGTTGACCCTTGTGATGCTGCTGGCTGTCGGCGGGCTCATTGCAGCCTACGTCGCCAAGAAAGTCTTCGCACGTGAAGACGGTCCTCCACCACCGAGCGTCTCAAACGTTCCGATGGCGGTCTCCGACCTGCCTGTCGGTAAGCTCATCACCGAAGGCGATATCGCGATGGGCCCTCTGCGTAACGATAAACGCGAACGCGATATGATCCTCAACAAGGATCTCATCGTCGGGCGTTATGTCAAAGAGCCAATCAAAGCCGCTCAACCAGTCCGTTCTGGTTACCTCTATGCTTCCGGACAACGTCCTCCACTGGATGTTGAAAAAGGCATGGTTGCAGTGACCGTCAGCCTCGGCGAGCGTTCTTCGATCGTCGATGGTCTGGCTCAACCAGGCGATTACGTCGACGTTCACTTCAGCCCTAACTCGATTCCAAACGATCACCCAGCCTACCGAAACGGCTTCATCATGAAGCTCTTCACCGGCGTCAAGCTGATCGCCGTCAACGGTTTGACTCAGGCCTCCAACGTCCAGACCTCGTCCAACACCGCGACGCTGGAACTGACCGAGAAGCAAGCCAACGTCATGATCCTGGCTCAGCAGAAAGGGGAGATCAACCTCGCCTTGAGCACCTCAGGCAAAGGCAACGGCGACCTCGCTCTCGATTCAGCCGATCGCGTCACCCTCGAACAGATTCTTGGTCTCGAACCAGTTCCAGAACCAAAGAAGCCTTTCGAAATGGAAATCTACTACGGCGGTGGTCGCTCGACCTACCAGTTCCAGGACGGTCGCTGGTTCGACGGTGACGACAACACCCGCAACCTCCCACGCGGCTACCAGCGTGAACGAACATCATCCGCCTTCAGCCGCGGTGCCCAGGGCATCAGCGACAGCAACGATCCAGACAAAGGACGAACTCAAGACAAAGGTGCAGCCAACGAACCCCGCACCCAACCTCGCGAAGTCCTCTCACCTAACGATGTCTAGTCAACTTCCGTCCCTTCTCCCTTGAGGGGAGAAGGGGCCCGAAGGGCGGATGAGGGTGAGGCATAGGCACTAACCAGCCCTCATTCCCTCACCAGTAACCACTCACTTCCCCACTCTCCAAAACGATGTCCCTTACCAAAACCAGGCCCAAACCCGTGATCAGCCGCAAACTCCAACCCGCTGCACTCAAAAGAACCGGCTCTCTGGTTCCCGCGATCGGCGTGATGCTGCTGGTCATTGGGGCAGCCATGGCGCTGGTCCTTGATCGACTCTGGATCGACTCCGCTCAGGTCGAACTGCGGACCGCCGCCGAAGCCGCCGTTCTCTCCGCCGGGCACAAACTGCTCGACGACCAGACGCTCGTCAAACGCACGTCCAAAGCGGAAAACGCCTTCGAACTCATCCTCCAGATGCAGGCCCGCATGGCTGCTTCTGAAATCGGCAGCCAGAATCTGGTCGCCGGAAATCAGCTCCTACTCGATCCCACTCCCGAGGGCGATATCCGGTTCGGTAAGATCGTTCTGAACACGGTCAATAACCTGCCGATGTTCCTCGAAACAGCCACTCACCCGAATTCGATCCTCGTCACCGCATCTCGCCTCCGTAAACACGGCAACCCCGTCGCGGTCCTCTTCCAGGAACTCATCGGAACCACCGCAGCCGACGCCGTCGACATCGCCGAAGCCACCATTGATGACCGCCCGATTGGTTTTAAACCACTCCCACAACAAAACATTCCCGCCCTTCCCATTGCGATCCTCGGCGACGATGCACTGGCAATCGTTGACCAGTCCTGGAAGACAATGATCGAAGACGGCGCAGGCCTCGATCTCTTCAGCTACGACGAAACGAAGAAATGTGTCGTCAAGAAGCCCGATGGCATTCCCGAGATGGTTCTCGATGCCAACTTCCACCCAGGCGACGATGACGACAAAAAGATCTTCAACGTCGTTCTCCTCGACTTCAACAGCGGCTGCAAAACCAACGCCATCGACCGCCAGATCCGCAACGGCCTGACGGAAATCGACCTCAAACAGTTTGACGGTCAGATCGACTTCCAAAAGAAGAATCGGACAGTCAACGGCAAGACAGAGCTTCCCGAGTCACTCCTGAAAAGCTTCGCAGCCGTCATCGGCCAGCAACGCATCGTCTTCCTGTTTGATCAACTCGCACCCGTCTCAACCGACGAAAGCGAAGACCAGCAGGTCGACCTCGCCCGCCCCGCAGCGGTCCGCATCATGGCGGTCCGCGTCGAAGGCAACGGCGAGATCCAGCTCGTCGTGCAACCAACCGTCATGACAAGTCGAACCACCCTCATGCACAACAGTCCCACCTGGAGCAATGAGGGTCTCAAATACAAAAACCGTTACGTCAAGAAACTCTACTTGAGCCAGTAACACACGATCCGTTTCCGAACCAGATTCAAAATCCCCAATCAATCGGTCTGCCTGACATCCCCAGGAACAATTCCATGGTCTCAGCTCATCCTTCTAAAGTCGACGCCTCGTACTCCCAGAACCGTGCTGGTTTCCAGGAGCTCAAGACTCGCCTGCACCGTCAGATGGTCGACGCGATCGATCTGTCCAAAGCTGGACAGATGCCCGAAGATCAGCTGCGTCAGCAACTGCGATCCCTCGCCGAACACCTCTGCTCGCTGCAGAAAGAGCGTCTCGCCGAATCTGACCGTGAGAAAATGGTCACCGAGCTGCTCGACGAAATCTATGGCTTCGGTCCCCTGCAAACCCTGATGACCGACCCATCGATCAGCGACGTCCTGGTCAACGGCTCGGATACCGTCTTCATCGAACGCCACGGTCTTCTCGAAAAGACAGATGTCCGTTTCGCCAACGACGAACACCTCCTGCGATTCATTCAACGCCTCGTCGGTCGTGCAGGTCGACGGATCGACGAAGTCAACCCGATGGTCGATGCCAAGCTGCCCGATGGCTCGCGTCTCCACGCCGTCATCCCGCCGCTGGCTCTCCGCGGACCGACGCTGTCTATTCGTCGTTTCCGCCAGCACGCGATCACCCTCGATGACATGGTGGCTTCTGGCACTCTGACACGTCAGATGGCTGACTTCCTGATCAAGTGCGTCCAGGGCCGACAAAACATCATCCTCTCCGGCGGTACCGGTGCAGGAAAGACGACAATGCTCAACCAGATCGGCCGTTACATCCCTCACACCGAGCGGGTCGTCACGATCGAAGAAACAGCCGAACTTCAACTGCAACAAAAAGACGTCGTCGGCCTGGAAACTCGTATCCCCAACGTCGAAGGTCACGGAGCCGTCACCCAGCGTGAACTCCTCCGTAACTCACTGCGGATGCGTCCCGACCGTATCATCGTCGGCGAGGCCCGTGGCCCCGAAGTTCTCGACATGCTCCAGGCCATGAACACC
>SXGT01472807.1_pt1 | contig 24886 bp, 20 predicted proteins | sample 3176221 | NCBI WGS metagenome assembly SXGT01 (sample SAMN11356862, study PRJNA531348) | freshwater metagenome | isolation source: freshwater sample F1-120 | place: China: Fuxian Lake, Yuxi | collected 2017-12-25
GGCGATCTACCTGTTCGAGCACCGGCTCTCGCCTCACCGGAGGAGGGTGGTGACCGTGCAAGGGTGAGGGCTCCCTGCCCCGCGCCTCGCGGGCTAGACCGTCGAGCAGAAATCGTATCTGCGGTATATCCTCATGGACACCGAGGAGCTGCTGGGGACATATCCGAGGATGGACAGGTTGGATGCGTCCAGCGCGAGGAACATCTTGCTCCCCCTCGTCCACCTGTCGTCGGTAGGTAGAGGAGGGCGTGAGCAGCAGGTCGGGTATACGATGACCACCCAGGCCAGGCGTACCTGACCGAGCCCGTCGGCGACGAGGCCCAACGTGGTAGCAGCGTCGGACCTCGAAGGTTTGTAGTTGCTCTGGTGGAGCTCGGGCCTCATGGCGGCCAGAGCCTCGGACGCCTCGATGGCCGTCGTCCTCGGCTTGGTCTGGAGCGCAGCGGGGAGGTCCAGCAGATCATTGACCATCTCGACCACCCGGAGCGACTTCGCGTCCACGATCACCGTCGCATTGCAGCCATGACACGTGACGCCGGTGCCAACGCTCTGAGTGAGCTCCCAGAAGACCAGCTCGGGCCGCTCGTCGACGCGACCGACCTCGGCGACCCGTACTCGCCATGGAACCGAGATCCCCAGCGCGGCGTGATGGGTATATACGAAGGCGAGAGCGGCCTTCGCTCCCAGACCGCTCACCCTCACGCCAGGGCCGAACGGGTCACGGATCTTGGAGACTCGGAGCGGGGCTCGGCTCGTCGTCTCGATGATCCTGTAGTCGGCCCAGGGGCCGGTGACCTTGGGCCTGTTCTTCATGAAGACAGCCAGCGCCTCGGTGTAGGTCTTCCCGTCTCGCTCGGTCCGGGCGGCCTCGATGGCCTTCGCCATGACATACCGGTTCTTCTGCTCCTCGCTCCAGTCCGAGGCGTCGTCAGGGAGGGGGCCGCAGGCGGGGGCCCACAGGACGTTGTAGTTGGGCGTGAGGATCGTGTCGGCGTGGGCGCGGGCGGGGAGGAGCCCCAGGAGGCCCAGCGCCAAGAGGGCGAGGCGGCTCATTGGAAGGCCGAGTCGCACGCGGGGCGGCCGTCCACCAGCCGGGCGCGCCGGGTCCCGGGGTCCTGGACCGAGCAGACCCTGCTTTGCTTGAGGGTCTCGCTGGGGCACTGTCCTCCGTCTTTCAGCTGTCCCCCCATGCACCTGTACGAGCTGAACCCGTACTTCTCGTTGCAGTACCATCCGTCGGCCTTTCCTGCGCACTCCTCCACCGTGAGCACCCGGCATTTAACCCCCAGGGCCGCTACCTCGCTGGCAGGGAGGACCCCGACAGCCAGCCAGGCGCAGCCGACAGCGGGAAGCCCCCAGGGGTAGAGCGCCAGGGTCGCGGCCACCTGTAACCTCGCGGCGCTCAGGAAGTCCCTGGCGGGGGGCGGGAGCCAGCCAGGCGAGGAGCGGAGGCCGAGGAGCGAGAGCCAGAGGACGTTGGAGAATGTCTCGGGGAGGGGAAGGTCGATCTGAACTTGCGATTGCATGTTCAGGCCTCCGAAGGACATGAGGTGCCAGGCGTGGCTCGCCACCAGCGAGTTGGCGTGGATGCAGCCCCGGTCGTTGTCGTCGGTGGGGGGCTCGGGGACCTTCCTCGCGCCGACCACCTTCATGCACTCCATCGTATCCACGTGGTTGGGACGAGGGGTATCCTTGTACCTGACGCCTCGCTCGGGGTGGGCGAGGTTTCTGCCCTCCTGGCCCCTGGCCCAGATCCGCTCGCCCAGGAGGTCGGGTCGGGCCTTGCGGTCGACCTCGCGCTCGAAGAGCTGCCCGATGACGTCTGCCAGGCCTTCCTCCAGCGCTCCCGCCTGACCCGTCTGGCCCATCCGTCCGTCGACGAAGGCATGCGTGAGCTCGTGAGCGACCACATCGAGCGCCAGGGCCGGCGGGAGCATCTGCGTCGGCTCCTCCAGGTAGTTGTTGTCAAACACCATGGTACCATCACCGAAGTAGAGCTTCTTGTCGGCCCGGTTGAAAAACGCGTTGTTTCGGCTCGGGCTCTCCTGGCCTTTCCTGATCGAGAAGTTGGTGTGGACGACCACGTCGATCCTGTCCCCGAACGCAAGATCGTTGCCTACGACCGGACCGCGACCGAGGTGATCACGAAAGAACCGGTCGGCCAGGTTCACGTTGAAGATCGCGTCGACCGCGACCTGATCGGCGAGGTTTGCATGGCCGATGTCCTTGCCCTTGCCCTGATAGGCGAGGGACCTGTCGTCCCACTGGTCCGGCTTGTCGCTGGTGAGCGTCGCGGAGCTCCGCGGCGCTCCGCCTGGGCCGAAGCCTGTGAAGACGCTGGCCTCCAGGTGGCTCGGGGTCGTGGTCGTCGCCAGTCGAAACTGGCCGGAGCCCAGGGCCGTGACCTCGATATCGAGCTTTTTTCCAGGCTTCCTGAAGGGGTTCATGTCGTTCCCCACCTTGGGGCGAAAGGCGTCCTCCGCGGAGAGGGCAAGGACGCCAGCCTCGTTGGGGACCGCGGCCAGGACGACACCGGCGAGCGCGTCGATCCAGACGGTGAGGTGCCCTGTCTCCACGCGGTGCGCGAGCCTGGCGTCCTCGGCGCTCACCGGGCCCTCGGGGCTCCATAGCTCGAGTTCGGTCGCCCTCACCTGATCTTCGAGGCCAGGAGCGAGCTCCTCGGATCGGGCGAGGGCGCTGGCCCTGGCCTGGTCGGCCGAGATGAGCGGAGCGTACGAGAGCCCGGGCGGAGGTAGGTGCCCCAGCATCGAGACGAAATGGCCCTCTTCGTCGGTCAGGATCTCGAGCCCGGCTCCGTCGGCGCGGACCTGGGAGGGAACGATACCTCCCAGCCTCACATGGTGGAGGCCGGCAAGGTCGATCCCTTCCCCTTCCACGCGCAGGTCCCTCGGCTCCACCCCGAGCTCCGAGGCATATCCGGAGATCCAGGTGAGCAGGGCCTCTGCCCTCCTGGAGCCCGAGGCCATGATCCTCGTCCTCGACTTTGCCAGGATGAAGGGGCGCCTCGGCGCTGCGTCGACGAACACCGGAGCGCCCAGATCGGCCTCGAGCCGCGAGGCGAGATCGGGGGTGGCATTCCCGAGCGGTGGAGCGTCGGAGCCGCCGCTGCAAGCGGCCAGACCGGCCAAGAAGAGGAGGAAGGGGAGGGCGCTGCTCTGGGGGCGAGACTTCATGCCGCCCTACTCGGCAGGTCCGTCCCGCCGGTTGCTTGAAATCGTACCGACCCGGTCGATCCGGAGTTTAGCGCCGTGCAATCCTGGGGTAGGACCCCCGAGGCCCGCGCCGGTCCTGGAAGGTGCCACGCCCTCCTGCTCTGCCGCCGACCCGCCTGATTCCTCCGGGGCCCGCGGAGCACCGAACGCCGGGCGCGCTTGGCCGCGCGCGGCGCGTTGGCGTATGGTCGCGCATGTCATGACCCGCGGCTCCGTGCTCGGCTGGATACCCGAAGAGACCGCGGATCCGCGGGCGGTAGGGCTCTCGAGCGAGGAGCTCCGCGACGCCGTCGACCTCGTCCTGTGGGCCGGGGCGATCCTCCTCGCAAGCGGCGCGGACACCGCCCTCATCGAGCGGACGGTGACGGGCCTCGCGCGGGGCCTCGGCGTCGACGCGGTCGACGTGCTCGTGTCTCCGAACGGGCTCGTCATCACCACCACCGAGGGCGACGACTTTCGAACGAAGCTCCGGCGCGTGCCCGACATCGGCGTCGATCTCGGCAAGATGGCGGCGGTCGTGGAGCTCACCCCGCGGGTCATGCGCGGCGAGATCTCGCGCGAGGCGCTCAGGGGCGAGCTCTCCGCCATCGACGGCTCCGCTCACTATCCGAGGTGGGTCGTCGTCCTGGCGATCGGGGCCGCGTGCGGAGGCTTCAGCCAGCTCTTCCAGGGCGGCGCCCGTGAGTTCGGCTGCACCCTCGCGGGGGGAGGGGTCGTCATGGCGCTGCGGCAGCTCCTCCACAAGCACCACGTGAACCCGTACCTCACGGTGCTCAGCGCCGCGCTCACGACGGGCGTGCTGCTCCCGCTCCTCGCGCACCTCGCGGGGGCGAGCGCGACGATCTGCATCTCGGCCACGGCGGTCCAGCTCGTCCCCGGCGTGCTTTTCGTCCACGCGGGGCGCGACGTCATCAAGGGGCACCTGCTCACCGCCTCCGCGCGGGCCATGAAGGCGACCGCGATCGTCCTCGCGATCGCGGTCGGTCTCGCGGTCGCGACGGCCGTGGTGCGCGCCGGGAGCGCGCTGTCGTGAGCCTCGCGCAGATGGCCGGAGTCCTCGCGCTCGACGCGCTCTGGTCGGGGATCGTGACCTTGGGCTTCTCGCTCCTCTTCACGGTGCCGCGTCGCTACCTCGGCGGTTGCGCGCTCGCGGGCGTGGTCGCCCACGTCGCGCGGACCGCGGTGATGGAGTGGGGGCTGCCCCTCGAGCTCGCCACGCTCGTGGGCTCGACGAGCATCGGGATCATGAGCGCCCTGCTCGGGCGCCGCCACAAGGTCCCGATGTCCCTCTTCAGCATGAGCGCCTTCATCTCGCTCGTGCCTGGGACGTTCGCGTACCGCACCATGCTGGCGCTCATCGCGCTCGTGAGCACGCCTAGCCCGCCCGCCTCGCTCACCACGGACGTCCTCGTGCTCGGGACGCGGACTGCGCTCATCATCGGCGCGATCGCCGTCGGGGTGGTCTCGCCGAGCTTCTTTCTGGACCGTGGCTCGACGTGAGGAGCGGCGGGCGCTTGGATGCACTCGGCGGGAGGGGCTACCTCGACGGCAGGCCTCCGAGATCTCGGAAGAGACAGGTCGGATCGTCGCAGCCCTCGAGGGTGAGCCGCTCGGCGAGCGCGGCCTTCACTTCCTCTGGAAAAGGCCCGTCGGGGCGGGCCGCAGGGACCCTGGCGTGGGAGAGGAAGCAGGTGACGTGAGGCGAGCTCACGTCCGCGATCCACGGGGCGAGCGGGTAGCGCCCCTGGAGCGCGAGGAGCAGCAGCTCGAGCCCGTGGGTGTAGATGCGCCCGTTCACGGCATACTCGACGCCTGGATCGTTGCTCAGGACCAGGTCGCCTGGCGCGCGCAGGCAGCCTCGCCTGGCCGCCGCCACGGCTGCGGCCAGGCGAGGCTCCACGACATACGCATCACGGATACGGCCGGTGCTCGCGGGCAACCCCCACGCGAAGGCGAAGAGCACGGCAGCCAGCGTGCCCGAGAGGGCCCTCGGCGAGAGGCGCTCGGGCTCGACCCGGGCCAGCAGCGCGAGCGCGGCCAGCGTGGGCTCGAGGAGGTAGTTGTCGGCGGCGCCGGGCTTGCCAAAGCCGGCCGAGGCCACCGCAAGGCTGAGGAGTAGAGCAGCGCTGCCCATGCGCGCCGCCGGCTCGTGGCGCCTCTGGAAAGCGAAGAACAGGGAGAGGCCGAAGAGCGGCAGGAAGAAGAGGCCGCGGTCCAGGGAGCGCTCCAGGCACTGCCTGAGGGTGAAGGCCAGGGCGTGCGCCGTTCCCAGGTGGGAGAAGAAGGCCCCGCCGCTCGCCACGTGGAGCGCTGTGATCCCGAGGAGCGCGGTGAGCGCCGCGGCGGCCACGGACAGGGCGCCGAGCCTCGGCGAGAGGAGCAGGGTGACGCCGAGCGCCGCGAGACCCGAGGCGAACACGTTTGGCTTGAGCAGCGCTCCCAGGACGAACAGGCTGGCGTCGAGGGGGCTTGCCTGGCCGCGGCGGAGGCTCCGCGAGAGCGCCAGGGCAACAAGAAAGAGGGCCAGAGCGTCGGGCCTCACCATGGCCGCCCAGCGAGTCAGGAGCAGGCTCCCCACGAGGCCGCTGGCAAAGAACAGGGTGAGGGCGCCGGGGCGGCGCTGCCCTCCCCTCGTGGCGACCAGCGCCAGGGCCACGAGCCACGAGATGAGCCCAAGGCCTCGCCCCGCCTGCAGCGCCAGGCCCCCGGAGACCCTGGCGAGCAGCCACGGGTAGACGGGGGTATAGGGGACGAGGAAGCGAGCGGGGACTGGCCCGTAGTCGTGCGCTCCCACCGCCGGATCGACGTAGAGCGAGAGCCCTCCCCTGACGCGATCGGCCAGGAAGAGCTCGCAGCCCTCCGCGTAGTCGGGGATCCGGGATCCAAGCGTGGCGACGAGCGTGATCAGCGCGGCCGCCGCGATCAGGATCTGGCCTACCAGGGCCATCCGGTGGACGGCGGTCAGGAGGCGATGCATGGCTCAGCGCCCGAGGATGGCCGCGAGGCCGCCCTCGACGTGGCAGGCGTTGCAAGAGCCGTGAGGGGCGTCGCCGCGCATCTCGCGCACCTGGCCGTCGACGAGCACCACGCGGGCGCGGAGCGGGGGCTCGAGCTTCCGGTGCCGGAAGAAGTTGCCATAGGGGTTGACGGCCATGTCCACGCCCTTCCCGTCGGCGCCCCCGACGATCACCCGATCGACGGCGCCGACCGCGGAGCCTGCGACCCCGAACTGGGAGTGGCAACAAAAGCAGTTGGTGCCTGTGCGCTCTCGCGAAGGATCCCCTCCATCGCAGCGCCCACCCTCGCCAGGGGGGGGGCCGGCGGGCATTTCGGCGCAGGCGACGCTCCAGAGAGCGCCAAACGCCAGACCACAGAACGTGCTTCGCGTAACCCGGAGGCCCGCGTAACGTAGAGGTGCGCGCTGGGTCTGCGTGGAAGGAGGCAACATGACGAAGTCAGGCTGGCGGATACGAACGGTACGCTGGACCGCGCTCTTTGGTACGCTCCTGTCCTCGAGCGCCTGCTTTTCCCCGGGGCAGACCACCTGCAACCAGGAGAGCGAGCCCCTGGAGCCGCTCCGGGGCACGGTGAGGGATGCCAGGACGGGAGAGCCCCTGGCCGGATCCATCGTGATGGTCGAGCTCTGCAAGCTCTATAGCGAGAACCCGGACCCATCCAAGGCCCACCCCAACTACCGCTACAGCGCCATGACCGGGGGCGACGGCACCTTCTCGGTGCAGGTCCCCCGTGGCCCTGTGGGGCTGCACACCTTCCAGGTGGGCTACCGCTATGGCTTCGTCGACATCAAGGCGGACGCCCCTCGCACGGACATCCAGGTCCGGGCCGAGCCCTTGCTCCCCGCGGACAAGATCCCCTCTCTCAAGAACTTTGTCGTGAGCCCGGCCTCGGTGGTTCCAGGCGCCAAGGTGCGCTTCTCGCTCGAGGTCACCGCGGGGACAGCGAAAGATCCGCTCTCGGACGAGGTCGTCCTGGCAGAGCCCTCACGGAGCTTTGGTCGTGCCATGACTCCCCCGAGCCGCGGCCTGCGTGGGAAGGCCTTCCCCGATGGTCTCTGGACCCTGGATGTCGAGGCTCCGACGATCCCGGGAAAGTACACGTATATGGCCAGCGCCACGTCCGAGGGGTGCGTGACGGGCGCCAGGCCGCTGGTCGAGCTGGTCGTACGGTGAGCTCGCGCGTCGTGGCCGTCGTCCCCGCGCTGGACGAGGAAGAGAGCATCGGAGGTGTGGTGCGTGAGCTCACCCCGCGGGTGGACGCCGTGGTCGTCGTCGACAACGGGAGCCGGGACGGCACGGCGGAGGCCGCTCGAGCCGCGGGCGCGGTCGTGGTGGGCGAAGGAGAGCGAGGCTACGGGGCCGCGTGCCTCGCGGGGGTGACCAAGGCCAGAGAGCTGGGAGCTTCGATCCTGCTCTTCCTCGACGGCGACGGGAGTGACGACCCCGCCCAGGCCCCGGAGCTGCTCGCTCCCATCCTCGAAGGAGCCGCGGATCTGGTGCTCGGCGTCCGGGCCCGCGCTCGCACCGAAGACGGCGCCATGACCGACGTGCAGCGCTTCGGGAACTGGTTCGCTCCTCGCGTCATGAGGGTGCTCACGGGAGCCCGCTACAGCGACATGCCCCCCTACAAGGCCATCACCGCCGAGGCGTTCGCCTCGCTGGCGCTCCGTGATCGGCGCCATGGCTTCACGGTGGAGCTCCTCCTCGGGGCCCACGATCGGCGCCTGCGCGTGGTCGAGGTGCCGGTCCGGTGCCGGCGCCGCCGGGCTGGCGTGTCCAAGGTGTCGGGCACTTTGGTCGGCGCCTCCCGCGCTGCCGTCAAGATCCTCTCGACCATCGCGAACCACGCGCTTCACTCGCGCATCGCCCCGAGGAGCCCCTCGTGATCTTTCTTCGATCCCCCGCGGCGAGGGCTCGCCGCGCTCCGTTCCTCGCCCTGCTCGCCTTCCTGGTGGCGCTCGTGTGGCTGACCCCTGGAGACGCCCGGGCCTACGCCTGGATGATCCGCCACGGGTACACGGCCTGCGCCCAGTGCCATGCGGATCCCTCCGGAGGAGGGGTCCTCACCCCTTACGGGCGCGCCCAGGGAGAGATCTCCCTTCGCCAGCAGTGGGGCCGCGATCCGGACGCCGAGCCTGGCAAGGTCGCGGACTTCATGTTCGGGGCCTTCAAGCTCCCCGATCCTCTGCTCCTCCAGGGGGACGTGAGGAGCTTGCTCCTGCAGGTCGTCCCTTCGAAGGGAGAGGCCCCTCCTGCCCGCGTCATCCTGATGCAGGCCGATCTGGCGGGGCAGGTGAAGGCGGGACGCTTCAGGGTGAACGGGAGCCTGGGTTATGTTCACGAGGGGGCCCTGGCGGCGTCCCTCACCAAGGGTGAGAACGACCGCGTCATATCCCGTGTTCACTGGCTGGGGCTCGACCTTGGCGAGGACAACCCCGTGCTCCTCCGCGTCGGCCGCATGCACCTGCCCTTCGGCGTGAGGAGCCTGGAGCACACCCTGTGGACCAGGAAGGAGACCCGCTCGGACATCAACGACGCCCAGCAGTACGGGATCGCCGCGTCGTACAACTCGGGGAAGGTCCGGGGCGAGGCCATGCTCATCCTCGGCAATTTCCTGATGTCGCCGGACAACTTCCGCTCCAGAGGGTACTCGGCCTACGCCGAGTACGCCCTCGCCGAGACGGCGGCGATCGGCCTCTCGAGCATGATCACCTACTCGGCCCGCGATCCCCAGCTGATCGCCGAGGCCGTCCGTCACTCGCACGGGATCTTTGCCCGCTACGCGCCCGAGAAGCGCTTCGTCCTGACGACCGAGTTCGATCTGCTCCACACCTCGTCGCCCACCCCAGGGCAGGTGTCCTTCGGAGCGGTGGGTCATGCCCAGATCGACATGGAGCCCGTGCAGGGGATTCACTTCGGGCTCACCCTGGAGGCCAGGCAAAGGAGCTTTGACAGGGAGCGAGCGTCCAAGGGAGTGTGGGCGAGCGCCTGGTGGTTCTTCGCCCCCCACGCCGATCTTCGCCTGGACGCCATCTTCCAGTCGGTGAGCATCCCCGACTCCCCCACGTCGGTCGGAGCGACCTCGCTCCTGGCTCAGCTCCACAGCTATCTGTGATCCGGAGCGCCCCATGAACTCCCATGTCCGAGCCAAGGTTCTCTTCGCCGCGCTGCTCTCCTCGCTCCTCCTGCCCTCCCTCGCCGGGGCCACTCCCAATTTCCCGGGGGCCATCCGGGAGAACCTGGGAGCGTCCGAGGCGCCCGATTGCTCGGTGTGCCACAACGGCCAGCGAACGCGCGGAACGGTGACCACGGCCTTCGGCTCGGCCATGCGTCAGCGAGGCCTGGAGGCCTACGACGAGGCCAGCCTCAAGGCGGCCCTGGAGGCGATGACCCGGGACCGCGTGGACAGCAACGGCGACGGCCAGATCGACACCGAGGCGCTCAAGGCCGGAAAGAACCCCAACTCGGCCGGCCAAGGCACCGAGGCCTTCGACTTCGAGGAGGGGACCAAGCCCACCTATGGCTGCGTGGGGAGCGTGGCTCCCGGCCCTCCGGGAGGAGCTCCGGCGGTGGCCCTCGGTCTGGGGATGGCGCTGGTGCTCGCGCGTGTACGCCGCCGCCGCTGACACGAGAGGGCCGCGATCATGGCGCTCGCATGAAGGTTGAACCTTGCCTGCCAGCGTCAGCGGATCATCCCGCCCCGCCGCAGCTCCTCGTTCGCCTCCTCGGTGCGATCGTCGGGGGTCTCCCTCGCCGCCCAGCTCAAGAACTCCTCGAAGCCCTCGTCGAGGCCCACCTCGGCGCGAAAGCCTAGCGCCTCCTCAGCGGCGCTCACGTCGGCGAAGCAATGGCGTATATCGCCCTCTCGAAACTCCCCAGTGACCGTGGGCCAGAGGTCACGGCCCAGGCCTCGGGCCACGGCGCGGGCGATGTCCACGATGGGGCGCCTGGCTCCCGTGCCCACGTTGAAAGGCCGGTAGAGGGCGGCCCTGTTCGACGTGGTGGCGGCCCTGATATTGGCCCGGACCACGTCGCTCACATGGATGAAATCGCGGAGCTGCTGGCCGTCCTCGAAGACGTGGGGAGCCCTCCCGTTGAGGACGCGCGTCGCGAAGATGGCGCATACGCCCGTATAGGGATTTGCCAGCGCCTGGCGCGAGCCATAGGTGTTCAGATAACGGAGCGCGATGGTGGGGAGGGCGTGAGCTCGCCCCAGCACAAGGGCCAGCTCCTCCTGGGCGCGCTTGGACGTGCCGTAGGTGCTGGTCGGCGCCAGGCGGTGGCCCTCCCCCGTGGCGATCGAGGCGACCTCGCGGCCGCACCCCGAGCAGACGGGCTCCCACAGCCGCGCCAGCAGGCGCTCCGCGGGGCGCTCCGTGGGGACGCCGGAACCATGCTCGGGGCAGGCGTAGGCCCCGTCGCCGTAGACCACCATCGACGAGGACACGATCAGGCGCGAGGGTCGCCGCTCGGCCTTCACCATGGCCTCCACGAGGGTCGCCGTGCCCACCACGTTGATGTCGGTATAGCGCCTTATGTCGAGCATCGACTGGCCATTACCGACCATGGCCGCCATGTGAAAGACCACCTCCACTCCGTGGAGGGCCCGGAGCACGGCCTCCGGGTCCGTCACGTCCCCCAGAAGGAACTCGGCCTCCCTGGGGACGTTCCTTGGCTCACCCGTGGGGTGGGCCTGCGGCAGGAGGTTGTCCAGCACGCGGACGTCGGCCCCGGAGGCCACCAGGGCGCAGGCCAGGTGAGAGCCGATGAACCCCGCGCCTCCTGTGACGAGAGCTCGCATGAACACCTCACGCGCAATGGAAGATCGAGGCCAGGCGGTCGCCGAAGAGCCTGCTCTCCTCCAGCTCCTTCTCCAGCCTGGCCAGGGAGTCACGCACCGGAAAGAGCCTATCGGTGACAAGGAAGTCACGGTCACCCGCGCCCACCGGGTGCCAGTAGAGACCGGAGCTCGTGAAGGTGGCCTCCGGGACGACGTCGGCCCGGGCCAGGGCGACGCCGTCCTCGGCGTACCCCCGGAGCGCCATCCGGCGGATCACGACGTCCTCCTCGGGGAGCTCCTCGGCCAGGGCGAGGCGACGAAAATCCGCGGCCTCTCCGTCGCTCGAGACCGTGGCCGCGAGCCTCACGCGGAAGCCCATGGCTCGCGCCGCCGCGATGCCGTCCCTGGCCTTCTGCCAGGAGCCCCCACCCCGGTGGCGGTCGTGGAGGCCGGGCTCGGGGCTGTCCAGGCTCACCTGGAGGGTGACGCGATCCCTGGGGAAGCGGTCGAGCAGCTGGCGGCGCCGCCCCGTGAAGAGCATCCCGTTGGTGAGCACGGTCACGGGGGCGATCCGGGTCCCCGCCACCACGAGCCTGTCCAGATCCTCGAGGAGAAAGGGCTCGCCTCCGGTCAGAAAGAGCTCCCTGGTGCGCCCCAGCTCATCGAGCTCCTGGCACAGGCTGCCCATCCGCTCCTCTCCGAAGGCATCGCGAGGGGTTTTGGGGGAGGAGCGTACGCAGCAGTAGTCGCAGGAGAGGTTGCAATCGAAGTTGGTATAGACCCATATCCGGCTCCCCACGGGCCTGGCCGGCTCCTCGTCGGGGGCCGGACCATGACGGAGCACCAGCTCGTATGGCCCTCCGCCGTCCTCCAAGGCCACGATGGCGTTGCCCGTGAGCCGGCACCAGCGCTCGATCTCCGGGACGGTCTCGGCGGCGACGTCGCCCAGGGAGAAGAGGCGCCCTGGCGGCGTCTCCCGGAGGGCCCGCTGGAGCGCGAAGAGGAGCCCACGGGCAAAGGTGAGCTCCTTCGCGTCGACCCTGGTCACGACGGGGAGCTTCACCGAGTTGGCTCCAAGAACCCCTGAGCCAGACCCGCCTCACGGAGCGAGGCATAGCCCTCGATCCTGTCCTCGGTCGTGACATCCCCTGCCTTGACCCAGGCCCTGAGGCCCTCGGCCTGGAGCACGGGCCTGTGCTCGGGGTTGTCCCAGCTCATCGAGAGCAGGGCGGCCAGGAAGGCGTCGCGGCTCTCCGGATCGAGGCCGTCGCGCCCGGTGAACATGCAGTGGTGGTAGCTCGGTGAGGTCCACACGGCCGTGAGGGCCCCCTCGGGCGCCAGGCGGTTCTCGAGGAGGCCCGACCAGAAGGGGCTGCCCACCATGCCGCAGTCCGCCCGTCCGTCGAGGACGGCCTTGAGGACGTCGACCTCGCTGGTGCCCGTGTCGCCGTGCTTGCCCAGATCCGTGTCGAAGCGAAGGGATCTGTAGTCCTTGCCCTCCACCAGCCCGGCCTCGGCCAGAAAGTGAACGGGCAGGATCGCGGCGTGGCCGCTGTCCCGGCTCCCCAGGGCCAGCGCCTTGCCCCGGACGTCGGCGAGGGAGCTCACAGGACCGCCCGTGGGAGCGATCAGTATGGAGTGCCAGGCGAGATCCGTGTCACGCATGGCGATGGCCTGGCAGCGCCCCTGGCTCCAGGCGTCGGCCTGGAGGTAGGCCAGGTTGGTGTTCCAGGCGATGTCGATCCGGCCTGCCAGGAGCGCCGCCACCTGAGCCTCGTAGCTCAGGTAGAGCACCACCTCGACAGGGATCCTGGCCTCCCCACGAAAATAACTGCGCATCCCCTCCCAGATGGTGACCACCCTGGGATCGTAGGCGACGGCTCCGACCAGAATTTCTTTCATGATATTCCCCATCAGAAGAGCGGAATGCCGAGGAGCGCCTTGCCGATGAACTCGCGTAGCACGTCGCCGGTGGGCGCCATCACGGCGCTGGCCTGGGCGTCCCGGAAGTAGCGCTCCAGGCCCGTGTGCCTGGAGAAGGCGGCCCCTCCGCAGGTGCGCATGGCGAGCTGGGTGACCGAGATGCCCACGTCGCCGGCCGAGGCCTTGGACTCGAGCACGCGCAGCACTGTGAGCTCTCCCGGGGCCTCGAGGTGACCCACCAGATCGGTGAGCCTCGCGGCGAGGCCGTCGGTGTCGATCTGCATGGTGGCCAGGTTGGCCCGCAGGTTGGGGAGCGCCTCGCCCAGCGAGGTTCCCAGGTGCTCGAACCTGGCGCTCTTGAGGTGACCGGCGGTGCTCGCCACGGCGGCCCGGCAGATGCCCAGCGAGACGGCCGCCGAGCCCAGGCAGAAGAGCGGGAGAACGACCTCGAGCATGGCCTTGAAGCCCTCACCCTCGGCGATCAACATATGATCGGAGGGGATCTTCGAGGCCTCGAGCGACATCGGGGAGGCGGCGTTGGAGCGCATGCCCATCGCGTCCCAGGCGCCTGCCACGTTCATGCCGGCCTGTCCCTTGAGGACCAGGTAGAGGGCCGTGTCGGTCGGGCCCTTGGCGTCGGGGCTCTGGGCGGAGACGATGTAGCTATCGGCGTGGCCGGCGCTCGTCACCCAGGATTTGAGGGCGCTGAGCTCGACCCCTGTACCCGTGCGCACCGCTCTGGAGACGGGCGCCCAGAAATGACTGCGCGATCCCTTCTCGCTGAAGGCCAGGGTCGAGAGGTGCTTGCCCGCCGCGGCGGCCTCGAGCGCGGCCCTGGCGCCGCCGCTACGGCTCGCGCCCGCGGCCAGGCAAGCGACGCCGCACACGTGCATCATGTAGATCATGGCGACCGAGGGATCGGCCTCGGCGAGCGCGGAGCTCACCTCCGCGAATGTCCTCGGCCCCAGGCCGCTGCCCCCGAACGCCGCGGGGACCGTGAGCCCCAGGAGGCCGGCCTCGCCGAGCGCGGCGATGGCTTCCTCGGAGAACGTGCCGCTGGCGTCGTTCTTGGCGGCCTGGGGCAGCCGGGTTCGCTCCGCGACGGCGCGGGCGGCGGTGACAGCGCTGGCATGGTCGAGCATGGTTCTCCGATGGCCGCGATCGGCCTGGCTACGATGGGGACGGCTTGTGTTCTTGCACCTGGCCAGCCGGGCCTGCATCATGCACCGTTACCGGCCGACGAGGAAGTGGCAGTTGGCGGCCATCGTGGTCAGAACGGTAGGTCTCTTTAGCGGGCTTTTTCCTGGTAAACTACAGAGAAGCGGTCTCTTTTTCCTGCGTTTACCCTATCAATTCCAGGGGCCTGGTAAACTACAGAGAAGGGGACTCCGATCCTTGCTTTGCCCTGTAAAATTCAGGGGCCAGGCTACGGAAATCCAATGTAGCCCTACCCTCTCGGGCGTGGCTTGCTGGCTCGAGGAGGGGGGGAGCGAAACGGATCAGTCGTGGCTCGGTGGGGCCAGGAGCTCGGCGGGAGGGGCGGGGCAGTCGAGGGTGCGTCGCACCGGCGTCAAAGTCTCCGCGGGAGATAGCGCCTATCGCCTCCGCGAACGCGCGCGACGCAGGCGACGAGGGCACCCAGCGCCGCGAGGAGCGCGACGAGGGATGCGAGGGGGACGAAGTACCTGCTCCGCAGCGACGTGATGTACGCGGCGACCGAGCGTCCCGCGGCGTGATAAGAGCGCGGGCATGACGCGGATCCCGGCCCCGGCCACCCTCGAGACCTCGCACTTCGACTTGGTGGTCATCGGCTCCGGCCCTGGGGGCGAAGGGGCGGCCATGAAGGCGGCCAAGGACGGCATGCGCGTGGCCGTGGTGGAGCGCCACCACGACGTGGGCGGGGGCTGCACCCACTGGGGCACCATCCCCTCGAAGGCGCTGCGCCACTCCATCCGCACGGTGGCCGAGTACCGGGCGAACCCTCTGCTGGCCTCGCAGCTCGAGGATCGCCCGGTGGATCTGCCCGCGCTCCTCCGCTCGGCCGACTCGGTGGTGCGCTCGCAGGTGCAGCTCCGTCACGGGTTCTACGAGCGCAACCGCGTGAGGGTGATCCACGGAGCGGCGCGCTTCGTCGACTCCAGCACCGTCGAGGTGGAGGCGTCGCACGGGGGGCGCATCCGCCTCGCGGCGCGCGGGTTCGTGGTGGCTACGGGGGCGCGGCCCTACCACCCGCCGGACATCGACTTTACGCACCCCCGGGTGCGCGACAGCGACACGGTGCTCCGGCTCGACACGAGCCCGAAGTCGCTCATCATTTACGGCGCTGGGGTCATCGGCTGCGAGTACGCCTCGATGTTCCGCACGCTGGGCATGAAGGTCACGCTCATCAACACGCGCGACAAGCTCCTCTCGTTCTTGGACGACGAGATCGTGGACGCGCTCGCCTACCACCTGCGCGATCAGGGCACGGTGATCCGCCACATGGAGGAGCACGAGCGGGTAGAGATCATGGACGACGGGGTGGTGGTGTACCTCCAGAGCGGAAAGCGCCTGAAGGCCGACGTTCTGCTCTGGGCCAACGGGCGCACGGGAAACACGCAGGACATGGGGCTCGAGGTGCTGGGCGTTACCCCCGACACCCGCGGGCAGCTCAAGGTGAACGAGCACTTCCAAACCTCGGCCCCCCACGTGTACGCGGTGGGTGACGTCATCGGCCCCCCGGCGCTCGCGAGCGCAGCCTACGATCAGGGGCGCTCCGCGGCGACGCACTTCGCCGACGGAGGCGGCTCCAACGTCTTCGCGCGGGACATCCCGACGGGCATCTACACCACACCCGAAATAAGCTCGCTCGGGCGAAACGAGCGCGAGCTCACGGCCGAGAAGGTCCCCTACGAGGTGGGGCACGCGCTCTTCCGCAGCCTCGCGCGCGCGCAGATCGTCGGCCAGACGGTGGGCATGCTGAAGATCCTCTTCCACCGCGAGACGCGCAAGGTTCTAGGTATCCACTGCTTCGGCTATCAGGCCGCCGAGATCGTTCATATTGGCCAGGCCGTGATGTCGCAGCCCGATCCGAACAATACGCTCGACTACTTCATCACCAACACCTTCAATTACCCCACGATGGCCGAGGCCTACCGCGTGGCGGCCCTCAACGGCATCAACCGCTGCTTCTGACTCCCCGCCCTTCGGGGCGCTGCGGCTCCTGGAGATCTATCCACCTCGCCTCGCGAGAGGAGTGAGAAATCGTTGCGTGCCAAGGGCTGGCTGGCACATGGCTGGCGATCTCGTCGTACCGCCCACGATGCATCTGGAACGGACGCCACCCCTCGTGGGTGCCCGACGGGTTAGCCAGAGCCGCGGTGACGCCGGAGCACATGCGGTGCCCGCCGGGCGCCCGGGTGTACGTCATGGATGACTCCATTCCGTGCGCGATTCCTGGCCAACCTGGCATTTCGGGTTCGCGGACGCATGGACTCACGCTTGGCTTCTTCTCGGACGGGCGACTGCAGAGTCAGACCTTCTACGAGAACGGGATATGCCGTTGGGCGATCGGTTATCACATCACCGGAGGACGGGAAGCGGTCGGGTTCTGGAGCGGAGTTGTACTCCCGAGGCGGCGACGGCCCGTCGGTGCTCGAGGGGGTCACGGAGTTCTTCACCCGCCGTATCTCTCCTGGCATCGACGCCGAGCGGCGCGCCGGGCTGAAGTACGAGGGGCACTTCCAGGTCATCCAGGGGCAGGTCCTGGGCAACCCGATGGCTCGGCAGGCGCTCCTGAGGAGGTCGTTTCAAGGCGCTTGACTGTCGCGCCAGGAGTTCGAGGCGAGAACACCACGTCGAGCCCGCGCCCGAGCTGGCAGCCCCTCGCGTCGGAAGGACGTGGTTCGGTGAGCGAAACTTCTCCCTGTTTCACATGGGTCACCGAGAACGGTATGCGGGTGTCGGCGCATGTCGTCATGGCCCCACCTCACCGCGCCCTTGATCGCGATCCCGAGGCCAGAGAGCCCAAGAAACCGTCGAGGAGGGCGCAGCAAGCAGCAAACCTCCACGGAGAATTTTGTTTGCGAGGAGTTTTCCAAACTCGCGCTCCTCCCGGCCGAGGCAACCTCCCGTTCCGTACAAGGGACGGCTGCTGCAAGCTCACTCCCCCTCGAAATGTCAGCTAGGGCCGGAGATTCGGAGTCGAGACCAAGCGATGGGTGAGGTGGGGCGAGGAGCCGTACTTCCGTACGCATTTCCAGGGGCTCTTTCGTGTGATAGGTTGCGCCCGACCATGCGCATTCAACGCATCGATCACTGGCGCGTATCGATCCCGACGCCGGCCCCCTTCTACCCGAGCTGGATCCCCGGCTTCCCGCAGACCGAGGTGCGGTTCGTGCTGCTCCGCTTCCGCACCGAGAGCGGCTACGAGGGCTGGACCGCGGCGCCCGCCATGGGGCGCGAGCACGACGGCCTGGGGGATCTCCTGGGGCCGTACGTGCTGGGCGAGCGCGCCGACGACATCCCGTCGATCCGCCAGCGCATCCGCGAGATGGGCTACCTGGGGTGGCGCGTGGGCTGGCTCGAGCCGGCCATGTGGGACATCCTCGGAAAGCGCGCCGGAAAGCCCGTCTACGAGCTCCTCGGTGGAGCGCGCGGGGGCTCGGTGGGGCTCTACGCCTCGACGGGGGAGGTGCGCCACGGCGCGGCGCGGATCGCCGAGGTGGAGGCCAGGCTCCGCGAGGGCTTCTCCGCCGTGAAGCTCCGGGTCCACGACATGGCCCTCGAGGACGACGTCCGCCAGATCCGCGAGGTGCGCGGCGCCGTGGGCGAGGGGCCCATCCTGGGCGTGGACGCGAACCAAGGCTGGCGCGTCGCCGTCATCGGCGGGGCGCCTCGGTGGGACTACGGGCGGGCGCTCGCGTTCTGCACCGAGGCGGCGGGCCTGCATTTCAAGTGGGTCGAGGAGCCCCTCGCGCACGACGCCTACGACGATCTCGCCAGGCTCCGCACGGCCGTGGACGTCGACGTGACGGGCGGCGAGCTCAATAACCAAGGGCTCCCGGAGTTCCGCGTCATGCTCGAGAAGGGCTCGCTCGACGTGTACCAGCCCGACGCCGTGTTCACTGGGGGGATCTCGGGCACCTGGGCCATCCTGGAGGAGATCGCCCGGGCCGGGGCCCGGTACAGCCCGCACACCTGGACCAACGGCGTGGGGTTCGCGGTAAACCTCCACCTCTTCGCGGCCAGCAAGTGGCGCGACGCGACGCTGCTCGAGTTTCCCTGCAATCCCCCCTCGTGGACTCCCGCTTCGTGGGCGGGGATCCTGGAAGAGCCTTACCAAGCGATCCGGGGGCGGCTCGAGCTCCCCACGGCGCCAGGGCTCGGCTTCGCGATCGATCTCGCCAAGCTCCGCCGCTTCGGCACCCACGTGGGGGTCTGCTCCAAGGCCAGGGTGGCGCTGCGGGCGCTGCGCGACAAGGGATTCACGACGGCGAGGGCCATCGGCGCGACACGCGACGGCCGCCTCCAGGCCAGGCACGAGGCGCTCGATGCGTTCCTGCACGCCGGAGGCGATCCGGTGCGCCTGGCGCTTGGACGGGACAGCCTCCCCGACGAACCCCGGCGGTAGGCGATGTACTCTGCCGTGTCCCGGGTGGAGGCCGGCTCGATGACGAAGCGGTGATGGATGCGGGTCAGCGGGCTACGGCAAGCGATGTGCCGGACTGTAGGCGTTCACAGGCTTCGGGGCTGCATTGGGCTACTATGACCGGTCTCCTGGAATCTACAGGATTCAGTGGGGTACTGTGATCGGTCTCCTGGAACTGTGACCGATCCCCGGGGATTTACAGGGCGAAAGCAGGCTAAAGAGAACGGTTATTTGTAAATTACCAGGCCAAAGCATGCCCTGGGCCGAGCCTGGAGAACATCGCAATCTTGGATCAGAGCCTAACGTTCGACGAACAGGTGAAGCTGAGCAACGGGGGGCCGCTGACCTGTCAACGATGCCAGCGCAGTAGAAGGAAGAGATATGGCTCGTGGGGCGGAGGCACGATGAGGAGAGGGCTCGCCGTCGCGATCGCAGCGATGGCCGCGCTCCGCGTGGCGATCATCGCGACCCTGCCCGATCCTGACATGGACTCCTATGGCCATTTCGCGTAACCGTTCACGGGGCCCCTCATGAACCCCCGGCATAGATGCCGGGGCACATGAAGAGGGCGCGAAAGCCCGACTCCGCCGGGCTGCCCGTGGTGGGTCCTGAAGAGAACCCAGTGGGCAGCCCGCTTCGAGCTTTCGCGACTCTGCCGGTGCCCCGGCATTCATGCCGGGGGCTCTCCAAGGCCGTGAACGGTTACACAGGGTCTACCTGTCGGGCGACCTCTCCACCGTGGCGCCGAGCTCGCTACCGGCTATCCTGGGAGCCATGCGGCTTCGTCGCCCCTGGCTCTTGGTGGTGCCTCTCGCGTTTGCCCTCGAACAGCTCAACTGCGGGGGAGCGTCGGAGGGAAGGCCCGCGCCGGAGGAGGTCGTGGCGCCGGGTCGGGACGCGAGCGCCCCCCCCGCCGCGACGACGCCTCCTTCCGTGATTCCGCCTCCTCCGCCCACCTGCGCCGTGCCCGCGGGCCTACGGCTCGAAGGGAGCGTCGCGCGGGCGCACACGCTCGGTGAGTTTCGCGTCGAGGTGACCGCCGAGTCCCTCAGCGTCACGAACCCCGCGCGCGCGAGCGGCGTCGTCTTTGCGTCGAGCGCCTCGGGTGTGCTCGCGGCGAGCCGGCACGAGCTCGAGGTCCACGAGCACCAGGGTTCGTTCGACATTCAAGAGAAAGATACGGTCACCTGCTCTGGCGCGACGGTGCGCGAGTCTGCCCAGGCCGAAGGGACCGTGAGGCTACGCGGCACCTTCGAGGCGGGACCCGCCGCGTGCCGAGCCCTCACCTTCACGATGGATTTGTGCGAGGTGCGCCTGGGTCACCTCGGCTTCGACGTGACGGTCTCGGATCCCAGCTACTCCGCCATCGATCTCTTTGCCCGGTCCGAGCCTGACGAGCGCATCTACGGCCTCGGGGAGCAGTTTCCACACGACACGCTCGACCTCCGCGGCCGAACGATCCCCGTGATCGCGCAGGAGGGTGGTGTCGGCCGAGGGCATCAGCCGATCAGCGCCGTGGTGAACGCGGCCTCGAGGGGCTCGGCCGGGAGCGAGGCGTCTACCTACTATGCGGCGCCTCACGTTCTCACGAGCAAGCGACGTTCGTTCTTCCTCGAGAACGAGGAGCTCTCGGTGTTCGACTTCAAAGAACCCTCCCGGATTCGCGCGCGCGTCTACGCCACGCGCTTGCGGGGCCGCGTGCTCGCCGGCCGCACGCCGCTCGAGCTCGTGGAGCGCTTCACCGAGTACTCCGGCCGCATGCCGAAGCTCCCCGACTGGGTCGATCAAGGGACCATCGTCGCGATCGCCCGCCCGCTCGACGAGAGCCTCGCCATCGTGTCCCGGATGCGCGCCGCAGGAGTGGAGATCTCGGCGGTATGGAACCAGACGTGGCCCGGAAAGGCGAAGACGTTCATCGGAGAGCAGGTGCTCTGGAACTGGGCCTACAACCCGAATTACCACCCGGGCTGGCAGAGCTACGTCACGTCGCTCGCGTCGAACGGCATCAAGACCCTCTGCTACGTCAACCCCATGTTCCGTGAACTCCCCGCCGACGCTGGCAAGGTGGAGCGGGACACGTACAGCGAGGGCCTCGCGCTCGGCGCCTTCGTCCAGAACGCGACGGGAGCCCCCTACAAGCTCCCCGTGACGGCGTTCGATGTCACGCTCCTGGATCCGAGCAAGCCGAGCGCGCGCACGTTCATGAAGTCGCTCATCAAGACCGAGATGATCGACAAGGCCCGGTGCTCGGGCTGGATGGCCGACTTCGCCGAGGCGCTGCCCTTCGACGCTCGGATGGCGTCCGGGGCGACCGGCGCGGAGTACCACAACCGATACCCCGTGGAGTGGGCGAAGCTCAACCGAGAAGTGCTGGAGGAGAATGGCCTCCTCGGGAAGGTGCTCGTCTGGAACCGCTCGGGCCACACGCGCTCCCCGGGGGCTTCGATCCTCTTCTGGGAAGGCGATCAGCTCACGACGTGGGACAAGTACGACGGCCTCGTCAGCGCGCTCCACGGCCTCTTGAATGGCGGGCTCTCCGGCATGGCGCTAAACCACTCCGACACGGGGGGCTACACGTCGTTGAGCGCGGGCGGAGTGGGGTATACCCGCGAGGACGAGCAGCTCAAACGCTGGGCAGAGATGAGCGCGTTCACCGCCGTCCTCAGGACCCACGAGGGGAATCAGCCCGCGGCCAACGCGCAAGCCTACGACGCCGGCAGCACGCTGGCTCACTTCGCCCGGATGTCGAAGATTTACAAGGCGCTCGGATTCTACCGAAGAGAGCTCTACGCCGAGGCCGAGGCGCGGGGCTTCCCCCTCGTGCGCCACCTGTTCCTTCAGTATCCCGACGACGCCGAGTCGTGGACCGTGGACGACGAAATGATGCTCGGCTCCGAGTTCTTGATCGCGCCGGTGAAGAACAAGTGTTTCACGAGCCCGATATGCCCGTACGACAAGGAGGTGTATCTCCCGCCGGGTGTGTGGGGGCATCTCTTCTCCGGCGCCGAGCACGGGCGCGTGGGCGCGGGCACGAGGGTGAGCGTCAAGGCTCCGCTCGGCTCGCCGGCCGTGTTCTACCGAAAGGGCTCGGCGGCCGGCGCGAGGCTCGTGTCGAACCTCCGTGCCGCGGGTGTGCTCCCTTAGCCAGGCAACGACGCGGCTGCGATCGCAACGTCTGGGCCGGTGCTGCGGGGAAGCGGGCGACCTTGGCCCGCACGTGCCAGAGCGAGACGATTTTGCTTTCTGTCGGGCGCGCTCTTACTAGCATCTCCGGGCCATGCCATCGTTCATGTCAGGAGCCGCGTGACCACCTTCAGGCGTCCAGGCCGGCTGGAGCTGCTCTACATCGGTCCTGCCTACTCTCACTCCGGTGAGCCAATGCCGTTCGCCACTCGCGCCGAGGCGGCCCGTCTGCTCCGTGATCTCGCGAGCGACGAGAAGGGACGCGCAGGGCTACGAGGGGTGTACGCGAGCGCCTTCGGGCGCCCGGTGAACCTCTGGGAGAACGACAAGGCGGTGTTCGCCGAGCTGGCGCACCTGCTGGTCACGGGCGACATGAGGGTGTGGAGCGTGCCCGTGCCTCAGATGTCCCTGGGATCGGTCGCTCCGCTCGCGGCGGCCGGCGCGGGGGCGGGCCCCGGGCCTGCTCCGCCCAAGCCGGTGGTCCACCCGCGGATCACCCCGCCCAAGCTGACCGTCGTCGTGGCCAAGACCGCAAAAGATCCCAAGACGGGCAAGGTCGCGCCTTATACCCACCCCAAGCGTCAGGCGGTGCACCTGAGCACGGACTCCGCCTTCGACGGCACGGGTACGTTCACGTGCGACAAACCCGCGCTGGTGAAGTTCTGGTCGGCGGCCAAGGAGGGCACCGAGATAAAATTCGATGGCAAGGACAATGTCTGGAAGCCCAAGGCGCCCCCTGCGTGGGCCAAGGGGGCGTCGCTGGCCAGCGGGGTCACGGTGTATGTCGAAGCGTTGAAGCCCAGCAGCGCGCTGGACGACATCACGCTCAAGCTGTCCCTGAGCGGAGGCTCCAAGACCAACGGGCCGGACGACACCAGCAAGGCGACGTCCGTGGAGCTGACGCTCGATATTTGCCAGAGCTCCGCGGCCGGCGGGGCCCCCCTCTCGACCGACGACAAGATCCACGCGGGCCGCTCGGTCCTGGTCCAGGCGGCCCACGGCAAGCACGAGCGCGCCAAGCTGGTCATCCGGCAGGCGAAGCCGGCGGCCTTCAAGGGCGAGCTCGTGCTGAAGGCCATCGGCGGCCACGTCAAGCTGTTCGCGGCCGAGAAGCACGCCCCTGGCCAGGCGCAGGTCGACCCCCTCACCCTCGCCAACGACAAGATCCCCAGGGCGGGCGAGGTGCGCTGGGCCGAGGGCGGCTCGGTCAGCGGCGACATGCGCGACGCGGGCTTCACGCTGGGGCTCAAGGGAGTGGAGGACGACGGCGACCACGTGAAGATGACGGTCGTGGAGCTCAAGCTCGATATCTGTCACAAACGGGAGAAGAAGGGGGTCGATCCCGCTCCGCTCGCCGACGCGGACAAGCTCGCGAAGGGGCGCTACCTGCTGCTCCAGAACGCGGCCAAGCACCCCAGGGCGATGCTGGTCGTTCACGAGGTGAAGCCCAAGAAGTTCGATGGCAAGATCGTGCTCGAGGCCCTCGCCCCCGCGACGACCGAGCTCTTCACCGACGAGATCGCCGCCGCGGGGCAGGCCGTGACGGCGAGCCCCCACGAGATCGACTGCAAGGCGAAGAACGAGACCAGGAAATTCTGGGTCGAGGGAAAGGCCACGAGCGGAGCGCTCATCGACGCGGGCTATATCCTGCGCATCAAGGATCACCCCAAGGACGACTCGGACAGGGTGAACATCACCGTGGTCGAGCTGGAGATCGAGGCCAAGGTGCCCACGACGCCCTCGGCGCGAGGCGCGTTCGCCATCGCGGCGCCCAAGACCCACCATGTCTTCAAGTCCAAATCAGGAGCCAGGAAGCTGGCCGACAACGCGCCCACCGTCCTCGTGCGAAACTCGCCGGACGTCCTCCTCAAGGTCACCACCAAGCCGGCGGCGCTCGCCGACTTCGCGTGGAGCGTCGAGGACAACCCAGGGCCCGCGAAGAGCCCGCCGGTGGTCACGCCCGTCGGCCCCAAGAACGACACGGCCAAGCTCAAGGTGGACGCCGCGGGCGGTTATGCGATCCATGGCGGCGTGGGCGACGCCTCGGTGATCTGGAACGTGGTCCTGGTCGAGCTCCTCATCAAGAGCTCGACGGTCCGCCGCAACGGAACCAACTTCGTGGCCGCCCCCGCCCCTGGCTATCTGTCGGTGAGCTCGGGCTCGGTCAACATCGCGGCCCCGGCGACGTGCGCGATGTACGCCAAGGCCAAGGTGAAGTTCTTCGCGGGAGGTGACGCCTCTCTCGACAAGTACCTGGACAAGGTCCATGCGGGCATCGTCAACGTCCTTGGCAACACCACCGCCCAGGCGAACTACACGGGAGGCACCCGGGAGCGAGAGCGCATCCCTTCCGTTTCAGGGCTGCCCAACCCCGTGGTCAACCCCGCCACCGCGGTCGTGGATCTGGGCTATCCGATCCTCGATCGAGGAGGCGCGGTCGCCACCCGGGCGACCGGAGGAAAGACGATCTATCTCTCGAAGACCCAGTCGACCCCCGTCGCGGGCAAGGAGCGCCTGATCGAGACATGCGACAGCCCCGCCGTCGGCTTCGACGCGCTCCGCCCGGAGTTCGGGGCCCCGCCCACCAAGAAGATGACGAGCAACTCGGGCGTGAACGCCTTCCTCATTTACCTGGTCGCCTACAGCGAAGACGCGGACTACACCTACGTGGCCTTCGGCAAGGGCGACTGGACCGCGGACTACAGCGGCTCGGTCGTCACCCCCGCCGGCGCGACCCCGATCCCGGTCTGGACCCGAGGGGGCACGTGCGGCGTCACGGGCAGCTCCAAGCTCGCCGACATCAAGAATGGGCAGTCAGCGAACCTGGCAAGCTGCGAGGTCCGCCCTCCGGTTTACCTGACCTATATCCTCGATGCCCGGTGAAAGGTATCGTGGGAGAGCCCGTTCACGGGAAGGGCTCGTCCTCGGAGCCGTTCTGTGGTGCGGGCTGTTCGGCTGTGCGAGCCGGTCGTGCGGAGAGGCTCCGGGGGGGCGTGGGCCCGTGGCCTCGGCTTCGTCCTCCGGGTTGCCTGGGCCCGCTCCCCTGGCGCGAGACGTGGTGCGAGAGAGGTCTTTCATGAGCATTGCAGACGAGAACCTCCTCCAGATCGTCGCGGGGAAC
>SXGT01634157.1_pt1 | contig 24886 bp, 25 predicted proteins | sample 3176221 | NCBI WGS metagenome assembly SXGT01 (sample SAMN11356862, study PRJNA531348) | freshwater metagenome | isolation source: freshwater sample F1-120 | place: China: Fuxian Lake, Yuxi | collected 2017-12-25
AACACCCAAACCCCATTACCATACGCCATTGCAGGAGTAGGTGATTGTGACCATGTAGGTAACACACCATATCTTTGTGGCATTTGTTTGTACTTGTCAAAATTCCCATGAACTGCACACATTGGAATAGAATCAATATATCCAGTAGTGTCGTGGAAATCATGCGTTTTGTATGATCTTGTCTTGAACCAATACTTTGTATCTTTTGGTAGGAATTGATTATTTTCTACGTCAGTAAACACACGATACAATGATGCCCAGTTATATCCTTCTTGGTTAATACCAGGGTTATGTGTAATGTTGCTTGCGGTGATGTTACTAACCGAACTTGCTCCCGCAACACCATTCACATTGTATAATTTTATGTTTGAATATGTGTGATTATTACCTGCAGTTAATGCAAGGAATGCGGAATGGTTTGGTCTTGTCTTTGGATATGAACCTACCATTATTCCTTTGAAGTCGTTAATTACAACATCATTTGAATATGCAAGTGAGAAGAATCCAGCATGAGTTGAACCAACAGAAGGACTTGTCGATGCACCATTTAGCGAATGTCCACCAAATGTCATAACCAATTTTTGAATGTTTGCATTTGAAACGTATGTCCAAAGTGCAGTGGTTAATGATGATCCAAATGCAGCGGTTGTCGCCAATAACATTCGATTGTCACGGGGTGTCCATAAACCATAATATGAATATGCAACTGTCGATGTTGCTGTAGTATGAGCAGCATTTGAAATAATTAAAGACGTTGCTGATGATACTGTTGTAACTGTAGATGGATGTATACTTTGGGTTGTTGCTGTTAAAAGAACACCAGGAATAATTGCAGTTGATGATGGAATGGAAATTGTAGTAGATGTTGCTGTACTTGAACCAGTTGCACCCAATGCTGTTGGGGCACCAACCACTTGATAAACTGGAGGCAATCCAAATCCAACATTGTTAAAACTAACCGCATAACACTCCGATATGAATGGCACATAAGTACCACCAACATCAGTTATTGTCACCGCACTTGCCTGTGCCAAATTTGAATACGATTCACCCAACAATGTCTTATTGAGAACGAATTTTCCTCCACCAGATGATGATCTTAAATGAAATGGTGCGTTGGTTCCGCTTAATACAGCATTCATAAAGTTCGCAGGAGAATAATCGGTCAATAGGATATTCTGAACACGAATCTTAGCGCCATTTGGCGGAATCTTTCCATTAACACCATCACCAAATCTCAATGTGGTTGAGAATTGTGAAGTGAGGGGTTTGATTGCAACCATTGGGATATTGAAATATCCCGCAACAGATGACGAAGATGAATATGATACAACGATATTTGTCATAAATGTTGTGGAATTGATAACTTTTTTAACAACTGCCGTTCCACCAGATAAACTTCGACTAAACAACCAAGTACCAGGAACCAATCCAGTAGTTGAAGTACAAGTAACGATGTTAGTGTTTGCTATGCAACTTGAATTTGCTAAGAAAAGATATTGACATGACGCTTGAGTGTGATCTTGAGTGAAACAAGTACCACCATCACCTTTACCAACTGATCTAAATCCATTTCTGATGTAGTTGTATTGATTGAATGTTGCTGCTCCAGTTACATTTACCCAAGGTTCATATACACCAGTTCCTGATCCGGTTTCAACGAATAATGTTGGAATATAATCTCCGGTGGTGTATGGAGAAGTGAATGTTTGACTTGCAGTTCCATTAGAGGTTCCAACTTCGATCCAATCGCCACTTGTTTCAAATGTTGCCAATCCGTTTGTGCAGTCGATTGTACTTAATGCTGCTGTAGTTGCCAACCTACCTGTACCAAAACGAATAGGAGTGGTTGTACTTGAATTAGACACCACCACTTTACCGTTTGTTACTACTAATGCAGTTGCACCAGTTAGGAACGTTTTCTGATCAGTATTTACAGTTAAAGTCGATCCGTTAATGACGGTTAACGCATCACCAGAAACAATTTTGTTTGTGCTTAATTTCAACTCTGCGTTATATGCGGCAGATGTAATTGTTGATTGTTGCCAAATAATACCGTCAAATGAGAATGCACCAACTGTTGATGATATGGTTAATGCAGTAAACATTGGAATACCATCTTGTGGTGCAACACCACCTGCGACGATCCAGTTACCGGCAGCAGGTAGTGTTGCCGCCGTCCAAGTAACACCATTGTCAGTTGAATATGCTGCTGTAGTGCTGCTTGATGGAACAACTACCCAAGTACCATTCGCTCCACCAATGTTTGCCCATGCTAATTGCTTCCAAGTTCCTGTTGATGGTAATGCGTTTGAACGTAGTGTCCAATTACCAGTTGCACCATCAGGGGAGGTATAAACATCTCTCGATCCTGATGTAATCAATATGAAGAATCCATTAGCATATTTCAAATCTGTCCATGCTAATGATGCAGGTAGAGTAATTGCTGTCCAAGTAGCACCATTGTTAACCGATACTGCTCCTGATGTAGATGAAGGCGCTACGGTAAGGAACACTCCATTACCATACGCCAATAAAGACCATGCTGCAGCAGATGGTAGAGTTGATGCTACCCATGCTTGTGCATCATTTGGACGCATATATGCTGCAGTTGTAGATGATGTATTAACCGACACAAACGAACCGTTACCGAATACGCATTTCTTCCAAGCAGCACCTGCAGGTAATGATCCTGTGTTTGTTGTCGCAGAACCAGTTGTTTGTGGTGCGAGAGTTGCAGCACAAGTTCCTGCAGCAGCAACGAATACAGTTAATCCCTCATCGCTTGTGTCCCATCCAGTCCAAGTTACGTTACCTGAGAATACGTTACCGGTAGTTGTCCAAGTCGATTGACCAGTTTCGCCCCAATATAAAGTTCTTGTGCCATCAATCGGGGCTAACCACATGTTCCCGATATTATCAATATTCTGAGAATACTTTACATTATAAGTTGTCATCTATAAACCTCTGGCCAGCCATCATAAATTTGCACGGTTTCTGGAAATTCCATACCATCAATTTGACTTAGTAAACTTTCTGCATATCCAAACAACATTGCTTCTTGCATCATTTGTGCTTGATATATTTGTACTGCAAGCGTTGGTGTCATTAATACTTTCTCACCTGACATTGTTTTCCACATAATACCATCAGGTAAATTTGTTCCGGCAATCATCAATGAAAGTTGTTGTACTTTGGAATGCGTATCAGAATGAAACCACAATTCACCAACCTTAGCACCACCGGTCATCATCAATTTGTCACGGTATGCAGTTATATCTTTACTTATGATATCTGCAATACCTTTTCGTGCAAGATCAATTTCACCAAACTCACCATTACTAGCACGAGTGAATAACTCACGATTGAATTCATCGGTATCATCAGCATGTGCAACGAATGGTACTTCTGAGTCGTGACCAACAAATAGAACAACCAAATTTATTGATGTTCTAGTTCTCCATTTTGGAGAGTGTGCTGAAATATATTCCATATCTTATCCATTAACTGTATCCGTATATTTATTGGAACATTTAACGGATTATTTTCTTCTTACCTCACTCAAGAGAAGTTTTTGTGTTTCTTTGATCTCATCCAATGTTTTTCTAGTATATTCTAGATGCGTAGTGATAACTGCCAATTCAACTCGCATATTATCTACTTCTTGTTTAACTGGTTTGAATTCATCAACTTCATGCTTAATGATTGCCCATGATCCGACTACGGTTACAATAACTGCAATGATAGACCAATACTTTTGCAAGTATTCCAAAAAGTTATGGTTGGTTTCTTGTGGTATGGACATCACTTAACTTTCTCCGGTCTTTCTAATGCTTTGAGTTGAAGATTAATCAATGTATCCAACTTTTTCTCTTGACTCTCTTGGGTCTTTTGAATAGACACGGTTCTTTCATCAACACGAATTGCTTGTTCTCTCATTTGTTGAAACTCTTTTTGAAGTGATGCTGAAGCTTTAACTGCCTCTTCTAAAGATTGAATTTTGAGTTGAGATTGACCCCATGCTGCACTCATTGTGGTTAGTGCTACTATGAGAAACCAATGTTTTTGTAACCATTCGATCAATTTTCATATCCTTTTACTCTAAATGCCGGTTTTGGATTTATCATAATCGATTTACTTTCACCATCATAGTGTTTTTCTATCCCATGTGTTATTATATGTTTAGGATAATGTCGTTTCAATTTATCCACGATTTTAGTGTAGTGTGTGTGGAGTTCATCTGGTCCGTATATTTTAACACCGGCACCTTTATCCAATTTTGTTTTATACATTTTTATCGCAGCACCAACCCAATGTAAAGATACTTTATGTTTTTTACCAGTCATTTTTCCTGAGTTGCCATTTTCGTCTTGATGATGTACTTCAAAATAACCATTACGGTGAAATGAAATTAAATGACCATGGTTTCCATCCAATTTGTGTGCATTGATTGCATGAACTTCGTCTTCTGGTAAAAAGTGATGTTCTTTTGTGTCTCTAAGATACTTAGTCAATTTTTCGTCATGAGTTACCGATAATGGTTTATCAAATAACTCAATCAAATATTCTCTAAAAGATTTCACTTTTCCACCCAATTAACTTGACAATCCATCTTTTGTAATTTTTGTACTATCTCTGCAGGTATTGGTTCAACATCAACCACTCCACCTTTTTTCAATATTGAACTAACATATTCAGCACATTGCCATTCATCATTTTGCCCTACAACCACCTTCTTGAAGAATGCTCTTATTGCTTCTAGTCTTGAATATTTATTGCCTACTAATGAGAGTGCATATTCCTCTACTTCGTCGTTCCAATAGTCTTTCATAGGAATCCAGAAGAATGGGACTTCTTTACTTAATGGGAATATTCTTATTTTAGGACTTACTGCCTCTAGAATGAATACACGACCACCAATGACCCAAGCAATACCAACATGAGTATATTCAGATCGAGTAAACATTCTAACTAATTGTGCTTCTAGATGTTCCCAACTAGTGTCTGTCCAAGCAAGAACATCGCCTGATTTGATTTGTGGTCTAGCGTCTGAGTATTTCATGGTGCTTGAAAATGTGGTGAATGAAGAACAACTATCTGTTCTTGAATTGATTTTTGCCAAGAGATCAAAAACTCTTGTCTTTCATTCATTATGGTTACTTGTTTTTGCATACCAACAAAACGATCTTCATCCAATTGGAAATGAAACCATAATAGCGAAGCAACGGCAACTCCAGAGAAGAAACCAAACACGATCAGGATGAATAGTGCTTTAATCGCCAACCAATTTTTGTCTAGTTTATCGATCATAGATGCGGTGGATGAAGAAACAGTAATTTCCTTCATCTTGTCTAATGATGATTCTATATTAGCAAGAATCTCTTGCGTTTGTTGAAATTCATTTGGCATTTTTCAATCTCTCTTCTAACAATTCAACTTTGGTGTGTAATCGAACATTCTCAGTCATGTAACTTTGCATTTCGATTCTGGTTTCGTCAAGATTATTTCCAAGACGTTCCACCAAATCTTTCAATATTCTTACTTGACTAGTCAAGTGTTGCATTTCATTAGTCAATTTGGAAACTCGTTGATAAGCATCGTTCTTTTCAGTTTCCAACACCATCATCTTAACTTGCATCTTACCCACATCTTCCATCGCTTTATCACGTTGTTTTTCAAGATGATTTATGATGGATTCTTCTGCACGATCTTTGACAAGTTCGACCTTATCTCTAGATGCTCTTCTCTTCAAGGCAAGTAACGTGGTAACAAGTCCAATTACACCAGTTGCTATTGCAGGACCAACATTACCCCAATCAATTCCGGCTAGTAATGCTTCCATTTATTTCTCCAAATCAACAGGGTAACGTACTAAAATCCACCATGACATGAATGCGGCAATGATTTCAGCAGAAATCGCAGCAGGAGGGGGATAAACAGACAGTAGCATAGCGACACATGAACCTGTCCAAAGGAAACAACCTAATACACCATCACCAATGAGTAATATTCTATTGCGACTCTTGTATAACAATGAGTATAGTGCCAATCCACCTTGAATTAGGAACAAAAATGCCCATGTCCATTCACCACCAAACTTACCCATCAAGGTATATGTTGGTCGTGTAAATGTGTCACCAGGCCAGAATAGAAGGAATGCCCACATCAATGATGCTAAGGCAAGAAAGAATCGGGAAGCAATAAGGTCGCTTCCCCATAGGATATCGTTAATACGACGTTTTATGTATCTTAAATGTTTCATGATTTCTTTTTAGACAACACCCAATGTTTAACGGTTGCCCAAAATGAATCATGTTGCTGACGATGTAGTTCAATATCATCGTGAGGAAATGCTGCAGCTAAAAGAGAAATGATGTAATCTGCATTCTCTTTGGAGATACGATCAAGAGTTGCAATTTCTTCTAACATATGCTGTTCGAGTTTGGTGTCCATTGCTTGAACTACTCGTAACAACTCGATGATAACATCGTCTGAGGATCTACGATGTGCTACATGTTTAGGTTCGTGATCCCTACTGTGTTCATGATTTTCTTCCATGATGAAACCTATTGTTTTTATTGTTGATCATCATATATTTAGCGTAATCGATAATGTATGTCTTTAGTTATATCTTCTTCCAGAATCCGGTTGGACTAAAGACGAATTGGTGTCCTTTAACTGAGCTAGTCCATAATTTCCACCCAAAATTAAGTTTGGTACAATGAGTTTCATTCCAGTGATGTGTTATGTATAATTGCCAAGCATAACCTTTTCTAGCAAAGTACCAACCATCTTCAGTTAGATGACCACCAAGACCACGAGTACCTTTTATAGTTAGTACATCTTCTGGTTCTGGTTTATACGCAAGAACAATCCAATCCCACCCGTAAGCAGGATTGCGCCATAACCAGTGACAACGATTAACGTATCTTTGAAACTTGGTTAAGTTATCTCCCTTGAATATTGCATGTTCAGTTCTAAATCCATGATCTCCATCCAAATTTTCGTCAGGTGTATCAAAATATTTTAACCAATTTGGTAACTTATTCTCTTTAGTTGCAAAGAATGGAAGAATAGGAGTTACTATAACGGCTAAGATTAGGAATAGCTGGCTGAATGGGAGTAGTAGGAACCATCTCATGCACTGACCACCTTTAGTTTAAATATCTTTTTCTCGACAGGTTTAGTTGGACGAATTACATCATCGATACTCAAAATGGTTTCATCAAAAATCAATTCATATGCCGCCTCAAATATTGCCATATTGTAATGGAATTCGTTATTGCAAGTGTAGTACCACTCATTCCCTCTAATGTTCATGCACGATCCTCTGCATAGATTCAGTACAGGACATGACCTACATTCTTCTTTTTGATTCCAATGACCGACTTTTGAATTGTTTAATGATATGTTTTCAAAATCAGATACATGACCAATAACATCATCTGAGCTATGGCATACTAATGCTTCGCCCCTTAAGTTGACTGCCATGATATGTGGATTATCCATTCCACATTTTTGCAACGTATTATCAAAAATCATTTCAGTAGAATTACACCAAGAACGAACCAATGCCCTCATTTTTGATCCGAAAGGTTGAATCAATTCCAACTCTCCCTTCAACAATTGCTCTTTGATAGTGCCTCGTAATACCTTATAGTCATCTTCATTGAAGAGATTGTCACTACTATCACATTGATCCTCATTCTCGACATCTGCCATGCCTTCAAATCCAACAAGAAACTTAGCGTCACCTAATGCACCCTTTGCTGATTCATATAGTGATTTTGGATTAATATTGTTTTTTGTTAATACTGCATTTAGGTATAAAATATTTTTAGATTTTGTTGTGTAATACTTAATCGCTTCCAATGATGTAGAACCTTCTGCTAATGGATCAGAATCTCTATGCAATGTTGTCATTGGTCCATCATATGATACGCTAATACCAATGTTATGCTCTAGCAAATAATCGACGATAGGTATCGTTAAAAGTGATCCGTTAGTCACCATTCCAAAATGAATATTATCAAATCTGGATTCTAGGAACTCAACCAATTTTTTGATCTTAACAAAATATACTAGTGGTTCGCCACCCCAAAGCTCAATCTTAATTCTTTCGTCTTTTGGGGCAGTACACCAATCATCAAATGTTTCAATGAATTTGTTTAGGTCTTGCATATTGGTTGCTTCTGCTTTATCCGCATGAATTGCTTGTTTGCAATACGAGCAGGAAAAATTACAACCCAATCCTAACTGAATTTTTAGAGTACTTAAATTGCTGTTCTTTGTTCTTGACGAAACATTACCAAAATACTTCTCTTTATTTTCTTGAGTCTCTTTAATATCATTTTGTAATTTAAATGGACCAGAATTATTGTTTTTAGTATTGGTAGTTTCAGCCACATATCCATTGTTCGTGCAATTGCCCATAATACTTTTCATTGCATTATTTACAAAAAATTCATCAGGAACTTTAATTACTATTTCTTGATTGTTAACCGTAAATTTACATTTTCTATTGTCATATTCACGAGTGATTATTTGACCGTCATTATTTATTGATGTTATTTTCATATTATATAGGGGTACAGTTACAATTACAGTCTGAGGCACAGTTGCAATCAGTACCAGAACAGTCACAATGACAATTTGAACAGTCTGAATAATGAAAACAATTGCAGTTTGATATTAATTCACCATTTGAATAGTTGGCACAATCACAGTTGTACCAACACATACAATGTGAGCAGTTACAATTACAATTACCTGCGCAATTACAATTAATGCCGGTGCAGTTGCAGTTACAATTACAGTTGCAGTTATTATACGTTCTTACTAAAGTGATTGCATTTCCAGTTTTTTCTAATAACCATTGGTCGCCTTTATATTGCCAAGTGCTTCCAGCATTAATCCCGAAATTTGTTGCCACACTCAGCCTATTTATTTGCGTTCCAGATAATCCAGAGAATGCGCCAAAAGGAACAAATACATCCCAATTTGCCGGAGTGGATATTGGATTCGTTCCTGCACCAGTAGTTCCTGCGACTTTACAACGATATGCGGTATTATTACTTCCTTTGACTATTTCACCAATATTATATGTGCTTCCAGAACTCCAATCACCGGAAAACCTATCATTACCATAAAATAAACTTGAAGTCGACATATTATGCTACTCTATTAAGAGTTACTGTGCTACCACTTGCGCTTAAAGTAAAGGTTGATGGGTTAGTACCAGTTCCAGTATTGGCAACGCTAACGACACCAGAATCAACCATAACACCCCAATTTGTTGTGTTAGAAACGGCAACACCTACACTAGTAGCAACTTTGCATATGTACGACTTAACACCATCAGTAACAATGTCATTTAGATAATAGGTAGTTCCACCGGCATAAGTGCCTTTGTAACTAACGTTCGCTTTAAATTGAGAAAGAGTGCTCACTTTTGAAATGTCCTTTGATTGATTTCGTCTAAACGAACACTAGTCAAAATTCCAACTTCAACTAGATATTTTAACAAATCAGTTACGGTGGTATCTTGCAACGTGAATGTAAACAACAAGTCATAGTTCTTGACGTAAGTTCTTAATTTATTTTTTTGATTTATGGACAAGTCCGTATCGAACTCAAATCCATCAAATCTATTTAATTCATCAAGTGTGAGTAGTGATCTAAATCCTAATTTTGAAAATTGGGCAAGACCGGTCTTTAATGCGCTAGTAGGCATCCAAAAATTGCCTTCAGCATATAACCAACCAACGTTTGCAGATTTTTCTTCTCTTTGCACCACGGCATTATTTGGGTACATTGATGCGACAATATCTTCCTCGCATGAAACCACCTGCAAGACGATGCTCTTATCACTCAATACATAAAATTCTTTAACTGCCATCTTTACTCTCCTTAACAAATTCTAGTCTATTTATACTATGCGCCAAAGGCTTGTTGCCCCACAATGTCTTAACTTAATCGTTGCGTATGGGTTATCAATTGTCATGTTTGTGTTATCGTTATTTATTTTGGTTATGCTTGTTGTGACGTTAATCACGTTATCAACTCTAGCATTAGCAACAGTTACCCAAATTACATCTCCTGATGTTCCTGCCGGAAGAGTTACCGTTGTTGCTCCTGCATTTTCTAGCACATAATGATTTCCCGATATAGCAACTTGCGTAGTTGAACTGACCAAAACTAACGTAGGTGTCCCTGATATTACCATATTACCAGTTCCAACTATGCTAGTTGAATTTATTGTTTTTAAATCAATACCACCAGTTCCACCCTTGGCAAGTGGAAGTATGAAATTCGGGTCTATGTCACTAGCAGTTAATAGCTTATCGGTTGGAGAATTTCCTACAAATGACATTATAGACTCCTAGCAAGCTCGAACAACTGTATTACTTGTTCGTTACTTATGTTTAATGATGTTGCCATACCTTGTACCTCTGGATGATTTGATTCATATGATGTTGAGAACTCCCACCAATCCTTAAGGTCTTGATCTCCGTTGGCAACCGCAGATTCAACTTGTGATCTAAGGTTTGATGCCGTCAATGCTTGACGAATCTGCCTTGGAGATACGATGATTGGTTGCGGTGGGGTGGGATCGGCAGGTTCGATGGTGATGTCATCAGGGAATGCCGAACGGCCACCAGTGAGGCGGCATAGCCCGTCTTCATCGAATTGTTGGACAATCCCATCAGCCATCCATTTATATGTTTTCATAGTTCTGCACTCCATCCGAGGTACGAAGATTGCCCAGAAGTTGTATACATAATCCCAGCCTGTCCCGCAGTATGCCCACTAGTTGCATAAATGGCGACCCAAGCAACATATTTTGAGGTGTTCCCTTGATGCACAGGAACAGAGGTGCAAGCAGTGGCTGTATTTGCAACAGATATTGTATACTGACTGGCTGTGCCTGTTTGTTCCAATGCAGACGGAGCAGTTCGCATCTCAACTGGGAATCGAGAGGAGTAGGTAAGAACGCTATTTGATAGAGCCGACGCTAATGTCCCCGAATACCCTATGGTAGAAGTTAGAGACTCACGATAGTAATACCTCTGACATAACGCTAGTTCCATACCGTAAGGGCGAGTTTCAAATGGTGTTGATGTTTGACCAAATTCAAATTGAACTAATGCAATCTTGAAGTTATTTGATGTAGATGACATTCCGTTTACTTGATTGGCAGTACAATACTTAAATGCGGTAGAATTCCACTGATTTGGTAATGTGGTGTGTCTGTCTGGTCCAGCGGCGATTGACCAAGTAATACCAAACCCAAAACCAGAATCGTAAAGCCATGTTCCTGTTGTTTCAACTGGGATTGTTATTACTGCTCTCTCCCAAGTGTTAGTTACATCTTGAACGTACTCGGCAACATACCAACGACTTCCCGATTGATTATACATAACCACACAATAAGTACCAGTTACAGTATGTTTATGCCAAAACGATAATGTGGCATACCTTGTTCCCGCTTGCCCGAACCCGAATGATGCAACATTGTATCCCTCTATGCCTTGTTGAATACAATAAAGTCTGTCTGCTGTAATTGAGTCTAGTGTTGTTACCGCAAGATGATAACAATGTTTTGTGTAAACCCCAGCTTCAGATGTAGTTGGCGAATCTACAGTTTGTGTAATATTAACTATGCCGGTTAATCCCGTACCAGACCTTACCCACTGAAATCTATCCGCAGTATATGCCGAATGAGCAGGATTGGTGAAAGTAGTGCCACGTTGCCAAGGATTCGTGGTGAAATCGCCACCTATAATTTTATTCCTAAAACTATATGCCCCTGCTGCTTGTAGATATTGATTAGCCTCGGCACCAATCAATGCGGCTGTACCATGTTCTGTTGGAACACCACATAATAATTTTTCTAGGGTAGCACTTCGAGTCTCAAATGGAGTAGCGATAGAACCTGCTTCTAATTGAATAAGCGCCAATCTACATTTGTTATTTACTGCACTTAGTGCATTTACTTGTGCGGAAGTACCAATACCAGTTGGTGCTGCATTCCATTGATCTTTAGTTAGCGTTGGTGCGCCTACACCAATGCCATAGTGCCAAAATATATTTATTCCACGATCACTAGCACCATATAACCAAGTACCTCCGGTGTCTACTTGAATCGTAATTACCGCCTTTTCCCAAGTATTAGATACATCTTGAGTATATTCTGCAGCGTATCTACGGTCATATGCTGAATTGAAAAACGAGACACAATAAGTACCAGTTACAGTATGTTTATGCCAAAATGATAAAGTGATATATCTTGTTCCAGCTTGACCAAAACCAAATGATGCTGCTGCAGCACCTTCAACATAATAAATTACATTTGCATATTGTGATATTCCAAGAGCAGAATCTGCTGTAGACGGAATATCCATCTGCAAAGAGTATTTAGTATAAACTCCTGCTTCAGCAACAGTAGGTGCATCATCTGCACGAGAAAAATTTACAACAGCATCTGATACCGCACCCCATTGGAAACGATCAGCCAACCATTGTCCGTTAAATGTGCTATTGAATGTTGTCCCCCTACTCCATGGATTAGTAGTGAAATCTCCACCTGCAATTTTATTTCTATGTCCCATAGATGATGTAATAGCACCTTCAACAGCACCTGCAACAAGTTTTTGTGCACTAACAGTACCGTCAGCAGGAACTCCAAGAATCCCTTGCATAGCCAATCCAACTACGTTAATCGTAGCTCCAATTGGTGGTGCAGAAGTAAATGTTAATGTTGTTCCACTAACGGTATAATCTGTAGTAGGTCTTTGTTGAACACCACCAATAAACACCAAACAAGCTTGTGGTGTTCCTGGTGTCCACGTTAGAGGGCATGTTAATGCACCAGTACTAGTAGTTGTATACGATGGAACCTGTGCATACTTAGGTTGATTCCCAATGTAAGTACTCATTGTACTATCTCCTGTGCTCTACCTTGGGTAATAAGTCCTGCAGTTTCCAATGATTGAAGTCCTGCTAAAATTCTAGGGTCATTAAGATCAACTTGAGTGGTCGCTTTGAATTTCTCTAACCACACTTCAATAGCAACAAATGTTTTAGCTGCAGTGTATATGTCTTGAAGTTCTTGATCGGTGAAGCGTTCCATGTACTCAAGTTTGGTTATTTCACGTTTTGGTGGGATTGCTTCTAAAATTGTATAATTTAACATTACTTATACCTCACATAGTTAATCGTATTATCTAGTAGCGGCTGCACTTTCTTTATTATAGTAATTGATGTTCCTTCATCAACGGATACATATGAAAGTGCAGAAGCAGTAACTAAAGTTTTTCCATTTGCGACCGTGAGTTTTGCAATACCACTTGGTCGAGTTGCACTTGGGTACGCTCCTGTATATACAACTGGAGTTGCCGTCCAAGTAGTCAAGTTGGAAGAACTTAAATAATTTCCATTATTAGCAAATAAGTAATACTTAGCAGTGGTTGAATTGTATACCATTTGATTGAATCCAGAAGCTCCACGACGAAGTTCAAACTCCGCACCAGTTATTGTTGCAGTTGTTGTCCAACTCACACCATTTGTACTCTCGGATATAGTAAATCCATTGTAGTCATTTTGAGCAACATGAACCAAATAAAATTTAGATGATATGTAACTAAGACCTGACACACTGTATGTAAGTGCTGCTCCACTAGTTGTCCATGAAGACCCATTGGTTGAATATGCAATACCACAAGTACTGTTAACTGCTACGGCATTTCCACCACCAGATTCTAGACTTACGATTACACCACCCCCTGCAAGAGTTAATGTAGTCCAACCACTTGCACCGAGAGTTGTGTTATATGCTGCATTTCCTGTTCCAGTTGTTCCACCAATGACATAATTGGTTCCAATATATGTCACATCATAAATTGCCGAAGGACCAGTATTTGGAGTAACCACATTAATAGTCGAACCAGAAGTGTAGTAAGCTAATTTAGCGCCTTGAGCGAACATGAAGAACAAGTTATTATTGACTACTTTAATTTTGACTGTCAATTCACTTACACTGAAATTTTCTGACGCTTTGGCAACCATAGTCCAGTTAGTCAAATTTGTTGATCTGAATAAACAACCATGTCCGGTACAAGTCCAATAGTAGCTATTCCAATATACAATATCATTTCCCATCATATTGTCGTTAGATGTATTAGATAACGATGCTTGAGTCAAAGAATATGCAGACGTACCTGCCCAAAATATAGTATCGGCACTAGTAAAGTAAAAGGGGTATTGGACTGCATAAATACCTGCCCCCATAGCTGTTCCTGCAAGGTTTGAGTATGTTATTCCATCAGTGGTATATCTATGAGTAGTATTGTTTCTCCAAAAATACAATCTACCCAAAGCAGGATCATATGTTATACCAACTATTCCTGATGCAGCAACCGTTGTCGTATCCATAGTTGGATCATTTGGAGATGTTTTATAATAAACCAAGCCTGCACCGGCATTCATATAAATCCCATAATACTTACCTTTGAAATAGTAATACTCATTCAAACTGGTAGTTGTTGCACTATTAAATATGACTGAAGGTAGTCCATATGATTGATCTGTAAAAAACCATACTTTATATGCCGTCGAATCTCCACTACCGTACATAATACCATCTTTGGTAGGCATTGGATAAAATGCTGGATATAACGCAGTATTTGTAGGAGCACCCTCTGCTTGACGATTATATATTAATGTCCCATCTGGAGACTTTTCAAAATATTGAAAATATTGATAAAAGTTTGGACCGGTAGTATAATCTATATACGTTATTATTACCGAGCTTGTAGTCTCCCCTATTAATTTCAGGTTATAAAAAGTATATCCATTATAACTCATTAATCTAACATCAGATTCTCCTGCTAATGACCAGTTGTATCCATCAGTAGAATTCCATATTTGAAATGATAATCTAGTTGCCCATTCACTAGTTGTTGGTTGAACCATTGTTTGTGTAATATTCCAAGTTAAGAAATAGAAATTTCCAGTTACATATGAATATGACATGGTACAGTTAGGTGCTTCTCTTGATGCTTCTCCACTATTCCAGTAAGGAACTCCACTAACATTGCCTTTTACTATGTAGTCGTCGCCACCTGCAGTTTGTGGTCCATAAATGTTTCCTGATCTACTTGAATACCACCACTTCTCACAAAAATCTACAGTTGGACTATAGACAAAGAAAGCATCAGTTGCGTCACCAAATGGGTGTGGATATGAAATTTGATTTGTTGTCGTTGCTTGACCATTTGCTATCAATGCAGCATGATCTGTTGAATACGTTAATGCAGAACCAGTTTTAGCATAACTTTGGCCATTAGTCGTAATGGTATTGGGCATTGCAGAAGACCCCTCCAAAAGAGTAACAACTCCACCAACTAAAGTACCCCCACCACCCCCACCAAATTGAGCATAATTACTCATACAATTCTCCATCCATAAGTTGCATTGCCGCTAAACACTAGAGTAAAGCTCGCATTATTCGTCGTTACATCCATAACTTCTCCACCGGTTGTTCCCATTATTCGATCTGATCCTGCAGGAGCAACCATTAATTTATTCGTTGCAAATGTTCCCGCATAATCAGCAACACTTACCGTATCATTTATCACAGGTGATGATGGAAGTGTTAATGTGAATGATGCAGATGACGTATTACACAAATATTGCATACCTCTAACTGCAGTCGTATTACCCGAAATCAACTGCCAATCATGAAGTAAAGTTTCTGGTACTCTTTGTGTCATATTATGCGTTCTCTAAAACACTTAAAATACAATCAGCAGCACCAGTTGCAATAACTTTAACTGCATCGCCATTTACAAGAACCACTTTATCGGCATCACCAGAAATAATTACGATAGACCCACCAACCGGCACATCTGCTCCCATTGTGGCAGGATCAGTTCCGCCAACCAAATAATTATCTCCACCACCACCAGTAATATATGCGGAAACCTTAATAGCAGACGCAGTACGATTTGTTACTCTCATTCCAATAATAACGTCGGCAGTACCTGTCACTGACGTTCTAACAGTCTGCACCGTAGTTATACTTCTTGCAACATATCTATTGAAAGCCATTTATATATCCTATTCTATTTTCATTAACCTAAAGCAATTGCCATCGCAGTTGCATAATCATTTGTTGCTAAAGTTCCTGCCAATGGTGGCAATGTAATATTTCCACTAACACCTTGAATCAATGTAGTTTGTCCTACTTTAGTTTTACCTGTTGGAAGTTGAACTGCAGTTGCAGATGTTGATCCAATAGTGATCGTTCCCGTAGTAGCTCCACCAAGAGTTATATTTTGAGCACCAGTTGCAGGGAACAATGAAACTGCTCCGGTTGATCCTGTAGCTCCAACCGTATATGTTCCTGAAGTTAATCCAGATGCAATAGTAATATTCGTTGTGGTGTTTCCGGAGAACAATGATGCGGCGACGTTACCTGCAGTGATATCTCCACCTGAAACCGTCAAATCACCACCTATAGAAACATTTCCAGTTGATGGATTAATGGTGAAACTTGAGTTGGTTGCAGTAGCTACCGATACGCCTTGAGTTGTTGCAAATATCGGGTAATATGTGGCAGAAGTCGTATTATTGGAACCACCAATGGTAACTCTTGCACCATTAATCGTTGATGATGATGCTTGGTTTAATATGGTGATAGCATTATCTGGAGTAACTTCTTCAGTATCTCCGGCAGCAGCACTAAATCTACCTAGAATTCGATATTGAGCAGAAATATTCTGCATCTTTGCATAGGTAACTGCATCATCCGTAATACCTGCGGTGACTATTTGAGTCCATGATGGTGCCTGACCATTAGTGCCAGTACCAGTTTCGGTTAAGTATTTTGGAGTAGTGGTTGTGTTTGGTGGCAACATTGTAGTAATGTCAGCACCAGATTGATATGGGATAGAACCAAGTAAGGTAGTTGTATTTCCGCCTTCTAGATTAGGCACGGAAAATGAATCAGCATCTTGAAATGCAAGTGATCCTACATCAGCAGCAGTTAAAACTTCTGTTGGGCCTGAACCCGTAATAATCTTGTTTCCAAGACTAATACCTTCTTTTACCTTAAACATGTCGTCCCTTTATTCAATCAGAAATGTTTGTATACATTATTTATACAAACTAATATGTTACTCTTGTAATGTCTCTTAGTTGATCTTCGGATAGCTTTTCTGCATAGTAGATGAACTTTGAAACGTGTCCGTTTAGTTGTGATCCATTTGACAGATTACCAATTCCCAATCGATTCACAGTTGGAAATCCTTCTAGTGCTGGATCAACACTTCCTTTTACTCCATCAGCAGCACCAAGTAATGTTGTTTGGTCATATGAACATGCAATAGTATTAAATGATCCTGAAGTTGTTGTTACTCCGGCAGTATATCCTCTAGATAAACTATTATCCCAAACACTCCAATATGAATTATTACCTGCAGTTGCACATAAACATTGAATGCACTCTGTTTGACCAGTGTCATCGTTTATTGCCACCAACCTTGGGAAAGCAGTAACAGATGAGTTATAAACAACATTCCATCTTACAATTATGCTACCCTCATTCTTGTTAAACCATGAAGTGAAATTTGATCCAGTCATATTAGCAACATCTGCTGCTCTTGTTACAGTTGATGTTGTTGTTGGAATATATGACGTTTGGAATGCACCTGCTTCCAATTGAGCACCCCATGCATATAATCCACTAGTGTTATCTCCAGTATATGCTGTTGTATTTTTTGCTGATGCTAAATGTAATGCAATATTTCCATTAACTGATGCGGTTGCAGTTGCGGTTGCCCAAATTCTATACCATCCATTACCGACTGATTGAATTCCGCTTGAAAGAACCGTACCATCTTTTGAGTCTGTAACACCTAATACTAAATCAAAATATGCAGCACCAGTAGCAAATGCTGAGTTGGTATTGTAAAATTGAATTGCACAATATCCTCTTTCACCAGCTTTAACATATACAGACCAAGTATAATTTGTGGTATTGACTACCGCAACTGGTTGATAAATGTAATGAGTCGTTGTTGCGGAGTTATCTTCTACGATTTTTTCCGCAGTTTGTGTTCCATCTGGAGCAAGCATCGCATTTATAGAGCCTCCTACCGAACTTGCTCTAACCTTGCTCCAATTAGTATGATCAAATTGATCACTATAAGTTAACAAATTAGTCCTACTCTCTTCCACTAACAACCCAAGATTCTTTAATGTAACAGGATCATAGTCAAATCTTGGTACATTCGCTGCAGCAGTTCTCATGACACCTAACTTGTCAAAATATGTTGCACAAGTTGTTGCATCAGCACGAGTAAATGTAATCCCTCTTGGTATCTCACTCATACGATCAAAATGAAATGCTAACGTTGGAGTGTTTCTAGTTTGAACGGAATCGGAAACCATCTCTTGAAGTTTTGACGTTGGTACTTGTTCTCCATAAATCATGATCTTATCGATGTAACCATGCCAAGGATTACCACCAGAAGAATATGCACCAATTCTCAAAATAGATACGGAAGGTAAAGTTTTACCAGATACCGAAACAGGAACTCGATTGTCTAATACTGTGGTCATTGTGCCGTTACCAACAGTTAGTCCATGATTGAACCTTGTGCCTCGAACAATAGCTTCATTGTTTGGGTGAGTATTCATTTGTTCTGTAGAATCAAATATTTGAACATACAATCTTGGGAAATTTTGATCGTATGTTAAATGAATGCGTTCTGCAGCAGAATCGTTTGATATCGAATAAATTGTTGGATATGCCGTTCCACTAGTTTGCCCTAAATACGTTCCAGAACAAAGTACGGTATATTCTGCAGATGATAAAGTATTAAACCAATTGGTGAATGATGTTCCAGATACAATACAGTTTTCTGCTTGTCTTGTTACTGATGTAGTTGGGCATGCGATATATGATGTTGGCACTAATCCAGTCTCAAATTGTGTTCCCCAAATTTCAACCGAGCCAGTCGTAGTTGCATTGTATGAGTAATTAGTTCCAACTGCAGGATATATTTCCATATATGCTTGTGTATTTTCGGATTGAGTGGTAGACGCAGAAATATAAACTCTCCACCATAATCCACAATCTTGAATTCCAGAAATTCCTCCGGTAAGTAATGAAGTGTAAGTCGATTGATATTCACCAGTCATCGTATCGAATACAATATCTGCACCACGCCATGTCCCACCAGCAAACGAAATTCTCAATAATACTGATCTTGTTGCCCTCGGTATTAAATCTTTTTTAACATATACTGAAGCACAATAATAAGTACCAACAGATATGGACACTAATGGTGATGGGCCTGATATTGATTCATACGACACAGAATTATCATCATTCAATAATATACTAGTATTTGTCCCATCTGGTGATATTCCATAATTTAATGTTTTAACACAACTAACATTCCATCCAGTAGTCAAATCTCCAGTATATGTTAGATGATTAGTTCTACTAGGTTCCATCAACAATCCACGACATTCCAATGTCAAAGGATCATAATCGATACGAGGTTGGTCATTAATTGCAGTTCGCATCACTCCAGTTTTATCGAAGTACGTTGCAACAGCGTCATTTCTTGTGAATTGAATATTTGGTTGGTATATGTCACCCTTGCCAAAGTTAAATTCCTGAGATTCTTTTGGATAATATTCAAGTTGATTAAGAGAAAGTGATCTTAGTTGATCGTTTGTTAATCGTTTTGGGTAATATGATATGCTAGAAACGTGCCCATTAAGTGATTCACCGCCACCAAAACTAAATTTGCCGATAGACATTTGCGTTAGATTAATTGGTATTGTCGCCGCACCATCAGTTCCCCATAATGTCCCATCATAATACGCTGCAATATCGTTAGTCTTATATCCATATGAGTATTTTTTAGGAATTGATGATGATGTCCCAACAAATACTGCTTCCAAATTTGAATTATTGACCGTCGCCGCCGAACTCATGGTAACTTGATGACGATAAGCACCACCAACTGCTTCAGCACTTAAAATGACTGCTGATGGTCCAAGCGAATCTGCACTTGTAACAAATGTACCTTCACTTTGGTTATACCAAGATGAGAAATTCGTTCCTGTCATGGTTGCTACGTCTGCAAATCTCTGTACTGGAGTAGTAGTGGTAGGAATATAAGAAGTTGGAAATGCCCCAAGTTCTGCTTGAACACACGCCATTTGAATTCCACTATTCACATCACCGGTATATGTCCCACTGTTTGCCGAATCACGCAGTTGTATTTGAGTATAAATTGCATTTCTTGCAGTTGCGTCTTGAGTGAATCTGACACTCCAAGTGAATTTATACATTCCACAAGGCATTAAAGTCATTGTTGGCGCTACCAATTCAGACCAACCACCTTGAAGAAGTTTGTTCGATGTTGTTCCGTTTGATGCATTCAATAAAAGTAATGCATAAAGTATATTCACTCCACCACCATTATCTGCTACTAATACAATGTATGGGCGATAATCTGTAGCGCCAAAGTTTTTGAAATAACCGGAATATGATACGTCATAAGTTGAACCGTTAGTAAGTGTTGCAGATAATAGTGTATCGCCACTAGTACCAGGATATGATTGCACAGCACTACTTGGCGAATATCTTTTCGCCAAAGATCCATCAGGAGAAATTGCTGTACCGTCAGTTATTGTGCCTCCACCAGTAACTGTGTAAGTATTTCTGAATACATTAGTCCTAGTCTCTTCCACCAACAAACCCAAAGACGATTTTGTAATTGGATCATGGTCAAATCGTGGAATGTTTGCATTAGCAGTCTTTAATATGCCATTACGATCAAAATAAGTACCAACACTATTTCTAGTGAAGGTAACTCGTTTATCTAATTTCTTTGTTTCAGCAAAATTCAGATTCAATGATGGAAGCATTATGCCATTAACTTTCTAAACGTGAATGTATATGTTTGAGTTGATCTTGTGGCATTAGCAGATAGTTGAACTTTAGGAGCAGCACTTGCCACTCTTAATATTCTTGCATAAACTACACCTGCTTCATTACCATCACTATACTTAGTTAATGGGATTTCAGTATATTCATCACCTAACGTAGCAACACCGTTTGCAGAGTACCAAGGCATAACTCCCATATACCATTCATTAGATGCTGCAACTCTCAATTTGAATACATACAAACCATCGGTAGTTAGTTGGGATGTTCCTGAAATTCCAGAATCCGTCCATGATGATTGTTGAAGAACTATTGATCCGGAAGTAAATGCAACGGTTTGATCTACATTATTTCCTGCAGACATCGATAATCCACTATGTTGCAATAATCCACCACAATCTACCGTGGATGAAGCACCACCAATGTTGATAGTTCCAGTTGATGACGTTGCAATATTGACCGTACTAGTCGATGTTGCAAATATGTTTACGGCATTACCAACTGTTGTTGCAACTAATGTTGGGGTTCCACTTATGGTTAAATCACCACCAGATATAGTCACATCTGCAGAGAATGTTGCATTATTTGATGCATCAAGAGATAATCCTGCATCGGTTCCTGCATTACTAATAAAGTTCGATCCAATGGCTAGATTTGAAGCACTTCCAGTTAGTGTAATACCTGCACTAACGTCAATATCATCTATGGATAATCCCTTACCTGCTCCTGCATTGGTTACGGTTATTGCAGGACTTGCTGAGTTGACTGTATAGGTATTTGTATTGGTGAATGTTTGAGCAGTGCCCAATCCTGCAACTGTTGTCGTTGCTGCAGGGAACGTAAATGTTTGTCCATCTGCTCCTGCTGCTAACGTAATCGTATTGCTTGCTGCTAATGTTTTTCCATCTGTAATGGTTAATGTTGAGCCGGTGGCAGGTTGAGTGATAGTAACTTTATTGATCGTTGAACCAACATGCAATGCGCCAGAAATACCAACACCACCAGTTACGACTAATGTTCCTGTGCCAGTAGTTGTTGAAGCAGTTCCTGCGGTAAATGTGGTTGCTCCGTTTGATGTTAATGTGGTGAATGCACCAGAACCACGAGTAGTAACACCAATATTTGTTCCATCTACAGTACCACCATTAATATCAATTGTGGTTACTGCACCAAGATTTGTCCACGATGTAGCAGCATTATTTGAACCTAATGTGGTCACTCCAGTTACACCTAGAGTCCCTGCAACTAAAGTATTTCCTGAAGTATCTACACTAAATTTACTTACAGCAGTAGAATCCTTCAAATTCAATATGGTTGCAATCGAAGAATCAAATGCCTTAACATTCAATGCCGTTGTTTGAGTAACTGCTTCGCCAATCGACAATAATCTTTCGGTAGTTACTTCTCCACCGATAAGAGCAACACCGGTTCCTGCTCCACCAGTTGATGCATGAGTTATATCAAATGTGGTTGGTGTTGCGTTGGAAACAGTATATAACGCAGTTGGTGGTTTATTTAAACCAGTCGAGAAGTATATGGTAACTGCATTACCATCAACCAAACCGTGCCCTGAATATGTAACTGTAGTAGTTGTGCCGTTACCAGACCAAGTACCTGCAACACCAATCTTCAAATTACCAATTGCAGTAACGTTTGCAGGAAGTGTTCCTGTGGTGGAAATTAATATGGTATTTGATGTTGGATTGGTAATTGTAATACCTGATCCAGATGCTAATGTTTTCCACTCCGTTGCAGTGTTTCCTGCATTATTACCAATTACTTGTTGAGCACTTCCTGCTGATCCAGATAGCTTAATCTTTGCATTCGCTACATCAATACCATTCTTTACGACGAATTCTTTTTCTTGTAATGCCATAGGTTCACTCTCCCCTATTTAATTATTGTAATTACACTTTTATCAACGTCGCATGTATCTTGTAAACGGTCGAAGTTGCCAATGTCTGATTAATATTTATCCTCCAGTCATTAGATACAATAGCGGTATCAATAGTCCCTGGTGCAGTTCCCAATGATCCGAATTCTGTTTCAAACGTGTCCGTACCATCATGATTCATTAATAGTTTTGTAACATGATATGTTGTGCCTTGAGTCGATTGAATAATAACCTCGGCAGAACGATAAACCGTCTTATCTAATGTAGCTAATGTAGAAATTCCAGATGCAGAAATTGTAGCAGTTGTAGTTAATGTATCGGCAATAACACCAAAGCTAAGATTAGCATTCAAAGTCATCGTAGGAGTATTACCTGCAGTCAAGGTAATCATATCTACATAAGTTGTACCATCTACATCATATGCTTGTAATTTCAATGTGTTGGCAGCAGTTGTTCCTGTCCTTAATGCAGCACCATTTGAATAAACCGTACTACCAACAGTTCCATTTATAGTAACGGTATCTGCTACTGCATTACCCAAAGTAACATTCCCATTTGCAGTAAATGATGATCCATCAGCAACCGTAGTGTTACCATTTAGAGATACTGCACCGGTTCCAGTAGCAAATGTTCCTGATCCATTTTGAGTAAATGTATAGTTAGCAGGAATGGTTACGTTGCCGTTAATTGTAGGAGCACCGTTAAGTACGATGGTTCCACCTAGAGTTCCAATATTGACCGCTACGGCACCACCAGTTGCACTAGTACCAACGTTAAGAGTCTTTGCTCCTGCATTAGTTAATGCATTACCAATATTGATTCCGGTTTGAGTTGCATTTCCAGAAAGAGCATTGAATGTTGCTGATGATGAAGTTAAATCCCCACCATTTACCGATAGGTCTAATGTGACAACTGCATTATTGTTGATCGTAGTGTTTCCTGAACCTGCACTAATAGATGTTGTAGTAGAAGCACCTGCAAAATTAACCGTAGTTGCATTCGTGTTAATCAGATTGAATGTTGCTTCGGTAGTTGTTAAATCAAATTGAGTATCGCCAGAATCCGTTAATGTCAATGAACCACCATTAATCGTGGTCATACCATGAATCGTAGTGGTATCTGCTAATGTTGTGTTAAGAACCACATCACCAACCAAGTTTTGAGTTCCTGATGCAGATCCAATATTTGTTGTCGTGGCAGCACCGGAAATATTCACGATTCCAGTAGAGGTATTAAAAACTGAAGCAGTATTCGCTACATTAGTTGCAACAATGTTTGGAGTTCCACCAATCGAAATATCACCACCAGTAACCGTTAAATCCCCATCTAGAGATACGGTTGCATTCTTAATATTTAAATCACCTGATGCTGCACCAATATTGATATCAGTTCCTGCACCAAATGCATTTACCGTAGTTGCATTCGTGTTGATCAAATTGAATGTAAGTTCGTTTGTTCCTAATATTCCTGTAGTGCTTGCTGCTGCATTTCCATCAACTATAAGATCACCACGAACCACATCACCATGACGATCAAGCTTACCCATCTCAAGATCATTGATATGGGACATTAACGTTTTAGTGAAAGTGAATATACAATTTGTATAAGTCGAACTGAATGAATTTGATAAAGTTAATACAACATTACCTGCAGAATATGTGATTGCATTAATAACTGTTCCAACTGGAAGAACCTCAACGCTTGATACTGTTGCACCAACATTCATCCCTGGTCTTAGTTTTCTTCCATTGGAAGTATCCGTAATGGTTACGGTAGAACCTGATGGTTGTGATGCAATAGTTAGGGAAACATCTGCATGATTGACAAGATACTCTTGATCATTAGGGACATCTGCATTGTTTAATACCTTAACAGATGAATCTCCAATAATATCTGTGGTAACATTTACTGTTTGTCTCCAGAAATCGAAGGTATCATCTTGATTTACATATTGTTTTGTCATTTACTAACCTTTTTGCAGAAGTAGTTGAAGCATATCTTTAATCGAGCTTATGTCATCT
>SXGT01434648.1_pt1 | contig 24881 bp, 25 predicted proteins | sample 3176221 | NCBI WGS metagenome assembly SXGT01 (sample SAMN11356862, study PRJNA531348) | freshwater metagenome | isolation source: freshwater sample F1-120 | place: China: Fuxian Lake, Yuxi | collected 2017-12-25
AGGTCGGGCGGGACCACGAAGCGCGGCCTGACACCAGGGGGTGGACCCACCCCCTCGGGCGCGTAGGCTCGGCGGCCCGCGCCCTCGGCGATGAGCGTCATTCCCGGTACTTCCCGCGGAACCGACCGGCAACCTCGACTCCAAGACGGGCGAGGAGATCATGGCGCTGTTCGAGCACCTTTACGACCAGGGCCACACCATCATCGTCGTCACGCACGAGGAGGACATTGCCCGGCACGCCCGGCGAATCGTCCGGCTGCGCGACGGACTGATCGAGAGCGACGCCAACGTCTCGTGAGCGCGCCATGACCCGCGGGGCCTACGAGTTCACCGAAGCTTTTCGCATCGCGTTCAGCCAGATCAAGGCGAACGCCCTGCGCTCGGTGCTGACGGCCCTGGGGGTGGTCATCGGCATCGTGGCCGTCACGCTCATGGGCACCGCCATCAACGGCATCGACGTCGGTTTCAAGAACAGCCTGGCGATGCTGGGCGAGGATGTGCTGTACGTGCAGCGCTGGCCCTGGCGGCGCGTCGACGATTGGTGGAACTACCTCAACCGGCCCGCGATCCTCTCGCAGGATGTCGAACGGCTCAATCGCATCATCGAGAGCACGCCCAATTCACTCCTCGAGGTCGCCGTGCCGGTCGCCGGCCGGGGTAGCAGTGTCAAGGCGGGGGACGTCAAACTGGGGGGAGTCGTGATTTTCGGCACGACCGCCAATTATTCGCGGATTGTCACGACCGACGTGGTGGAAGGGCGGCTGTTCAGCGATTTCGAGTCCAACGCGGGCCGCCAGGTGTGTGTCCTCGGTTCCGCGGTGGCGGAAAATCTTTTCCCGGGCCGCTCGGCCCTGGATCAGGCGATCGAAATCCGCGGTCAGCGGTTCGTGGTGCTTGGCGTTCTCGCCAAGCAGGGGGAGTTTCTGGGGCTGTTCAGTTTCGACAACCAGGTGATCGTGCCGCTGAATGCGATTCGCAAGTTCTGGGGCAGCCGTATCGATCTGCAAATCCGGGTGAAAGTGAAGGACAAGACGCGAATGGTGCCGGCGGAGGAGGAATTGGTCGGCGCGATGCGCCGGGTGCGCAGCCAGTTGCCGGCGGAGCGCGACAATTTCTCGATCAATCAGCAACAGGCGTTCAAGGAGCAGCTCGATCCGATCAAAACGGGCATCGCCGTGGCGGGTCTTTTCATCACCGGCCTCTCCCTCTTCGTCGGGGCGATCGGGATCATGAACATCACCTTTGTGAGCGTAAAGGAGCGCACCAAGGAGATTGGCACGCGCAAGGCCCTCGGCGCCCGCCGCCGCACGATCTTGCTGCAATTTTTGATCGAGGCCGTGTCGATCTGCCTCATTGGCGGGGCGGTCGGACTGGCGGTCACCTTTGTCACGTGCCTCGGCATCCGGGAGGTGTTGCCCGCGCTGCCGGTGGAGTTCTCGAGCAGCCTGATGGTGGTCAGCATGGTCGTGTCGATCGTCACGGGTATCGTCTCGGGGTTCTTGCCAGCCTTGGGCGCCTCGCGCCTCGATCCGGTCGACGCGCTGCGATACGATTGAGTGGATTTTCTATTTTTGATTTTTGAATTTTGAATGAGGAACGCGCGATGAATGAAACCGATCTCAAAGCTCGCACAAAATTGTTTGCCCGGCGGGTGCTGCGCCTCGTTGAGGCCCTGCCGCGCACGCGCTCCGGAAATATTCTCGCCGGTCAGCTTGGCAGATCGGGCACGTCGGTGGGTGCCAACTATCGTTCGGCGTGCCGCGCTAGGTCCCTGGCGGATTTTGTTTCGAAGCTGGGCATCGTGGAGGAGGAGGCCGATGAAAGCGCTTTCTGGATGGAGCTGGTGATCGAGAAGGAGATGCTGGTGGCCGGCAAAGTCGTTCCGTTGTGGGCGGAGGCAAACGCCTTGACCGCCATCATGGTCAGGTCGCGCGAGACAGCTGGCGGCCGTCTGCGAAAATCAAAAAGCTAGAATCAAAATTCAAAAATCCTGCCCGTGCTTTTCTCCGAAATTTTCCGTATGGCGTTCAGTTCGCTGGGCGTGAACAAGCTCCGGTCTTTCCTGACGATGTCGGGCATCACGATCGGCGTTTTTTCCGTCATTGGCGTGATGACCACGGTTTCGGCGATGCGCGGTTCGATCGAGACCGGGTTGAGTTTTCTGGGGGTGAACATGTTTCAGATCGGCAAATATCCGAACGGGATCCAGACGAGCGGCGAGAGCCGGCGACGGATCGAACAGCGCCGGAATATCACGCTGGAGCAGGCCCAGCGCTACCAGCAGCTTTTGGCGGAGATTACCGAGGTGGTATGTCTCAAGGTGTTCTACCGCGATGGGGCGGTCAGTGCGACCTACCTCAACCGCAAGACGGAACCGGGCCTCACGTTTGTGGGGACCAACGAGCATTTTCTGGTGGCGAACCAGTACGCCACCGAGCTGGGCCGCAACTTCACCGCGGAAGACGTCGCCCTCGCCCGCCCCGTGGTCGTCATCGGCCAGACCATCGTGCAGAAGCTGTTCCCCGCGGAATCGCCGCTGGGAAAAATGATCAAGCTGGGCGGGCGGGCGTACACGGTGATCGGCACGTTTGCGGAAAAAGGGACCAGTTTTGGCCAGACCCAGGATGATATTGCCATGGTGCCCATCACCCGCTTCCTGTCGGACTACGGCGCCGCGCGTTTTTCGATCAACCTGGCGACCCAGGCCCCCTCGCAGGAACTGTACAACGCCACCGTCGACCGGGGCATCACGGCGATGCGCATCGTGCGCAGTCTCAAGGCCGAGGACCAAAACGATTTCGAACTTTACTCGAACGATTCGCTCATCAGCGCCTTTGCCAAGATTGCCGACGTCGTCCGGGCCGGCGCCCTCGTGATCAGCGGCATCGCGTTGCTCGCCGCCAGCATCGGCATCATGAACATCATGCTGGTGAGCGTGACGGAGCGCACCAAGGAAATCGGCGTGCGCAAATCGGTGGGCGCGCGACGCGCGAGCATCCTGACCCAATTTCTCATCGAGGCCGTGGTCCTGTCGCTGGCGGGCGGAATCGCGGGCATTCTCCTCGGGGTGCTGGCCGGCAACGGCCTCGCGCTCTGGATGAATGCGGCGGTCGTCTTCCCGTGGGATTGGGCGGGCATCGGCCTGCTCATTTGCACGGTGATCGGCGTCGTGGCCGGCATGTACCCCGCGATGAAAGCCGCCGCCCTGGATCCGATCGAGTCGTTGCGGTACGAATAGGTTTTTGGCGGCCAAAAACCTCAGCCCCGTCGGATCTCCGATCCCTGGAAGCGGATCTGGAGGCGGAACACTTTTTTCATCCGGCACATGATCGCGCCGGTCGTGAGGTCGACCTTTTCGGGCAGTTCGATCCGATGGATGTCGACGACCGCGTGGTAGCCGCGTTCGGAAAACACATCGATCAGCATCGCCAGCGCCAGCGGTTCCTCCAGCACCTTTTCCTCGGCATTGATCAGGGCGACGCCGGAGATGGCGTGGCGGATCACAATCGGAATGACTTTCTTCTCGATGAAGCCGGTGACCTGCGCGAAGAGCTCCGGATGTTCCAGCTCATAGGCGTCGAGCCGCTTCACGAGTTCCTGCCGCGCGTGCACGATGATTTCGCTGGCGACGGGGATGCCGCGGAGGCGGTCGACCGTGCGGGGATCCAGCTCGAGCGTGCTCTGGTATTCGAGCTCGCGAAGGATGTTCTGTTCCACCTCGTCGAACGTGCCCTGCGCGCTGATAAAATGGTAATGGAAAATCTCCTTGAGCGATTGGAGCGCGTCCCAGGTCTGCTCCTTGAAAACGCGATAACGCCGTCGGGCCAGGCCTTCGTCGTGGTCGGTCGGGCGATCTTCCAGCAGTTCGCCGATGCCGGTGCGAACGACCTCCTCGTTGTGGATCTTCGTCTCGCGGCCGCGCTTCAGCTGGCGGGCGATGGATTCCTTCTCGTCGACGAAGAGCACCATGATGTGAATCGTCGGCTGACGGAAATGGATGCTGAGCGGCGTGTGGTAAAACTCGCGGCGCAGGGCGTGCATCTTGTCCACGAGCAGCTTCAAACACTCGACCTGCACCTTGGTGCGGGGGAAGCCATCGAGGATGACCCCGTCGCGAAACTCGGGGCGGAGCAGTTGCCGCAACAGGAGTCCGACGACCTCGCGGTCGCCGACCATGTTGCCGGCGTTCTTCAGCGTGCGCGCCTCGGGCGAGTCCAGCAACGCGCTGATGACAATTGGCGGACAGGTATGGCCGCGGGTCTGGTTGATGAAGGCGGTGTTGGTGCCTTTGCCGGCGCCGGGGGCACCGCCGAGGAGGATGATTTCCTTCGGGAAGCGGAGATTCTCCCGGCCACAATCCGCCTCCAGGTCCTGCCAAACCGAGCCGAAGATCAGGTGGGCATCCTTGATTTCGAGGTCGGTGAGTTTGCCGGCGATGGGCACTAGCGGGGGCGGCGTGGCAGGTGTGGAATTCGGCATGGGTGAGTGGGCTAGCGGGTTTCCCGGGCAAGTTCGATACCAGAACGCGGCGACTAGGCCGAAATGCAGGATTCATGCATTCGCCGGTGCCTCCCGCCAACGCCAAGCGCAGCGCTAGCTCGGAGTCGCGGTCCGGCGGACATTCCGGGTTGGAGGAACCCGGTCACAGTTGGGCGCGAAATTGGTCAGGAGTGAGGCCAGCGACTCTGACAATGTTGCCCATCGTGTAAGCGTTGATTGTGATGCGGACTGCGTCAAGGTTGCGACACCGAGGCGACCGCTTTCCAGACTGATTCGCCCCAGCGCGACCGGTGCATGCTCCAGCGATCTCACCGGGCGCCCGCTCAAGTCTTGCGATTGACCGTCTGCGGGGCGGTTTCCATCTGGCCGCGGGTGACCCCGAGCTGGTTGATCAGTTTCAGCTCCCGCCAGAGCTCCGCGCCGGTGATTGCTCCGCGCAGCAGTCCGGCGTAACGCGCCAGCGTGCGGCGCACTTCGTCCGCCGGCTCGTTCACGAATTCAACCCGAAAACTGCGGGCGCCGAGCTCGAGCAGGCGCGCGACGTACTCGGCGCCGGTTTGCGCCCGGTTGTTAAACACCGTGTTGCGGCACCCGGCGTCGGCCTTGAGCGGCAGCTCCGCCCCCACGCGGTCGCGCAGCGCCACGCGATGCGTGTCACACGGCCGGCCGCAGTCGCGGTAGTCCTTGCCGGACGAAAGAAACGCGCAGAACACGCAGTGCTCCATGTGAAACATCGGCATGTGCTGATGAATCGTGATGTCGAACCACGCCCCCGGGGCTGCCCCGAGCAACGCCTCGAGCTGTGTGATGTTGAGATCGTAACTGGCGGTGACGCGCTCCAATCCGTATCGGCGGAGAAAGTACTCGGCCGTGAGCGGGTTGGCGACGTTGAGCGAGAAGTCGCCCCGCTTCCGGTCGGCGGCAAAGAAGTCCAGGTGGTCGTAGTTGCGGATGAGATAGCCATCGGCCGCGGCGGAGCGGACCTGCTGGAGGATCCACTCCTCCCCGGGCTTGAAGACCCGCGGGGCGGCGACCCAGATGGAGGAATTTTCGACTTTCGACTGGGGATTTTCGATTTCCAAACGCTGCAATTCGCGAAAGCGCGCGACGGCATCGCGGTAGTGCTTCGGGTTTTCGAACTCGCAGTAAATTGTGCGCGCACCGGAGGACCACGCGGCGTCGAGTTGTTCGAGGAGACGGATGACCGCGATGAGCTCGGGGGCGGGCTGGCCGGCGACGCCGTTGGCGACGGGAGCGGGAGCCGCGAGCAGGCTCGCTCCCGCCAGGTGCCACCGTTTCGGCTGCGCGCGCAGTTTCTCCAGCGCGGCGGCGGCTTCGCGTCGAATCCGGTTCAGCTCGCTCACCGGCAGAATCACGTCGCCCTCGAGGAACGACTTCAGTTCGCCAAGCTTGAACGGCGTGCCGCCGAGCCGCCCCAGTTGTTCGCGCAGCCGCGCGGTCGTGAGCGGTTGTTTTTCCGCGGCGGCGAGCGTGACCGAAGATTCGATCTGGGTGACATGGCCGTCGCCATCGCTGGCGACCAGGGTGAGCGGCGTGCCGGCGCGTCCGTGAATCTCAAACGTGACCGGGCGCTGAAAACGAATCTGGTCACCTGCAAACGTGGCCCGCAGCTCGCGATCGAGCGCGGGATCGTTGGTTTTCCAGACCAGCTGGCCCGGGCGCACGCGGCGCCAATCGATGTCGCCGTGGCCGAACCGCAGGGTGGCCTCGCCGGGCGCGTCGCGGTTCGGCTCGACCTGGTAGACGCGACCGCCCTCCTCGCGCTCGTCGGGCCTGCCCGCATCAAAGACGATGCCGTCGCCGGGTTTGAGGGGCGCGGCGAGCCGGAGGGCCACGGACTCCTGGCCGACGCGGGCGACTTCACCCAAGAATACGCCGCGCTTCGTGCCAAACCGCGCATGGGCCAGCTCCTGGTTGTGCGTGCCGCGAAACCAGCCCGTGTAGAGCCCGCGGGAAAAGGCCATCTGGAGTTCGTAGTGCCGGGGGGTGGGTGTGCCCCGACTAGGATCGGACGCGGCCGCATCGGGGCGTAAGGCCCCTCCTCCAATTCGATCCAGCGCCTGGCGGTAAACCCGCGTGATGCTGGCGACGTATTCCGGTGACTTGAGCCGTCCCTCGATCTTCAGGGACGCGACCCCGGCGCGCACGAGCTCCGGGAGAACGTCGATCCCGGCGAGATCCTGCGGGCTGAGCAGATAGCGACGGTCACCCAGATCCACTTTCTCACCGTCTGAAATCCGGTCGTACGGCAGACGACAGGCCTGCGCGCATTCGCCGCGGTTGGCGGAGCGACCGCCGAGCGCTTCGCTCGTGAGGCACTGGCCGGAGTAGGCGACGCAGAGCGCGCCGTGCACGAAAACTTCCAGCGGCAATCCGTCGTCCGGCGACGCGTGGACCGCGCGGATCTTTTCGATCTCGGCAATCGAGTTTTCCCGCGCGAGAACGACGAGCTGGGCGCCGAGGTCACGGGCGAATTTCACCCCCGCCGCACTGGTGATCGTCATCTGGGTGGAACAGTGGATCGGGAAGTCCGGCGAGAGCGCGCGAATCATCCGACAGATGCCGATGTCCTGAACAATCGCGGCGTCGACTCCGGCGGCGATGATCGGGCGGAGGTAAGCCTCGGCGTCGGCGAGTTCGTTGGTGAAGATGAGCGTGTTGAACGTCACATAGCCGCGCACGCCCCGGCGGTGGAGAAACTCCATCAGCGCCGGCAGATCCGCCTGGGTGAAGTTTTTTGCCCGCATGCGGGCGTTGAAGCGTTCGAGCCCGAAATAAATCGCATCGGCGCCGTTTTCGACCGCGGCGCGCACGCACTCCCAATCGCCCGCCGGGGCGAGCAATTCAGGGCGGCGCGGCGGGGCCGGCGGGGCCGCGGACACGGGCGCGTTGGCAGTGGCGATGGCGAGGGACACGGGTGGAAGCGTGCAGAAGATGCGGGTGGTGCGCAACTCACCCCGCGGCGTCGGCGCGCCCGACCGGGGTCGGTGCCCGCGGAGCGGGAGCGGCCACGTGGGGCGCGGCCGCGCGCAGCTCCGCGGCGAGCAACAGGGTGAGGACGAAGAAACCGATCGACGCGTACCCGAGTTGGGGAAGACCGGCGAGTTCGCCGCCTGGCGTGCGCGTGACGAAGAGGCCGGCCAGGACACTGGCGCCAGCGCTCGCGGCTTGTTGCAGCGCGGCATTGACGCTCATGAAGCCGCCGCGATAGCGCGCCTCGACGGCGTCGGTGATCATCGTCATCGCGGGGGCGAACCGTCCCGACATCGTGACCATGAACAACGCCATCATCACCGAGGCGACGACCACGGAGGCGTGGCCGAGGCGCGTGATCAACAGCACGACAACGACCGCTCCGGTCGACATGATGGCCAGGAGTTTCAGTCGATCCATGTGGTCGCTGAGCCAGCCGATTGCCGGGGTGCTGAGCACGGTGGCCAGACCGCCGACAACGTAGGTGAGGGGAAGGCCGACTTTTTCGTCGAGGCCGACGTTGGCCACAAACGAGGGGGCGATGAAGGGGATGATGGTTCCTCCTGCCATCACCAACACCATGCCGAGGGAAAACGCGCGAAGGTGAATGCCGTTTGAAATGATCTCCCGCATCTGGCGCAGGGGTTCGTGGTCGTGGACCGCGGTCTGGATCGGCGGCAGTATGAGCCAGGCGAGCGTGAGAATCACGGCTGAACTCGCGAAGATCATGAAGAACGGGGCGTGCCAGCCGTATTTCCCAGAGAGTACCAGCCCGAACGGCACGCCGAGAACCGACGCCACTGGAAACGAGGCCATCACGATGCTCATCGCGCGCCCGCGGCGCGTTGGCGGGATGATGTCACCCACCATCGCGCTGACCATCGAGCCGGCGAGTCCCCCAAACGCTCCGGCGGCGAGGCGGGCCAGCAGCAGCGCGTGATGGTTTGGTGCCAGCGCGCAGGCGAGGGTGGCCAGTCCGAATCCCGCATAGAGGCAGACGAGGGCGCGTTTGCGATCGAACCGATCGAGGAAAAAACCGCCGACGAATCCACTGATGGCCGCCGCCAGCCCATAGGCCGCGACGAGACGCGTGAACTGCCCCGGAGTGATCTGAAAGACCTCCATCAACTGCGCACCCAGCGGCATCATGATCATGAAGTCCAGGATGTGCGTGAACTGCACGGCCCCCAGCGCCAGGAGAGTGGCTCGTTCGCGGCGGGCGGTGAGCGCGTGAGGTTGTTCGCGATGAGGCATGGCTCAGCCGAGCGTTTGCGCTTTTGGCGAAACCGCAACCGTCGGGTCATCGCGGTTCATCGCGTTCGCGCGAGGGACCCCGCCCCGCTCGCATGAACCTCCTGCCCTGGACCGGTAAATTACTGCCCGGCCGCAGCGGCTCGAGTGGCCCTGTCGGGGCTGGAGCGCTCCAGGACTTCGGGCTTTCGCCAATGGAAGGCGGACAACGCCCGCAATTCGCGGACCAGAATTTCGTCGCCGCACACGACGAGGTGGGCCCACGTCTCGTCGTCAGCCACCTTGTACTGGTCGATCAACTGAAATCCTTTTGGATCGGCTTTGAACAAGAGGAGAATGCCGCGTTCATCGAGCGCCAGGATTCGATCCCCTTGCGCGACGAGACTGACATATTTGCCGAATGAATCAGAAGTCCAGACGCGCGTCCCGGTCGTGAGTTCGATGCAGGTGAAGCGTTGGTTGCCCAGATGAAGGTAAGCGTGCCCGTCCACGACCACCGGGGACGACATGTAGCCCTGGGCGTTGTTACTCCAGGACTCCTGCACGTTGAACCCGCCGGCGGTCTTCGCGACGGCGTAGAGCCAGCTCCGGTTTTGGTAGCTGCTCGTGAAGACGGCGTCGCCGATGACGGTCGGCGTGAGTATATTCATGCCGCGAAAGGAAGGCACCGGATGTGTCCACAAAACCTTGCCCGACTCCGGGTCGATGCCGGCCAGGTTCTCGCGGGACTGCACGACGAGCTGGCGGACTCCGCCGATCGTCGCGATCACGGGGGAAGAAAAGGATCCCGCAGACATGACCCCCGGTTTGCCCTCGAACGACCGCCAGACGATTTCTCCCGTGGCTTGGTTGACTTTGACGAGGGAATTGGCCGCCTGGATGAAGAGCGCGTCGCCGTCGAGCAACGGTGAACAGATGAGACCGAAATCAGGCACGCCGGTGCCGAATTTTTTCACGAAGTCGATCCGCCACTCTTCTTTCCCGGTGCGCGCGTTCATCGCAACCAGGACGTCTTTCATGCCGGCGACGAAAACCCTCTTTCCATCCGTGGCAGGAGTAGCGCGAATCCAATCACCGCGTGACTTCGCATAAAACGGCACCGACATCGCTCCCGCCCACGAGTGGCTCCAGAGTTCCCTGCCAGTCCGGCGATCGAGCGCGCGCACGACCTCGGTTGATTTATCTTTGGTCTCAGTGACGAAAACGATGTCAGCGGAAACAATCGGACCGGAATAACTCGGGCCGAGCGGTATTCGCCACCGTGGCGTCAAGGAGCCTTCGCTCAAGCGGTCGGGCCATGCCGCCCCGGAAACCTTGCCGTCCCGGGTGGGCCCACGCCACTGGGTCCACGTGGGAGGCAAGCTTTCGTCAGCTGCCAGCAGCGACGAGGCGGGGCCGGCGCTCAACGTGAGGGCCATCGCCAGTGAAATCTTGAGGCATCGGATGTTGAACGGGAGCGGCATGCATGGACTTTACGCGCAAAGCGCGGCCCCGGATGCGAGTGAGTGATGCAAGAAACGATGCCGTGAATCAAAACGGTGCTCAGGCTGCGGACAATCCAGCCCGGCTCGCCCGCACCCAAGGGACAGGTCTCCTGATGGCACCGGGTTCATTCGGAACCTTCGCCGCCAGCCTGCAGGTACCGACTGACGTGTTCCCGCAAGAGGGAGAGAAACTGCCCGGCACCGCGACTTTGGTAGCGCTGCAGGTGCCGGATCACTACGAGGTCGCGGGTCGGCACGCTCCCGGTAAGGCGCAGGTAGACGAGCGAGTCGCGGTCGTCGGGCAACCGGGCCAGTTGGGGCAGAAGCGAAATACCCAGACCGGCGGCGACGAAATGCTTCAACGTCGCGATCTGCGCACAGCGGAATCCGATTCGGGGCTGGAACTTCTGGTCGCCGAAGAAAGCCCGGATTTGCGCAGCAAGCGTGCTTGAGTCGCCGAGCGAGACAAAGGTCTCACCGCTGAGGTCGTTGATGCTGATCTCACTGCGACTGGCAATCGGGTGGCTTTTCCCCACGACGAGTAGCAACGGCTCGGTCAGCAAAGGTTCGACCGAGATCCGGTGATCTTTGACCGGTAGCGGCACGACCGCCAGGTCGAGGTCACCCTCCACGATGGCGTGGACAAGATCATTCCTAAAATCCTCATGCGCATCGATCAACAGATTCGGATGCGTCTCGCGGCAGCGGGCGATGAGATCGACCAGCAGATACGGCATTACGGTTTGGACGGCCCCGACAGTGATTCGCCTGCCCAAACCAGATTGGTCGCCGAGTTCTTTCGCTGTGTTCTCGACCTCCAAGAGAATCCGGCGAGCCCTCTCCAAAAAGACAATGCCTGCCTCGGTCGGCACTGCCTTCTTTCCCAATCGGTGGAAGAGTTTGTGCCCAATCTCGTTTTCAAGATTTATTATCTGTTGACTTAAAGATGGTTGCGAAACATTTGATCGAGCGGCCGCTCGAGTGAAATTCTCGGTTTCGGCGACCGCGACAAAATATCGAAGCTGATGTAGTTCCATAGGCAAAAGCGATGCTTTCGATAGTTAGTATCAATTTCAACTATCGAAGCAGGTGTCGTATACTCATGCAGTCGAACCGAGATCGGTTCGCTAAACAAAGACAACCATATGAATAACAAGATCCTAGTTGCGGTCCCCATCAGCCTCATCGCTGTCGCCGCGTTTTTGCTTTCTTTCCGTCTCCCAGTGAACGCGGAGTCCGTGATTGGCTACGTCAGCGTGGTGGCACTGCTGTTCGTCGCCGCATTGGAGTATCGCATCACTTGGAAGAGGCTCTTCGGTCGCAGTTAAACGCTGCCGAAGCAGATATCACCAACGGGGCCCGGAGAAATCCGGGCCCCTTTTTTTGGGTTCTTGTGATTGCGAAAGAATCTTGGTCGTTACGATGCAGTCGGGTGCCGACCCCGAGGGGGAACACATAGCACCTTTTGGTGACCGCCATCGGCGACAGGTGTGTCGCCGTTCCGTCGAAGGGGCGACACTCCTGTCGCCCGTGCTGCATCGGAGTTCGTCTGCTTCGTTACGGCCTAGACAAACCGACCGCCGTGTGACGCTCACTGGGCAGATGCTTGCCCTCATGAAGATGTCTTCCTCGAACCAAGTTCCCGCTGGCGCAGTGGCGGTATTTTCGCCGCCACGCGGGCAGCCCGAGGATTTTGTCGGAGAGGCATTGTCGCTCGTGGACGAGTTCTCCACACTGTTGTGAAGGTCGAATGCACATCGGACAAAATCCTGAATCCTGGAGCAGTTGGTTTCAATGTTATGGCCCGAAACTCCTGCTCTGTGCCCGGCAGTGGACTCGCTCCCTGGCCGACGCGGAGGACGTGGTGCAGGAAGCGTTTGTCCGGTACTGGCGCCATCAGCGCCATCTGCCGGGTGAACCGATGGCGTTGCTCGTCACCTCGGTCCGCCGGGCCGCGCTTGATTTGGGGAGACGCGACGGCCGGCGGATCATCCGGGAAGAACTGGCGGTCGATGCGGCGGGCGAACCCGTGGCGCTCTTCCAGACCTCGCTGGAGGAAGCGGACCGACGCGCGGCCATCGAGGAGGCCCTGCAGCGGATTCCGCCGGAGCAACGCGAGGTGCTGGTGCTCAAGATTTGGGGCGAACTCACGTTTGATCAAATTGCCGCCGCGCTCGAACTCTCGCCGAACACCGCGGCTTCGCGCTATCGCTATGCCCTCACCGCGTTGCGCCGCGAATTGAACACCGCTGACTGCCATGGATGACGAACTGCAACAGCTCGAGACCGAGTTGAAGAAGCTGCGGCCGGTGCCACCCCCGGCCGTGCTGCACGCCCGGCTGCACCAGGCACTGGGCCCAACGGTGGCGCGGGCGGCGGCGGTCGCCGGGCCCGGCCCGCGGAGCCGTTTCCCGTGGTGGTGGGCGGCGCTGCCGGCCGCGGCCGCCCTCGCGCTTGGCGTCAGCCTGAAATTACGAAATCAGCCGGCCGCCGCACCGCTCAGCGCCCCGGCGCCGCTCGCGGCCACGGGCGGGATGTTCAAGCCGGTGGAGGCGCGGAACGTACTTTTTTCCGCGCGCGACGAGGGGCTGGTCACGCTCGACGACGGCACGCCGGCCCGCCGCGAACGTCTGCAGTTTGTCGATACGATCACCTGGCGCAATCCGCGGACGAACGCCTCGCTCACGTGGAGCGTGCCCCGCGAGGAAGTCCGGGTCGTGCCGGTGAGCTTTCACTGAAATCCCGCCCGCTCCTTTCCCGATAATTCAACCCATCAATCACCATGAAAAACATCACCTGTTATCTGGCGGCGACGCTTGGCCTCGCCGCGCTGACGCCCTTCCTGCGGGCCGCCGAGGATCAGAAGAACGTCAAAACCGAGAAGAAGGACCTGCGGGTCCTGGCGGCGCCAGATCGCGAACGGCGCGTCATCATCCGCGAGGGCGAACGCCGCGAGAAGATGGAAATGGAGCAAGCCACTTTCCTGGGGATCGAGGCCTCGTCGGTTCCGCCGACGCTCAGTGCGCAGCTGGGGCTGCCGCGCGGCACGGGCCTCGTGGTCGGCCATGTGGCGCCGAAAAGTGCCGCGGCCGGCGTGCTGCAGCAGCACGACATCTTGCTCAAACTTGACGATCAGATTTTGATCGAGGCGCACCAGCTCGCGGTGCTGGTTCGCAATCACAAGGAGGGAGACGAAGTCACCCTGACCTACCTCCGCGCCGGGCAGCGGGCGACGGCCAAGGTAAAGTTGGGCACGCACGAAGTGCCGAAGATGAGCGCGCTGGAGCCGATGCGGGGTCAGGCCTTCGGATTTTCCTCCGGAGCTCCCGGGGCTGAATTCGAGCGGATGGCTCCCGGGACGGGCGCGGAACGCGCGCATGTTGACCGGCTCCTTTCGACGATCCGCCGCGAGCCCGGTGCCCCGGGGATGCCGCCCGGCGGTGGTCCTCCCCCGGCGCGCATCTTCATCGATCGCACGGGTGACGGGCGTCCCGGACTCCGGGCCATGGCGGTAAATCCGAATATCAGCACCATGGTCATCAACGACGACGACGGCTCGCTGGAACTCAGCGTCAAGGAAGGGGTGAAATCGCTGGTGGCAAAAGATCCGCAAGGCGCCCAACTCTTCTCCGGCCCCGTCTCCACGCCGGAGGAACGCAAGGCGCTGCCGGCTGGTTTGCGGGAGCGGCTCGAGCGGCTGGAGGGGATGCGGGAAATGACCTTCAAGACGGACGGCGATTTCCAAAGCACCGGGACTTGGGTCGAAAGACCCCGGCAGCGGAGCATCTCGCTGCCTGGCGTGCCGGCCGCACCCAAGCGCCAGCCGGGAGCCATTTGATGATGATGCGAGACTGAGTTGGGCGTCTGGCAGATCGCGGGACTGTCGGCGGGGTCCGCGGCGATTCTTTCAGAGTATCGGAGGCGCGTCACTCGCGCCGGTGGCGGCCGGGCGCTGGCGCAGGAAGATCGCGATGATCAGCGAAAGCACGATCGACCAGATGAAGCCCATGACGCCCTGCATGATCGTCATGACGATCGGGCTCATCCATTTTCGCAGCATCGGCTCGAGGCGCTCGATTTGGGCGGAGGACATGCCCTTTTCCTCCATGCCGGCGACTTGTGCCTGGAAAACCACGTCGCAGAAATCCGGATTGAGGAGCGCAAGATAGACATAGGCCGTCACGAGTCCGAAGAGGCTGGCCCACATTCCGGTGAGGACACCCATGCCGAGCGCCGAACCGTAGCCCCATTCTTCATCGACGGGAAACTCGGCGCGTTTTTCGCGCATCGCCAGGGAGATGCAAAACCCACCGATCGCGACGGCGCCAATGATCCCGATCCACTGGGCTGATTTCAATTTCTCCGCGCTTTCGTGGAGTCCGGCGAAATAGAGCAACAGGGTCAGAATGGCTCCGGCGACGGCCATGGCCGCTCCGTAGGTCAGCGAAGTTTTCATGCTTCGCCGGAGCTTGCGCGAGTTCGCGGCAATGACAACACCGGCGTGACGGTCGGTCCGCGGGCTAGGAATTGTCGCCGTCGAGCACGCGGCCGAGACCGCCCAGCACGGAGCCTTCCTCTTTTCCGCTGCGGGAGGCTGCGACGATGCGACCGGCGAGCCGCGACAACGGCAGGGATTGCAGCCAGACCTTGCCGGGGCCGCGCAACGTCGCGAAGAACAGACCCTCCCCGCCGAACAGGGCGGTCTTGATGCCACCGACGAGTTGAATGTCGTAGTCGACGCCCGGTTGGAAGGCGACAAGGCAGCCGGTGTCGACCCGCAGCACTTCACCCGGCGCCAGGGTACGCTCGTAGAGCGTGCCGCCGGCGTGGATAAAGGCCCACCCATCGCCCGTGAGGCGTTGCATGATGAAGCCCTCACCGCCGAACAACCCGGCCCCCAGTTTTTTCTGGAACGCGATCCCGATGCTCACGCCCTTGGCGGCGCAGAGAAAAGAGTCTTTTTGCGCGATGAGTTCCCCGCCGAGCTCGCGCAGATTTACCGCCACGATTTTTCCGGGATAGGGGGCGCTGAACGCGACCCGCCGCTTGCCGCCGCGTTGATTCTGAAAGACGGTCATGAAGAGCGACTCGCCGGTCAGCAGCCGTTTGCCGGCGCCGAGCAGTGCCCCCATGATTCCGCTGGGGCGGGGAGCGCCATCGCCGAAAATCGTCTCCATCGCGATGCCGTCGTCCATGAACATCATGCCGCCCGCTTCCGCGACGACGGCCTCCTGCGGATCGAGCTCGATTTCGACGAACTGCATGTCGTCGCCGTGGATCCGGTAGTCGATTTCGTGCATCTGGGTGACGAGGAGGGGAGGAGTCTGGCTCATGAGTATGGACGTGATGGAATTCTGCAGGTTGGGCGATCCGCGGAGGCGAACCGCCGGGGGGCCCGCCGGGCGGCCCTCAGGCGGCGAGCGGGAGCGCCTGGCGGCGCCGGACGGCGGCGGTGGCGCTGGCGGCGTAGTGGCTGGGAGCCCGATAGTCGACGGCCCAGGTCAGGAGCAGGAGGGCGACGGCGGCAGCTCCGAAGAGCGGCAGCACGGCGACGTTAAACGCCAGCCCGAGGACGAAGGCCAGAGTGGTGGCGAGGCTGGCGGTGGCGAGAATGGATACGGTTTTCATGATGCGATTTTTATTGGTTACGCACCAAAAACACGCCGCTTGCCGAAAAGTTACAGCCCGGTCCGCGGAAGTTCCGATTATTCGCGCAAAGCCGTCCGCACCAGCCGGTCGTCGCCGTCGTTGGGGGCGGGTTTCAGGTGCAGGACCGCGCACATGAGATTGTAGAGGTGGACGCTTTCGGTCTCGGGCAGCGCGACGCCGCGCCGAAAAGCCGGCCCATGCGCGATGAACATGCCGCGCATCGACGCGCGATTCGGATCGTAACCATGATCGCCGCCCAGGTATCCTTTCTCCGGGTACCGCGTGCGCAGACGCGCGATGCTGGCCCGGGTGCCAACGTGCCACCCTTCCTCTGGGAGCACCCAGACCGGCGCGATGCGCGGGTTGCCGCGGAACCGGAGGTGCGCCGGCAGATCCTCCGCGCGGTATGCCTTCACGTGGGGCACGTCCCGGAACGCCCGCAGAATTTCCGCAGTGTTGTCCTGGAGGGGTCGCAACGCCAGCGCGCTGCCTTCCGCGTCAAGCTGCACGGTCTTCAGATCCACGAGGTCATCGAGAATCACGGTGCGCGTGAGACTGGTCGCGGTCATCCCGTGATCGGAAACGATCATCAAGTTTGGCTCCGTGCCATCCGCGCGGAGCCGGGCGAGCAGGCTCGCGATGCGACCGTCGAGCAGTTTGACGGCGGCCGCGACCTCGGGGGTGTCCGGCCCAAAGCGGTGGCCGGCGCTGTTGGTCTCCTCGAGGTAAAACGCGACGAACGCGGGCCGTTCCGCCGCCGGCAGCCTGAGCCACCCGGCCAGCTCCGCGAGGCGCTGTTCGAACGGGATCTTGTAGTCGTAATTTTTCCAGAATGTCGGGCGGACCCCGGCCACCGCGGCCTCCGACCCCACCCACAGCGACGTGGCGGCCTTCCGTCCCTGCTTGATCGCAGTCACCCAGACGGGCTCGCCGCCCCACCACCGCGCATCCCCCACCGACGCGGGCTGGAAATAGCGAAAAAACATTCCGTGGGTCGGATCGAAGAACTCGTTGTTCACGATGCCGTGATTCGCCGGATAAAGGCCGGTGACGATCGTGTAATGATTGGGAAACGTGTTGGAGGGGAAAACCGGGATGAGTCCGCGCGCGGCCACGCCGGCGTCCCTTAGCGCCCGCAGCGTCACCGCCTCGGCGGGAAATTTCTCGCAGTAGTCCCAGCGGAAACCATCCAGCGAGATCAGGATGAGTGGCGGCTCGGCGGCACCGGCACCGGCGGAGGCGAGTGCGGTGAGCCCCGCCACGAGGAGGGATCGGAAGCTCATGCGCGCAGTGTCACGAGCGTTGCGCCCCAGGAGCCCGTCGTCTCGTCGCCGGCCCGAAACGAGACGACGAGCGGTGAGCGGCGCAAGAGCGCGTGGACGGTCGTGCGGAGGGTGCCCGTGCCCTTGCCATGGATGACGCGTACCTCGCAAATCCCCCGCGCCTGGCATGCGGCGAAATACGCCGGCAACAATTCCCCCAGATCCGCGGGCCGAAACGTGTGCAAGTCCAGTTCGCCTGTAATTGGGAGCGGCACGGGAGCCGGCTCGTTTTCAGGTACCGCCGGCCGTGTCTTCACGGGTAATCTTCATGCGCCGGAGGTGGAGGCTTTGCCGCCCCCGCCGCGACCGGGACGACGGGCTTGGTCGTGGTCGAATCTGTTCCCGCCACTTCGGTGGAAGGGGCGGTGGTCGTGGCCGGGTCAGAAGTGGCGGCAGGTGTCGCCGGATCGGTCGTCGCCGGGACGGATGCCGCCGGACCGGCCTCCGAGGAGTAATTGCTTGAGCCATCCTCCGGATTGTACGGCGAGGAGTAGTCCGGGGTGGAGGTGGCGGGAGTCGTCGTGGTCGCTTCGATTGCGGGCGTGGTCCGCTTGCGTTCGTCCTCCTCCATCGCGCGTTTGAATTCCTCCTCGACGCCCGACGCGGCTTTCTTGAATTCGCGCATCGTCTTGCCGAGGCCGCGGGCAAACTCCGGCAGCTTGTCGCCGCCGAAAAGCAACAGCACGATGACGAAGATCAGCAACATCTCCATCCCGCCGAGACCGTCGATGAACGCGAGGGCGGGAGCGGTCGGAGAACTGAAATAACAGAGAAACATTTTCAGAAGAAGAAATGAAGACAGCCTGCTAGCCCAGCTTTACGCTCACGGTGAATTTCTGCGTTTCTCCCTTGGGGACAAGGCTGAGCCCGACTTTGTGTTCGGGGGCGTTGGGCGGGCCCATCCAGGGCTCGACGCAATAGTAGGGGGAATCATCGGCCAGCGTCCACGTGACGAACACCGCTTCGGCGGGCGGGACTTTTTCCGTGCCGAGCCGCACGGTCACATCGCCCGGCCGGCCCTTTTCCCCAAAAACGACTTCGTTGCCGCGCAATCCGGTATGCAGCGTGTCGACGAGGGCGGGGTAGGCCATGCTCTCTTCGTTCTTGAGCGTTGGACCGGCGACCAACGCGCCCGTCGCATCCTGACGGAGACGCTTGGTGGCCGGAATCCGGATCATGTAATCGGCGCGCGCGGTGCCCTCGCTCCATGGCAGCGTGAAATAGAAATGGTGTCCGGCGGACCACGGCAGAGGTTCACGGCCGAGGTTGGTCAGGGCCATCTCGCAGGTGAGCCCAAACGGCTCGAAGCGATAGGTGACCGTGAGCTCGTAATCGAATGGATAGCACTCGCGCGCCTCGGCGCCGGGCAGGAACTGTCCCACAAAGCCCCGCGCATCGAGCCGGATGATCTTGAAATCGCCCTGTCGCGCGATCCCGTGCATCGGCATGGGCCGGCGCACGCCGTCGGCCGCGCGCCAGTGGAAAATATCCCCGCGGTCAAAAGCGCGGCCGTTGAAGGGAAACAGGATCGGGTTGCCGCCGCGCACCTTGGCGATTCCGCCGTCGAAGTCGGCGTCCTCCGGCCAGTACACGACATCGCGCACGGTGCCGTCACCGAGCGTCACATTCCAATTCATGAGGCGCGCGCCCTTTTCCGGCAGGGCGAGAAACGTGGAGTTACCGACGCGCCAGCGCGTCAGGGTCTGTCCTTGGTACGTCACTTTTTCCATTCAACGGGTGATTAACGGTTCCTGGGCCGCGCGCGCAAAGGTTTATTGCGGCAATATGGCGGATTGGGCGCGGCTTCGTTTCTTCCCTCGCGATGGATTGCTTGGTGAAACGTGCGCCGATTCCTTCCGCATCCGGAGCCCTTCTCGTGTCTTGCCGTGCGCGGAAGGGGAGTTAAAGCGGCTGGACGTCGAAACTTTCCGGCAAACCTACCGCCGGCTGGCCATTGCGGACGAGGTCATCCCCGTGGCCCCGACCTTTTCTCGATACAAGGCCTGCGAAACCTTGGACCGACTTGCACGAAAGACCGCCGGGCCTCGTGCGCGCCAAGTTCACCAATCTTACGACCATCGAGGAAGTCCGCCCCATCGAGGGGGCCGGCCGCTGATGCCTCCCTATCTCCCAGCTCAGCTGCACCGGCCCCGGCGAGCCCTCGCGTCGTAGAACTTGCCGCGTCGATAGCCGCTCGGAAGCAAACATTGCCGGCAGAAGAAATTCATTTCACCCCTCAGCGCGCTCCGCCGCCGGATTTGCCTTTGCGATTTTGCCCGCTTCCTGCGGCGATCCCCGGATGATTGACTGGCGTCATTGGCACAACGAACCGTGGCTGATCGGGGGCCTCGTCGTGCTCGGCTGGCTCTGGGCGATCGCGGCGGGCCCGTTTCGGACGCGCCTGGCGCCGGGCGAGCCTTTTCCGCGCGGGCACGCGGTTCGCTTTTACCTCGCGCTGCTCTTTTTCTACCTCGCGGTGGGCTCGCCCCTCGATCAAATCGCGGAGCGATTTTTGTTCAGTGCGCACATGATGCAGCACCAGTTGCTGATCTATCCCGCGGCAATTTTCTTCCTGCTCGGCCTGCCGTTCTGGATGATCGATCCGCTGCTCACCCCGCGGGTGGTGCAGGCGCCCCTCCGCCTCGTCACCCATCCGATCGGTTGCGGGTTGATCTTTTCGTTGGTGGTCGGGGCGTGGCACGCGCCCACGTTTTATGACTGGGCCCTGCGCAGCAAACCCGTGCACGTGGTGGAGCACCTCATGTTTTTTATGGCGGCGCTGCTCTATTGGTGGCCGCTGCTAAGCCCGTCGCGCCTGCTCCCGCCGCGTGGCTACGGAACCCAGATGCTCTATCTCCTCGGCGTGCTCGTCGCGATGACGCCGCTATTCGCCTACATTACGTTTACGCCGGATATTCTCTACCCAACCTACGAGTTTGCGCCCCGTCTGTTCCCGGGATTTTCCGCGGCCAGCGACCAGTTGCTCGCCGGAGTGATGATGAAGCTGGTCGGCGTCTTTGGGGCGCTGACGGCGCTCGGCGTGGTGTTTTTCCGGTGGTACCGGGAAAAAAACTAGCGCGAATCCCGACATCGTCGGTGTTCGCCCCGGTTGGGCCGACTTCGTCAGAGTTGGCGCCGTGTCAGCCCGCGGCCGGCGCGACCAGATCGTCGATCGAGTCGCTCTCCACGTTGATGTCGGCGAAGAGCCACGACGAAAGATAGCGTTCGGTGCTCGAGGGGATGATGGCGACGATTTGCTTGCCCTTGTTCTCGGGTCGTTGGGCGAGTTGCAGCGCCGCCCAGGCGATCGCCCCGGAGGAAATGCCGACGGGAATGCCGTCGAGCAGGTTGATTTGTTTCGCGACCGGGCCGGAATCGGCCTCCTTGACGCGGATGATCTCGTCGTAGATTTTCGTGTTGAGCACGGCGGGCACGAAACCGGCGCCGATGCCCTGCAGTTTGTGCGGGCCCGGCGCGCCGCCGGAAAGCACGGGGGACGCATCGGGTTCGACCGCGATCATTTTCACGGAAGGTTTGCGCGTTTTCAGCACCTCGCCCACGCCAGTGATCGTGCCCCCGGTACCAATGCCGGCGACGACGAAGTCGACCTTGCCGTCCGTGTCGCGCCAGATCTCCTCGGCGGTGGTTTTGCGATGGATCGCCGGGTTCGCCGGGTTGGAAAATTGCTGGAGGATCACGCTGTTTGGGATCTTCGCCGCGAGTTCCTCGGCCTTGGCGATTGCGCCCTTCAGGCCCTTGGAGCCTTCGGTGAGAACCAGCCGCGCGCCGAGGATCTTGAGGAGCTTGCGTCGCTCCATGGTCATCGTCTCGGGCATGGTCAGGATGAGCTTGAGGCCCTTGGCCGCGGCCACGAAGGCGAGGGCGATTCCGGTGTTGCCCGACGTGGGCTCGATCAAAATCGACTTGGCGTTGATTTTTCCGCTGCGGAGCGCGTCGTCGATCATCGATAGCCCGATGCGATCCTTGACGCTCGAGAGGGGATTGAAGAACTCAAGTTTGAGCAGGACTTCCGCCTGGGCGTTGTGCGCCGCCGCGGTGCGATTGAGGCGGACGAGCGGGGTGTTGCCGATGGTCTCGGTGATGTCGTTGTAGATTTTAGCCATGATAATTTTAATCGGGAGGGTAAGAGACAAAGGCAGCACCTAATGCCGTCCTGCGCCGCTCAAATCTGTGGCATAAACCGCAGCGATGCGAGTCGTAAGAATTAGACCGCGCCGGTTTTCGCAGGGCGACGCCAGGGCCACCCGGCACGACCCCAGGCCCTCCCGGAAATCAGAGGACAATCCGGAGTCCGTCGTGGGCGGGGGCGATTCCAGGCGGCAGTGCCGCCGCGAGCTCCGCGTGTTCGTCGAGGTGTGTGAGATGAGTCAGCCAGGTGGCGGGCGCGCCAATCTCGCCGGCGACAGCCACCGCTTCGGCGATGGACAGGTGGGACGGGTGAGGCTGCGCGCGCAGTCCGTCGAGCACCACGGCGTCGGCGCCGCGTGCGAGTGCCACGGCGGCGGGGGGCACGCTCTTGCAGTCGGTATAATAGACGAACTTTTTCCCGGTGCTGCGTTCCGTGAAAACCAGGCCCAGGGTGTTGAGTCCGCCGTGGGGCAGCAAGGTCGACTGGATGGTGCCGGCGGGCACTTCGATGACCTCGGGCATCGCGGCGAGCTTGAACGCGGCGTAGCCCTTGGCCATCGGGCGCTCGTTCATTGCGTAGGGGTACATCGCCCGCACCCGATCCATGCCTTCGTTGGTGGAATAGACGGTCAGCGCGACTCCGCCAATCAGGTCGCAGAAGCGGCGGAGATCATCCATGCCTGCGATGTGGTCCGCATGGCCGTGGGTGAGGATGAAGTAATCGAGCCGGTTGATCTGCTCGCGAAGGCACTGGAGCCGAAATTCCGGCGCGGCGTCGACCTGCACGTGCAGCCCGTCCATCACGACGTGGAGGGAGGCCCGGGTGCGCCGGTTGCGTGGATCGGGGGAGGTGCACACCGGGCAGTGGCACGCGATCATGGGCACACCCTGCGAGGTGCCGGTGCCGAGCAAGATGATTTCCATGCGGTCGGGATTTTCAGGAAGGGGACTCGGTATTGCCCGCTTAACGACCGGAGGCTTCCACGTTCCGGGACTGATCGCTGCGCTGATGCAAGTCGGGCGGCATCGGTCAGATGATCTCCCGGTAGACATCCGGATGCGGGCGGGGGATGACCACGGCGTTCACCAGCATGCCCGCCCCGGCGATCACGGCCCGGCCGGCGGCGACGGCGGTTTGCACGGAGGCGACGTCTCCGGTCATGGTGAAAAACGCCTTGCCGCCCAGCGCCATCGCCAGCCGAACGTCGAGCAACTGGACGGCGGCGCTCTTCGCCGCCGCATCGGCGGCCCGGATGAGCGTCGCGACATTGAACGATTCCAACACCCCGAGCGCCCCTTCGGGCACTGCGACGGTGGTGCGACCGAGCGCAGTGAGCACGTCGGGATGGATGCTTGAGATCACGAAACGATCGATGAGACATCCGTTGGCCGCAGCGGCGCCGGCGGCGACCGCACTCTCGACCGCCGAGGCGTCGCCCGCGACGAGCACCATGTATTTTCCCGAGCAGATCGACCGCGAAAGATAGAGCCGGACATTCCCGGCCTTGAGCATCGAGTCAGCGACGGCGAAACCGGCCGCGATGCTGGAAAGTTCGATCAGGCCGACGGATTTTTCGCTCATGATCTAAGATTTGCTGGGGGTGAGGACAATTTCCCGTTCGGTTACGGCGGCAACGGTGCCGGCTGCGGGCGCGTGGATGACGGCCCCGAGCGTTTTTTCGGCGAGCTCGGTCAACGGTTGGCCGGCTTGCACGGGTTGCCCGGTGGTGAAAAGGGGGCGCCCGCCCGTGCCGGCGCTTTGCTTGAGGGGAAGCACGAAGCGCGCCGGCGCGACCGAGCGAGCCTGCCACGGGGCGTCATGGGCATACTCTCCAATGGCGAGTCGCTGCATGAGGGAGTCGATTGGGACCCGTCGACCGTCGCGCATGGGGTGCGGTTTCACGGTCATCGGTCCACTCCATTTCACCTGGGCGCGGCGCATCTCAAACTTTGACTGGTCGCACGCTTCCTTGGGATACAGTTCCTCGGGGCAGGCGAAAAGGGTGCAGAGACCACAGGAACAGCACATGGTCGCCCATTGGTTCCAGTGCGCCGCGCCGGTCGCGGTGAACGCGAGCGAACGCATGACCTGGTGCGGCTCGACGGCATAGCCCAGCAGGAAACGCGGGCAGAATTCGGTGCAATAGCGGCATTGATCGCAGGCGGACTTGCCGATCGCATGCTGCACGGTCGCCGGTTTCAGCTTTCGTTCGATCACGTGATGGTCGCGAGGAAGAACGATGACGCCGCCCGTGGTCTTCGTCACTGGCAGATCAAGGTTGTCGGTGGTCTCGCCCATCATCAGGCCACCGACGCAGAGCACCGGATCCGCCACTTTGGCGCCGCCCGCTGCCGCAATACAGTCGCGCAGGCTGGCGCCGAGCGGCACGGTCAGTGTCACGGGCTCCGCGACCGCACCAGCGATCGTGAGTGTTTTGTGGGTGACCGCCCGGCCGTCGGCGGCTGCGGCGATGTTGACGAAGGTCTCGACGTTGCACACGACGGCTCCGACGTTGAGTGGGATTCCTCCGGGCGGAATGAGCCGGCCGGTGGTCTCGTACACGAGATCGTATTCGTCGCCCGCCGGATAATAGTCGCCCAGCAGATGGACCCGGACCGCCGAGCTGGCGCAGGCGGCGCGGATGGCTGCAACGGCCTGGTGATTCTTAGCCTTGATGCCGATGATTCCGTCCCGGGCCCGGACTGTCTCCATCGCAAGCAGCATTCCGCGAACAATCTCCGCGGCGTGGTGCTCCATGACGGCGGCATCCTTGTGCAGGAGTGGCTCACATTCCGCGCCGTTCGCGATCACGGTGTCCGCGGCGGATGCGAGTTTGACGTGAGTGGGAAAGCCGCCCCCGCCGGCACCCACGACACCCGCCTGACGAACTTGCTCAATGAGATTCATGCAGTTCTGGAGGCATCTCTTTGGCCGCACACCGGCGGGTTGCCAAGCCGCATTCACGATGCGGTGGGTGCGCTCCGGAGGTGGCCGGAGTCGGGCCGGCCACCACCGGGCCGAAAAAAAGCGCGCCACTTGCGTGGCGCGCCTTTTTTGAAACAAGCGGATGAATCCGCGTGGAATTTAGTAATCCATGCCGCCGCCGCCCGGGCCGTGGCCGTGACCACCCGCGGGAGCTTCCTTTTTCTCAGGAATCTCGGTGATCATGCACTCGGTCGTGAGCAGGAGCCCGGCGATCGAGGCCGCGTTTTGCAGCGCGGTACGGGTGACCTTGGTCGGGTCCACCACGCCGGCCTTGACGAGGTCCTCGTATTCGCCGGTGGCGACATTGTAGCCGTAGTTGCCCTTGCCGGCCGCCACGACGCCCACGACCACGGCACCCTCGACGCCAGCATTGGCGCAGAGCATGCGGATCGGCGACTCGATGGCGCGACGGACGATCTGGGCTCCGATGGCTTCATCGCCCTCGAGCTTGACGGCATCGATGGCCTTCGCGGTCCGGAGCAGCGCAACGCCACCGCCGGCGACGATGCCTTCCTCGACCGCGGCGCGCGTGGCGTGGAGGGCGTC
>SXGT01293357.1_pt1 | contig 24880 bp, 18 predicted proteins | sample 3176221 | NCBI WGS metagenome assembly SXGT01 (sample SAMN11356862, study PRJNA531348) | freshwater metagenome | isolation source: freshwater sample F1-120 | place: China: Fuxian Lake, Yuxi | collected 2017-12-25
CCCAACGCAATGCACGGCCTACGTGCGCCGTGCTCCCCAAACGAGGGGTCGTCGAGCGTGCAGGCGCCTGGTTGGCACAATGCCGTAGACTCTGGAAAAACTGCGCACGAAAACTCCACACATCCCTGCCAATGACCGTGCTCGCTTTCCTCGCCCTTCTCCTAAAAAGACTTTAAACAGGTTCTGAGGCCTGGCGTTAGGCTTCGTGTTCCGACAGGTGGCACTACGGGCCGCCGCCGCAGTGGTTGTCTTTCGCTGACTTTTTCTGTATCTTCCGGCTGAGTCCTGCGACCTGGAGAGGAGCTGCCCCAATGCCACGAAACCCACTTGCAGAAGTGTTTGGCTTTCCGCCTGACAACTTTTCCGCGAACGCGACGCGGCACCGGGCAAACAAATTCTGCCCCTTCCACCAGTTTTGCGGGCTGGGGGCTCCGTCCTTCAGGGCGGAGAGGAAAGCCCGCGTAATTGTGCATTGCATGTGGGCTCATGCTGTGCTGCAATGAGGCCATGGAAACACGTCAATCCAGTAGTCTCCGTTTAACACCCGAAGCCAAACGCCTCTTGCGCGCACTGGCCCAACGGTCTGGCATGAGCATGACCGCCGTGCTGGAGATCCTTGTGCGTGAGCAAGCTGACCGCAAAGGTGTCAAGTAATGTCCATCCTCACGTACCGCTACCGCATCAAAGACGCTTCCTCCGAGAAGCATCTCCGGCAGATGGCTGGTGCGATCAACTACGTCTGGAATTACTGTAACGAAGTCGGGCTGCTGGCGTTTCGCCGTGACAAGGCTTTCCTGTCGGCTTACGACTTGCACAAGCTGACCGCTGGCACCTCCAAGGACTTGCGCCTGTCTGCCGATACCACCATCCAGCAAGTCTGTACAGAGTACGTCACGAGACGACGGCAGTTCAAGAAGGTGAAGTGGCATTGGCGCGCCAAAAAGCGCTCGCTGGGGTGGATTCCCTTCAAAGCCGCGTACGTCCGCCTGACAGACGACACGGTGACGTACTGCGGACATCGCTTCCGCCTGTGGCTCTCTCGTCCGCTGGGTGGGGCCTTGAAGACGGGCAGCTTCACGCAAGACGCCCAAGGGCGTTGGTACGTCAACTTCCAGTGCGACATGGCTGACGCGGCTGAGCCCGTTGGCCGTCTCGATCTTGGCATCGACCTGGGGTTGACTCATCAACTCACCTGCTCTGATGGCGTCCAATACTCGCGTGCGAATCTGACCCGTCACTATAAAGATGTCCTGGCCATGGCCCAGCGGGCACACAAGAAGAAGCGCACGAAGGCGATCCACGCCAAGATGACCAATGTGCGCAAAGACTGGTCACACCAAGTGACGACCGCCATTGCCCGGCGTGCGAAGCTCATGGTCATCGGCGATGTGTCGAGTACCAAGTTGGCCAAGACTCCATTTGCCAAGTCAACGTATGATGCCGCATGGGGCATCGTCAGACGCCAGTTGCCGTACAAAGCCAAGCAGCTTGCTGGTGTCTGTGTTGACGGCCACGAACGATGCTCCAGTGTCACGTGCTCGGCCTGTGGCGCCCACTCTGGCCCGAGTGGACTGCGTGGCCTGGGGGTAAGAACCTGGGTATGCCCCTGCTGCGGCGTCATGCACGAGCGTGATGTGAACGCGGCACGGAACATCCTTGCGTTCCGTAGCGGACGTGCTACGCCAAGCAAGGGAATCCCCGTCCTTGAGGCCGGGGAGGACGTCAAAACTCTTCCGGTCCCCGCTGCACCAAGAGCAGTACCATAGACCCGCTCGGCGTTTGCAGCGTCTTGGAAAACGATGGCGCAACGATCACGTGCCCTGTACGATTCCGGCAGGATTGGATTATTGCTGCCGATGCAGCAACTTTTTTCTTCTCGGTAGGCACCAACTACGCATCCTTGACAGAAGTGCGGCTCAATGATGCCTATGGTAAGTCAGCCGGCAACATTGATGTGGTTCTTGTGTCCCTTGACGCATACGGACGCGTTGCCGACTTCGGCGCGCTCGAAGTGCAGGCTGTGTACATCTCTGGAAACGTCAGCGGTCCGTTTCGATACTACATGGAAAATCCACCTGCCCGGCATGCCATGGAATGGCCGAGCAAGGGCTACCCCTCTCCAGATTACCTGTCCTCATCGCGTAAGCGTCTGGCACCGCAACTCATGTTTAAGGGGGGCATTCTGAACGCCTGGGGCAAGAAGATCGCTGTCGCTGTGCAGCGTCCCTTCTTCGCGACCCTGCCCCAGCTTCCCCGCGTGAGCCGTGGCGAGGCTGAGATCGCGTGGATGATCTATGACCTGGAGCACAACGCCGCCGACAACCGGTACCAACTGCTGCTTTCGGAGATGGTGTATACCCGGTTCAAGCCGGCGCTCGATGAGATCACGGTTCCCAACGCTGGCCCCATCGACAGGTTCGTGCATACTTTGGAGCGACGACTCAAGAAGGGGCAGTTGCTCTGAACCCCAGAAGAGCCGGAAATACCGCCGGAGATCGAACCACCACTAGACCTTATGGAGTAGGGTAGACTATGCACCAGCTCTCCTTGTGGACGAGCACCGACCATGCGGTGAACGTCGCGTCAGTGCCCCAGCGCAGCCCATTTCGGTACCCGGGTGGTAAGACGTGGCTCGTCCCCTGCATTCGGCAATGGTGAGTAAGTCAGCGAGAACCGCCAACTCTACTCCTCGAACCTTTCGCGGGGGGTGGCATTGTGAGTGTGACGGTGGCGGCTGAGCGGCTGGCCCATCGTGTACTTATGGTAGAACGAGACGAGGCCGTAGGCACCGTCTGGCACACTATCCTCCATGACCATGGCGGCGGAGAGTGGTTGGCTCAGCGTATTGTGTCTTTCATAATGGAGCACGACTCTGTCGCTGAGTTCCTTGGGGCACCTGCCGCCTCTGTACGTGATCAGGCATTCCAGACGATTGTAAAAAATCGGGTCAACCGGGGTGGCATCATGGCACCGGGCGCTGGTCTGGTGAAAGCAGGTGAGAATGGGAAAGGGCTCTCGTCACGCTGGTACCCGGAAACGCTGCAGAAGCGGATCCTCGATATTGTCCAGATGCGGGATCGCTTGGCGTTTGTGCAAGGCGACGGGCTGGTGGTATTTGCACCGCATGCTCCTGACCCGCATGCGGTGTCTTTCATTGATCCGCCCTACACCGTAGCGGGGAAGCGTGCTGGAAGTCGCCTGCACAAGTATTCTTAAATATATCATATATAATTATTCTGTCTCGTTTCATCCTGCGCGGGTGACTTTCTCATGACCTACGATGATGCAGCAGCAGTGCGTGAGTTGGCGGAGCAACACGGGTTTGAGGTCCGAACCGTTGCGATGAAAAGCACACACCATGCCAACATGCAAGAGCTTCGCATTGGGCGCAGCCTTGCGTGGCTCCAGGAAGGTTGACTCGGGAAGAACAGGGGAAGAGAAGGTGCAGAACCGTTTCTCTAGACCCCAGGTTCCGGCGCGGGGCCGAACAAGGGCGTGCAGCCAACTCCTTCGTGCCATCGGCAACGCCACCAAAAGGACTGGGAACAACGGCGAGGGGTGTGAGCCGGATGAGGGGTAACTCGCACCTCCGGTGCTTAGGGGGCTGGAGAGTGGAAACACTCTCCAGCTACCCAATAGCGGGTGCTCACGTCCCTCTACTTTTGTACACGCTCTCCTGCCGATACCTTGACAGCGCTTGAGACGATGCCTATACTGCAAAGCCTCGTGATGGCTTTGTGCCGAAGGGAAGCGTATCACTGTCACATGTCCGGGGCAGTAGGTGAGGTGTATCGCGTGGTGATGGCTCGCTGTAAAGTTCGCCAAGCCCTCCCGCTTGTGCTGGCCTGTCTCCTGGTGCTCGTGTCGGTGGGGTGCCTCGTACACACTGTGGCTGTTGACGCAGCGCAGGCCTCCCACCAGGGACACCATCATCCCTCCTCGTCCTCCACGACGTATAGCGTCATTGATGCGCATTGTCTGGTCGCCACGCTGCCGACAGTCGTCACACTCGTCTGGCTCTCGCTGGCAACATTGTATACTCTGACATATTTATCTCGCCCTGCTGTGCCGTTGTTTCCTCCCTTTATCCCTCCAAAAATTCTGGTGTGTGCCTAATTCCTGGCGGCGAAAAACGACGTGATTGGCACGGGGTCCGCCCCCGACGTGGCCGCGTGAGCTTCGTGCATGCCCCGTCATGCCTGGTGGTCTCGTTGCCGACCTCTCATGAGGGTTTTTCCGCCAGCGTTGCACATGCATCCTGACGGGCCGAGGTGCGTCCCGACCTGGGGATGACACACATCACATCTCTGAAGAGGGAAAAAACGATGCGAGGTATGTGCGGATATGCGCAGAGATCGTGGCGTCTACTGTGTGGCGTCAGCTTACTGGCCGTGGGGAGTACCACGGTGCGTACGGCAGCGGAGGTGCTGACGGTTGATGACGCCGTCCGTCTGGCCGTGCAGCAGAACCCTACGTTGCAAGCCCAGCAATCTATCATCGGCGCCGCGGAGGCTGAACTCCAGCAGGCACGGACGTTCCCCTATAATCCGCGCTTGGAAGTAGAAGGCATCATCGGGCGTGAACGGCAAGAGACACGCCAGACGACGCGTACGTTGACCGTCAAGATCTCGCAGGAGTTGCCTCTGGGGGGGGAATGGCGTCAGCGCACCCAGGTGGCCAGCGCTGGGCTCGCCCGGACCCGCTGGGAGGCGCAGAACGCCCAGCGCGAGCTGGTGAAGGAGGTCAAGGAGACCTTTTATCGTCTCGTGTTCCTCGACGAGAAACGGGTCTTTGTAGAGCAGACGGCGGACCTGACGCAGCAGCTCGTGCGTCTGGCCGCAGAGCGCTATCGCGTCGGTGAAAGCCCGCAATTGGACGTCAATCTCGCCCGGGTCGAGGTGCAACAGGTGCAACGCCAGCGCCTGGACGTGCTGAGCCAGCTCACACAGGCGCGTGCCACCTTGAATCGCCTCCTCGCCCGTCCCCCCGACGCCCCGGTGACAGTGCGTGGCACCCTGGATGCGCCGTTGCCTCCTGGTGACGAGACGCCACTGCGAGCGCAGGCACTACAGCAGCGCCCCGACCTGCGGAGTCGGCAGGCCACCGTCGAGGCCACTCAGGCGGAGGTGGGCCTGGCCCAGGCCGAGCGGGTGCCCAATATCGAGGTGGGTTTTGTCTTGGAACGGGAAGAAACCGGTCCAGGCGTGAAGCAAACGCTGGGCGGCAGCCTGGCCCTGCCTCTCCCCCTGTGGAACCGCAATAGTGGCGCCATTGCCGCCGCCCAGGCCCGCAGCCGTGTCGCGGCACTGGAACGTACTGCCCTGGTGCAGGCGATTACCACGGACGTCGCGACAACGACGGCCGAACTGCAGCGCCTGCAGGCGTCCTTGCAGCTCTTGCACGACACCATCTTGCCCCACAGCCGGGCTAATCTCGGCTTTCTACAGCAAGCCTTTACGGCTGCTCAGATCGGTATCGTCCCGCTGCTAACCGAACAGCGCGTCTTGATAACTGTAAGTCACGAATACCTCGAGACGCGCTTGGCGTATCGGATGGCGCTGGTCGCCCTGGAAACCCTGCTGGGAGGAGTCACGCCATGAGCCGTCATGCCAGGTGTCTCCAGCACCAGACGGGTGCAGTATCCTCCACACGCCTGAGTCTGGTGGTCTGTACGCTGGTACTCGTCCTCAGCGGCGGCTGCCGTGAGCAGCCAGACCGCCCGGCAGCGCCAGCCAGCACGCCAGCGCCGATGTCCGCCGCGCCACCCGCCCCAGCACACGGGCCGGCAGACAGCGCCGCGGCACCGGAGGAGGTGCGGCTCAGTGCGACAGCGCAGGCCAATCTCCAGCTCCAGATCGCCGAGGCGACGACGCGGACGCTGGAACAGATCCTCAAACTCCCAGGCGTCGTCAAAGCCCAGCCGGACCGCACCGCGGTGGTCACCGCGCGCCTTGCCGCCCGTATTGAGCAGGTCCATGTCCATGTCGGCGACCACGTGCAACAGGGCGCCGCCCTGCTCGAGGTGCGCAGCACTGAGGCCGAAAAACTGCAGGTCGAGCTGCTGCGCACTCGGCAAAGTCTCAGCATCGTCGAGGAGTCCTATAGGCGCACCAAAGAGCTGACCGACAAGACGGTGCTGACGGAGCTGGAGCAGCTGCAGCAGGAGGTGATCAAAACCCACGGCACCATGCACATGGCCGCCGCGACCGTCGCACGGGTGCAACAGTTGTCCGATCAAGTGGTGCCACGCAAGGAACTCCTCGCGGCCCAGACCGAGCAGCAGCACGCCCGCAGTGCCTACGATGCGGCGCGGCGTAAGCTGCAGACCTACGGGGTCAGCGAGGCCCAGATCCATACCATGCTCAACGATGGCCTCACGCAGCCCGTGCTGGCGAATCTGGGGCTGAGCCCACAGGCGGCGATCCAGAAATATCTGGTGCTCGGCAAGCCCAGCGAGTTGTACACCCTGGAAGCGGAGTATCGCCAGAAGCAGGTGGAAGTGGAGAGCCTGAAACGCCAGTTGCACATGCTCGGGTTCAGCGCCCACAGTGTGCAGGCGCTGCTGCAACGTGGGGTGCCTGATCCCGTCCTGACGCTGCTGGCACCGCTTAGTGGCACGGTGAGCCGGCGGCAGGCCATCCCTGGCGCCCTGGTGGAAGCGGGCACACCCGTGCTCGAACTCATCGATACCTCGGTCGTGTCGATTGAAGGCGAGGTGACCGAGCAGCTCTTCCCCGTGGTGCGCGCCGGGCAGCTCGCCAGAGTCCGCGTGGCAGCGTATCCCGAGGAGGTGTTTACGGGCACGGTGCGTCGGCTGGGGCGCACCGTGGACCCGGACAAGCGCACCGTGCATCTGTGGGTGGAGGTGGCCAATGCGTCCGGTCGTCTGTTGCCGGAGATGTTTGCCGAGGTGAGTCTGGTGACCAGGGCCGTGGCCAATACTCTGGCCATTCCCGTGGCCGCGCTGCTGATGGAAGGGGCTGAGCCGTTTGTGTTTGTCGAAAACGGCGACACCTATCTCCGGCAGCCGCTGGTGCTGGGGCTTAGAGACGACCGCTATGTCGAAGTCCGCGATGGCCTGTTCCCGGGGGATCGTGTGGTGGTGCGCGGCGGGCCAGCGCTCAACGCGGCGCGCTTAGCGGGCACGCCGCGTAGCGCGGGGGGGCATGATCATGCGACGCATGCGCACTAGATGTCCATTACGCCGGTCTCCGCGCCCCTGGGAGCGCGGGCATCTTGCCCGCTCCGAACGCCGGCGAGACGCCCGCGCTCCCAGGAAAAGTACATGGCCCCTGCTATGATAGGCTCTACACCACGGAGAACCGCTATGCTCAATAAAGTGATCGACCTCAGTCTCCGCAATGCCCTCCTGGTTCTGGCGAGTGCCCTGGTACTCATCGTCTACGGGCTGTATGCGCTCTCCACGCTCGCGGTGGATGTGTTTCCGGATCTGAACCGCCCGGTGGTAACGATTTTTGCCGAAGGCGAAGGTTTAGCGCCGGAGGAAATCGAAGCCCGGATTACCTTCCCGATTGAGAGCGCCATGAACGGCGCCACCGGCGTGTTCCGCGTGCGCTCGGCCTCCTCCATTGGCCTGGCGCTGGTGTGGGTAGAATTCGACTGGGCGATGGACATCTACATCGCCCGACAGATTGTGGCCGAAAAGCTGCAGCAGGTTACCGCCAGTTTACCCCCTACCGTGAAACCGGTACTCGGCCCCATCTCGTCGATCATGGGTGAAGTGATGCTGATGGGGCTCACCGCCGACGCCGGGGTGAGCCCGATGGATCTGCGCACGCTGGCGGACTGGACCATCCGGCCGCGTCTGTTATCAATCAAGGGCATCGCGCAGATTACCGTCATCGGTGGGGAGCGCAAAGAGTATCAGGTGCTCGTGGATCCCGCCAAGCTGCGTGGCTATCACGTGTCCTTACACGAGGTCGAAGAGGCCATCAAAAATGCCAATAGCAATTCGACGGGGGGCTTTCTGATCAAAGGGCCTGAAGAAGTGCTGATCAGAAACCTGGGCCTGGCCGCGACGCTCGACGACCTGCAGCAAGCCGTCGTACGCCGGGAGGGCAAAGAGACCAGGAGCGCCGAGGGGAAGCACACCGCCGAGACCCTGCCGTTGCTGCTCGGCCAGGTGGCGGAGGTGCGCGTCGGCGGCCCCCTCACCAAACGCGGTGATGCCGGGGTGAACGGCAAACCGGCGGTGATCTTGAGCATCCAAAAACAGCCGCACGCCGATACCCTCGCCCTGAGTAAAGCGATTGAGCAGGAGATCGCCAGCCTGCAGCCCAACCTGCCACGCAGTCTCGTCGTCCACACCGATCTCTTCCGCCAGAGTGCCTTCATTACCCGGGCCATCACGAATGTGGAGGAGGCGCTGCGTGATGGGGCGATCCTGGTGATGGTGATTCTGTTTTTCTTTCTGTTCAATATACGCACCACCTTCATCACCCTCACGGCGATCCCACTGTCGCTCATCGTCACGGTCATTGTCTTTCGGGCCTTCGATCTGTCGATCAACACCATGACCCTCGGGGGCCTGGCGATTGCCATTGGCGAGCTGGTGGATGATGCCATCGTGGACGTCGAAAATGTCTTTCGTCGTTTGCGCGAGAATCGCCAACTCCCCGAGCCACGTCCGGTCATGCAGGTGATTTTTACGGCCTCCAGCGAGGTGCGGAACTCGATTGTCATTGCCACGCTCATTGTCATCCTGGTGTTTCTGCCGCTGTTCGCCCTGAGTGGCATCGAAGGTAAGATCTTCGCGCCGCTGGGAGTCGCTTACATCACCTCCATTCTGGCCTCCCTGGTGGTGTCCCTGACCGTCACCCCGGCATTGTGTCTCTATCTCCTGCCGCGCATGAAGCAGATGGCGCATACCAAGGACAGCCTGGTGGTGTCCTGGCTCAAGCGCCTGCATCAACGGACGCTGGAGCTGGTCTTGCGCTATCGCTGGCTGGCGCTGGGTGGCACGCTCGGATTGTTTCTTGGCGCGCTGGTCGTGGCGTCGACCTTCGGCAAAGAGTTTCTCCCGCCCTTTAACGAGGGCTCGGTGACGATCAATCTGTTACTACCACCAGGCACATCGCTGGAGGAGTCGAATCGGCTCGGCACGCTGGCCGAGCGCTTGTTACTGCAGGTGCCCGAAATTCATCAGACCGGCCGACGCACGGGGCGTGCCGAACTCGACGACCATGCCGAAGGCGTGCATGCCAGCGAGATTGATGTCGAACTGGCGGCCTCGCGCCGTTCCAAAAGTGCCGTGTTAGCCGATATTCGTAGCCGCCTGGAGCAGCTCCCTGGCGTGGTGGTGAATGTCGGCCAACCCATCTCACACCGCATTGACCATTTGGTGTCCGGCGTGCGGGCCCAGATTGCCATCAAAATTTTCGGGCCGGATCTTACCATACTGCGCCGCAAAGCCGCCGAGATCGAACGAGTGGCGGCCAGCGTGCCCGGCATGGTCGATCTGCAAACAGAGAAACAGGTGCTCATTCCGCAACTGCACGTGCGCCTCAATCGCCAGAAAGCGGCGCAGTATGGCGTCATGGTGGGGGAGGTGGCCGAGTATATCGAGATGGCCCTGAACGGCAAAGTGGTGACGCAGATCCTCGATGGGCAGCAGAGTTTTGACGTGGTGCTACGCCTGAGCGATGCGGCGCGCAACAATGTCGAGGCCATCCAGAGTCTGCCGATTGACGTGGACCAGGGGAAACTCCTGCCGCTGGGTCTGTTTGCCGATATCCAGGAGAACCGTGGGCCGAATATCATTGTGCGCGAGAACGTTGGTCGCCGTATCGTCATTTCGGCCAACGTCGCCGGGCGGGATCTGGTCAGTGCGGTGGAGGAATTGCGCGCCCAGATTGCCCAGCAGGTGGCCCTGCCCGAGGGTTACTTTGTAGTCTATGGCGGGCAATTTGACAGCCAGGCCAGTGCGGCGCGGCTCATGCTGCTGCTGGGCCTGTTGGCGCTACTCGGCGTGTTTGTGGTGCTGTTCATGCACTTCAAGCGCCTCAGCATCGTGCTGCAGATTATGCTCAGCATTCCGTTTGCCTTTATCGGGGCCGTTTTTGGGGTCTATGTGACCGAGGGGGTCTTTTCGATTGCCTCCCTCATAGGTCTAATTACCCTGACCGGCGTGGCAGCGCGCAATGGCATCATGATGCTGGACCATTACTTGCATCTCATGCGCGATGAGGGTGAACGTCTCGACCTCGCGCTGCTCTACCGTGGTGCCAGTGAACGCCTGGTACCGGTGCTGATGACCGCCTTCATCGCCTCGTTTGGCCTGCTGCCGATCCTGGCCGGGCCAGAGGCACCGGGGCGAGAAATTTTGTTCCCCGTCGCTGTGGTGGTCTTCAGCGGCTTGTTGAGTGGTACGTTGCTCAATCTCTTGCTGACCCCGCTGGTCTTCTGGTGGACCAGTCGTCGGCTGTTCGCTGTCCCCATGGGCACCAGTGCGCCAGAGACCACGGCGCTGAGCCCCGTTGGAGAATAGCCCCGGGATGGCCCCGGTGGCGTAGACAAGCGCAGAAAGGAAAACCCGATGCCATACCAATACACCATGTCGCTGCTGGCCCGTCTCCTGTGCCTGCTGGGTGTCGCGCTGACGCCCTGGCAGGTGGCCTGGGCCCAAAAACCCCACGCGCCGCAGGAGCATCAGCATACCGCCCCGCACGGTGGGCAGATGGTGACCGCCGGCAAGTATCACTTGGAGCTGGTGGTACAAAATCATCAGACGGTGCAGGTGTATCTCTACGACGAGACCTCGAAACCCACGACCGTGCCGACGCCAGAAGCGACGTTGTTCCTACGCCTGCCGGGGAACAAGCAGCACGCGCTGACGCTCCACGCCGTCGGTGGTCCAGCCGCCACGGCCTGGGCTGCGACCACGGATGTCTTGCGTGACGTGCCCGCCTTTGAGGCGGCCCTGCGCGTGGCGCTCGATGGTGAGGCCCGTAATATCCGCTTCACGTATAAGGATGGGCATGCCCACAAGGATGGGCAACCAGGCGCACCGCATAAACACTAACGTTCGCCCCGCAGCCACCGCGCCTAGGGCGGGCGCACGCCTGCCTAGCGCTGTGTGACTGGCTATCAGGACGGCCAGCCAGTCGGGTAGCGAGCGCAGGTAGCACTCACGGCAGTGAGAACCACTACGCGGATAGCGTGACCAATACCACAGCAATACCCATCCCCTGGATCGGGATGGGTGCTTAGGAGAATGTCATGAAGACCATCATCTCTCTCACTCTGCTAGCCCTCTGCGGTCTCTTGGGTGCCTGTGCCGCCACGCCGCACCGCATGGACATGACGCAAGCGATACAGAGCGCCACGACCCGTGGCGACCACGACAATTTGGCCATGCACTATGACGCGGCAGCCCAAGACCTGCAGGCCAAGGCGGCGGAGCATCAACGCATGCTGGCCCGCTACGAGGCCAATAAAAGTGTATACGGGCGGCGGAACGCGGAGATGCTCATCACCCATTGCCAGGCGTTGGTGCGCTCCTATGAGCAGGCCGCGGCGGAGAACACGCGGCTGGCCGCCGTACATCGGCAGATGGCCGCGGAGACGCCGTGAGGTCATAGAGCCGCGCCGCGCAGCCCGAGGCGGGATGACACAAGACACTTTGTCAGCCCACAAGGACATGCTGTCATACTTGAGCACCTCGCGAGACGTTGCCTCGTTCGTGGCAATGCTTGCTCTGCGCTTCCTGGGCTATGCTAGGCTTTATCGTAGGGACAGCTTGTATGGCATGGGATTTGCCTGCTTTCCAAAGTCAAGGTGACGGTTGGGTTCTCGTCATGCGATGATCCACCTCTCAGGCATACAGTGACCACAGGAGCTGTCTACCTGGACGGTTCTGACGTTTCTGCTTTGAGCGACGTATCGCTCACCGTGAGGTTGTCCGTGTTGCCCATTGCGCATCGTAAAACATACGCCATGCTTGCTCTCATGCTGGTCTGCATGCTTGTCGCAGCCCTGCTGGAGTGCCAGATCCATGGCGCATCCGCTGCGGAACACGAACACGCGACCCCTCTTGACCACCAGCATGGCCCTGCGTCATCCGCGTCAACGCATGCTGCTTGTGTGCTGGCCGTGCTCCCGACAGCCATCTGGCTGGGAGAGCTCTCCTGTATCTGGTGCGATATCATAGACGACTTTGTCCCTCGTACTGCACCCGTCTTTCCGCCCTTCATACCCCCAAAAACTGCTGCAAGTGAGTTCCCTGATCTTGCATGGTGGCCCGTAGGCGGTCGCATTGTCCACCTGGGATGATGTAGGGGAGTGCCTGGTGCCGCTTCCTCCAAAGTGGGCTGGGAAGTCCAGAGGAGTTCTCTAGGCCCAGAAGCCCCTACGTGCCTGGTGTCATAACGAGAGGCAGAGCGATATCACCACCCAAGACGCGGGAGATGCAGTCGTGCTGCGTCTCTTTCCTGTAATCATGTGAGGAACACCAATGAACGTCCAACGTATGCTGCGCGTGACCGTGATGACTGTGTGTCTGCTGACCCCTGGATGGACGCTGGCCCAGGGCCCCGGACAGAAGATAGGTATGCCGAGCGGCATGGGGCCTGACAGTGGCTCCACGAAGCAGATCCAGGGCATGATGGAACATATGGGTGGCATGATGGAACATATGGCGGCACGTATCCAGGCCGGGGCCATGACCGCTGAGGAGACGAAACAGATGGGGGAGATGATGGGCCAAATGACCGACATGATGCAGAAGCTGTCCGGCATGATGGGCAGCGGGGCGACGGCGGCGGGTGGACAATGCTGTGGGGCTGCAGGGGCTGACATGCAGCAACAGATGGCGACCATGATGGAACGCATGACCGGCATGCATAAGCGCATGATGGGCACGACGACCCCACCTGCGCCGGCGCCGCAACCGGACAAAAAGTAGTCTGCGATCAACATAAAACACCGTAACTGTACAGGAGAGTAACCATGAACATCCGACAGATAGCAATGCGTGCAGCTCTTATAATACTTGTAGGGGCTCCAGGATTCGCCCTGGCACAAGGGGGCGGTGACCACTGGCGTCTCCACAACACCAGCCCGTCAAGCGCTGAGCGAGGGTCCGCCATGCAGCTCCATGGCATGATGCAACAGATGGGGGGCATGATGGAGCACATGGCGGCGCGCATCCAGGCCGGGCCGCTCACGTCCGACCAGACGAAACAAATGAGCGCAGTGATGGGGCACATCGCGGAGATGATGAACAATCTCTATGGCATGAAGGGAGAGGAAACTCCGCAACAGATGCTCAATATGCTGGAACGGATGACCGACATGCACAAGCGGCTGATGGTCGTGCTGGCTGGGCCCGAGCCGGGCAAGAAGTAAGCTGGCACAACGCTGGGGAGGAGCGCTGCGAGCAGCAGCGCTCCTCCCCAGCCCTTCACGGTCAGGGTGGCGAGGTGGCACGGCCTCGTGCCTTAACCAAGCCCAGTTGACACATGTATGCGCCATAGGCAGCGCTCCTGGGAGCGCGGGCGTCCCGCCCGCTCCGGCAGCGGCCAAGATGGCGCGCCCCGGAGGAATCGGGAACATTGCTGTCAGAAAGTCACGGTATGCACCCATCCATACAACGGACACTGAGGCCCCAACCTCTGGTAGCGCTGTGTGCCTTGACACTGTTGTACGTCGAAGGCTGTGCTGGGCGTCCGGTAGGAAGCCACATGCACGAAGCGCCGTTGGCACACCGTAGCGAGACCGCCACACCGCGTGTCGCAGCCCTGCCCGCCGCCACGCCAGAGCCGTCGGCCCTGCTCTCCCCTTTCCGCGACAAAGCCACCTTAGAAACCGTGCTACGTTTCGCCGCCGAACAGAGCCTGCTGGTCCGAGCCGCGGCGCAGCGCTGGCAGGCGGCAACGCACAAACGCGCGCAAGTGGTGTCGCTGCCTGATCCCAAAGTCGAGGCCAGCTATTTCGTCCGCCAGGTGGATGACCGCTGGATGCTGAGCCTGTCGCAGGACATTCCCTATCCCGGCAAGCTGATCCTCGGCGGTCGTATCGCCGACACCGAGGCGCAGGCGGCATACCTGCGTTACCAGGCCGCCATCCGCAACGCCTTGGCGGAAGCCAAGGAAATGTACTTTGAGCTGTATTACATTGACCGTGCGCAACGCATCACCGCGTCCATCAAGGGCCTGTATGAGCGCTACGCCGCCCTCGCTGGTGGCGGCAAGGAGGTGGGAAAAACCAAACTGCCCGAAGTCTTCCGGGCCGAAAGCCAGCGCGCCCAACTCGGCTATGACTTGATCCTGTTGCACGAGATGCGCACCACTGAGGCACAGCGTCTGGGCGCCATCCTGGGGCTGCGCGGGGACAGTGCCATTGGTCCGACCGAGGATGTTGCCACGCCGGTGCCGCTGGGCACCAGTCTGGAGGCGCTCGCCGCGGTGGCTGAGCGGCACAATCAGGAACTGCTGGCCGCCGGGATAGAGGTCGAGCGGGCCGGATACCAGGTGCAGTTGGCCAGACAGGCGCCGATTCCTGACCTGATGCTTGGAGCGAGCTACACCGACATGCGTGATGTGTCCTCCAACAAAAACCCGCTCAGTATCAACGTCGGCGTGTCGATTCCGCTGTGGTTTGGCAAGTATCGCGCCATGGAAAAAGAAGCCCATGCCATGCAAGCGGCCATGCAGTCTGAGCAGGTTGCGGCCCAGTTGCAGGTGCGCGCGGATCTGGCCAGGGCCTACTTCCGCCTGCACAATGCCAGCCGCCTGGTCCGACTCTATGCCGAAACGCTGGTGCCGCAGTCCCGGCAGGCCCTACAGTCGGTCGAGGAACTGTACCGCAAAGGCGACGCGACCCTGGCCGCCATACTCGAACTCACGGCCACGGTGCACAATTTTGAGCTGGCACGCTGGCGCGCCACGGCGGATTTCTACCAGAACGTGGCACGGATCGAGCGCGTGCTCGGCATGGCGCTGACCCTGACACCCGCAGCCCCAGCGCCGGCAAAGGACACCCCATGAGCATCGTACAAGCCCATACCGTGCTGCTGCTCTGCCTGACGTGGGTGGCCGTTGCCGCAGCCCAGCCGGGCGCGGTGGAGCAGGATTTGCTGCGGGGACACCTCGAGCAGGCGGCAGGGCTGGTACCCCACGCCAACCAGCCAGGCGCCGACACAGCGCTGCAGTCCCTGCAGGCGGACATTGCCGCCAGGCGCCAAGCGGGGTCTGAGGCTCTGGAGCACAATGTTGAGGCTGCGACGCTCTTAACGGGGCTGGCGCCACAGACGTTGGCCCAGGCGCAGCGCCTGGCGCCGGATACCGCCGTGGTGCAGGCCGTGCTCAAGGAAGGCGTCACGTTGTCCTTCCTGCTGGCGTTGACCGCCCGGCGCAACGCTGAAGCGCACAACGCCTATCAGCACTGGCGCGCTACCGTGCAGCGTTTTGAGCAAGCCGCCTATCTGGAAGAGCTGGTGGGACAATACCGCAGTTTCGTCCGTGAGCTGGAGACCCAGGTTGGGCCGCAGAGCCACAAGGAAATGCCAGCCAAGACCTTCCCATTCCCGGCGGTCCTGGCACTGAAGGGGCAGGCGATTGACCTGGAAGCGGAGATCGCCCGGCTGGGTTACCAGCAGACTTTACGTACCGTGCTGAACCAGGCGGCACGGGCCTTTTTTGACCTGCAGTTTGCCACGCAAGCCCGCACCATCATGACCGCCAACCGTGACCTGGTGGCGCAGATGGAGGCGATTACACGCGCCCAGTTGCAAGCCGGTGCGGCTACCCAGGTAGACGTCCTGAAGGCGCAAGCGCTGCTGGCGAGGCTCGACACCAAGCAACTCTCGTATGAGCGTCAACGGCGCAATGCCGCGGCCCAGGCCAATGCGCTCCTCGCGGTGCCGCCACACACGCTGTGGGGCGTCGAGTCTGCCGTGGCGCTCCACGACCAGCCTGGCCGCATTGAGGACGCCTTGCAGCAGGTGCGCACGGAGAGCCAGGAAGTGCGCAAAGCTGCCAGGGAGATCGAACTCATGCAGACCATGGTACGGATGGCCGAAACCATGCTGTATCCACGTGCTTCCATAGGGAGCAGCCAGCTGGAGCCGTCCGTGGGGGCCGAGGCCGGGCCAACCCGCACGGCCATGGCGGCTTTTCCCAGCATGCCGGTGGTCGGTCCTGAGGCCGCGGGCTTTGGGGCCAACGCGGCCTACATCGACGAGTTACGCCTGCGGGTGCCGCAAGCGCAAGCGCTGTTGGACGAGGCGATGGCCCGGACGGCCTTTCTGGCGCAAGAGGCGCATTACCGTGCCGACGTCAGCCGCCGGGAGATGCAGACCCTGGCGCAGGCGGTGCTGCCCAGGGCGCAGCACGCGTTGGCCGCCACGCGGGAGCAGTATGCCGCCGGCCGTGGGCCTTTCCGTGACTTCTTTGAGGCCAGCCAGACGCACTTAGAAGCCGAGTTAATGCATGCCGAGGCACATCGTGACCTGCACAAAGCCCTCGCGGATCTGCAAGACGCCACGGGGACAACGGTGGCGCCTCTCCTCGTGCGCTTGACCAAATAGTAAAGGAGCACCGCCATGTCCCATCTGTTGCTCTCCTGCCTCATCGGGCTCCTCGCTGTCGTGACCTTTGGTGCCGGGTTATGACTGGGCCGCGATCTGTGGCAGCCGGCCGCCCCGTCCACGGCGATACTGTCCACCGCTACCAGCGCCACCGCCGGACCAAGGCTGGTGCTGTCGGAGCAGGCGCGGGCCATGGCCAGCGTTGAGACGGTGCCGGTGCAACGGCGTGCCCTCAGCAAGGTGATGCACGCTGTGGGCAAAATCCAGTACAACGAAACGGGCCTGGCCACGGTGGTCACACGCGTGGACGGTTTCATCGAAAAACTCTTCGTCGATACGACCGGCGTGCGCGTGCATAAGGGGGACCACCTGGCGGAGATCTACAGCCAAGACCTGGCCGTGGCACAGCGTGAATTGCTGCTCGCCCGGAGTTCCCCCGGCGGGGTGGCGAATCTGCTCGAATCCACCAAAGCCAAGATGCGCCAGTGGGGCGTCACCGACGCCGAGATCGAGAAAATCCTGCAGACCGGCAAGGCTCTGCCGTACTTGACACGTTATGCGCCGATAGCGGGCACCGTGACCGAAAAAATGGTCGTCGCAGGGAGTTTCGTCAATCGTGGCGACGTGCTGTACCGTCTGGCCAATCTCGACTCTGTCTGGGCCGCGCTGGAGCTGTATGAATACGAAATCAGCTGGGTGCAGCCCGGTCAGCCGGTCGAGCTGACCGCCGAAGCGTGGCCTGGGCAGACCATCCACGGCCTGGTGACGTTTATCAGCCCCGTGCTCAAAGAAGACACGCGCACCATCACCGTCCGCGTCAACGTCGATAACCGCGCTGGCACACTCAAACCGGGCATGTTCGTCAGCGCGCTCATCCGGGTACAACTGCTCGCCGATGGCACGCCAGGGCCGACCGGATTGGCAGGGCAATTCATGTGCCCCATGCACCCGCACATTGTGCAGCCGACCGGCGGTACCTGCCCGCTCTGCGGCATGACCCTGCAACAGCTCCCTGGCCGCGCCGTGACCGTGACGCCAGAGGCTTTGCAAGTGCTGGCCGTGCCGGTGAGTGCAGTGCTCGACAGTGGCCAACGACGACTGGTGTATGTCGAAAAAGCCCGTGGGGAGTTCGTGCCGGTGGAGATTAGCCTTGGCCCACGGGCTGGAGAGTTCTATGCGGTGGTCAGTGGCTTGCACGCCGGTGACCACGTCGCAGTACGCGGCAATTTTTTGTTGGATAGCCAATTCCAGATCACCGGGCAGCCCAGTCTGTTGTCGCAGGAGGGGATGTCCCCAGCGGCACACACGCACTAAAGGTGCGCTATGGTCAACGCGATCATCAAATGGTTTTTGACCAATACCTTCCTTGCCATGCTGCTGCTAGGCGCGGTCGTGGCCGGCGGTTGGTATGCGCTGATCAACACGCCGGTGGATGCCATCCCGGACATCGGCGAGAAGCAGGTCATCGTGTTTGCCGATTGGCCGGGCCGCTCCCCGCAAGACGTCGATGATCAGGTCACCTATCCCCTGACCACCAGCCTGACTGGCACCCCAGGCGTGAAGGCTATTCGGTCGATGTCGGGCTTTGGCTTCTCCATGGTGTTTGTCATTTTCAAAGACGCCACCGAGTACTACTGGGCCCGCTCGCGGGTGTTAGAGCGCCTGAATGTGGCCCAGCAGCGCCTACCAGCCGGCGTCACGCCCGTGCTCGGTCCCGATGCCACGGCTCTGGGGCAGATCTATTGGTATACCCTCGAAGGTGAGGGCTTTGACCTGGCGGAACTGCGCTCCCTGCAAGATTGGTACATCCGTTATCAACTCAACGCCGTTGAGGGCGTCTCCGAAGTGGCCAGCATTGGCGGCTTCGTGAAGCAATATCAAATTGACGTCCATCCCGACAAAATGCGCGCCCATAGCGTCACCCTGGCGCAGATTTACGAGGCCGTGCGTAAATCGAACATTGATGTTGGCGCCAAGGTGCTGGAAAAGAACGGCATCGAGTTCTTCATCCGTGGCATCGGCTTCATCAAAAGCCTGGCCGACTTAGAAAACATCGTGATACGCGCCACCGCCGGCACGCCGCTCTATGTCAAAAATGTGGCCACCGTGGCGCTCGGGCCAGATTTCCGGCGTGGCGCCCTCGACAAGGCGGGCGTTGAAGCCGTGGGCGGCGTGGTGCTGATGCGCTATGGCGAGAATCCGCTGCAGGTCATGGAACGGGTGCAGGAGAAAATTGCCCAGCTCGCCAAAGGGCTGCCCAGCGAAACGCTCGCCGATGGCCGGGTCTCCACCGTGCGGCTGGTGCCCTTCTACGACCGCACGACCATTGTCCTGGAAACCATCAACACCTTGAAAGAAGCCCTCAGCGAAGAAGTCCTGGTGGCGAGCCTGGTCATCCTGGTGTTCCTGCTGCATCTGCGCAGCACCCTGGCGACGATCGTGACGCTGCCGCTCAGCCTGGCGCTGTGTTTCATCTTGATGTACGTCTGTGGGGTGGATGCCAACATCATGTCACTCGCCGGTCTGGCGATTGCCATTGGCGATGTGGCGGACATGGGCATCATTATGACGGAGAACATTTACCGGCACATCGCCGCCAACGACGGCCGCAAAAGCCATTTCCAGAGCGTTTATGAGGGCGCCACGGAAGTCGGCGGCGCCATGCTCACAGCGGTGTCGAATACGCTGGTGTCGTTCTTGCCGGTGTTCTTTCTCGAAGGGCAGGAAGGCAAGCTCTTCCGGCCCCTGGCCTTTACCAAGACCTTTGCCATCGCGGCCTCGGTGGTGCTGGCGATTAGCATCGTGCCACTGCTGTGCTACCATCTGTTTCGGCCCATACGGCTGTCCCGTACCACGGTATGGTCAGCGGCGGCGCTGCTCGGCGCTGCTGCTGCTGTGGCGGCACACCTCGTGTTGATGTGGGGCTACGGCAGCGGTCATGCTACCGGCTGGCCCATGTCCATCGCCATCGGTGTCATTGTCTCCCTGGCGTTGGTCCGGATGGCGCGTGAGCGCTTCCTACCGCTGGAAGCGAATGTTGTCTCGCGTGGCGTGACGCGGCTGTATCGCCCGGTGCTGCTCTGGGTGCTCCAGCACCAAAAGACCTTCATGCTGCTCCCAGTGCTTATGCTCATGCTGGGGATGAGCCTATGGCTCGGTATTGGCACGCTGCTCTCTCCCGTGGAATATGTGGTCAATCTTCTGGCCACCGACGCCAGCCGACCCCTGGTGCAATTCTCCGCTGTACAGTGGCAGACGGTGCAGTGGCCAGGCCAGGAACCGCGCCTGCGACTCCTGTGGCGTCGGCAGACCCCGTCCGAACGCGAGGCCGAGCTGGCCAGCGGTCTGCAGGTCGTGCGTGCTGGTCGCATTCTCCCGGGCCTGGGTCGCGAGTTCATGCCGCCGCTGGACGAAGGCGCACTGCTCTACATGCCTTCCCTCTTGCCGCAAGCGGCGCTCTCCGAAGCGGTGGCGGTCAACAGTCGGCAGGACATGGCGATTGCCACCGTGCCCGAAGTGGCCTCAGTGGTCGGTAAACTCGGTCGGGTGGAATCGGCCCTCGACCCGGCGCCTATCGGCATGATGGAAACGATCATCCTCCTCAAGCCCACATCCGCCTGGCGCGATGTCCCGGTGCCGCGCTGGTTTGCCGCCTGGCCGGCGGTGCTGAAAACCCCGCTGGGCTGGCTCTGGCCCGAAGTGCGCAAGATCACCAAGTCCGAAATCCTGGCCGAACTGCAGGCCAAGACGGCCATTCCCGGGGTGCTGCCGACGTTTTTACAACCGATTCAGACGCGCCTGATCATGTTGCAGACCGGCTTCCGCGCCATGATGGGGGTGAAAATTTACGGCGCCAATTTGCGGACCATCGAAGCGATCGGTCTGCAGATGGAGCCGATCCTCAAGCAGGTGCCGGGGGCGACGGATGTGGTCGCGGACCGCATTGTGGGCAAGCCCTATATCGAGTTTGACATTGATCGGGAGAAAATCGCCCGCTACGGCGTCAATATCCGCGACGTGCAGGATGTCATCGAAATCGCTATTGGTGGGGCCAACGTCATGGAGTCGGTGGAAGGCCGGGAACGCTATCCCATCCGCGTGCGCTACCCGCGTGACTTACGCCAGGATTTTGACGATTTGGCGCACATTCTCGTGCCCAGCGCCAGCGGGGCACAGGTACCCATGGCGCAGTTGGCACACATCCGCGTGGTCACCGGTCCGCAGGAAATCAAGGGGGAACGTGGGCTGCTGGTGGGCTACGTGACGCTGAACACCCGCGAGCGCGATGAGGTCAGTGTGGTTGAGGATGCCGAAGCCACCTTGCAGCGCGCCCTGCAGGAAGGCCGTCTGCAAGTTCCCCCCGGCTATTACTGGGAATGGTCGGGGCAATTCGAGAATCAGCAGCGCGCTACCAAGCGCATGCAGATTCTGGTGCCAGTCTGTCTCTTCATCATGTTTGTCATGCTTTACCTCGGTTTCAAGCGCTGGTGGATTGCCCCGATTATTTATTTCGGCGTGCTGGTGTCGGCTTCGGGCGGTTTTGTGATGCTGGCGTGGTGGGGCGTCAATCTGTCCGTCGCCGTGTGGGTAGGCTTCCTGGTGCTGTTTGGCGTTGTCGATGATGCTGGCGTGGTCATGGCCAGCTTCCTCGAAGACACCTTTGACGGGGCACAGTTTCACACCCGTGACGAGATCCGCGCCGCAGTGCTTGACGCGGCGTTGAAGCGCATTCGCCCAGCCCTGATGACCACTGGCACCACGATTCTGGGCCTGATTCCTATATTCCTGGCCTCTGGGCGCGGCGCGGACGTCATGCAGCCGATGGCGATTCCTTCCGTGGGGGGCATGACGGTGCAGCTTATCACCATGTTTATCGTCCCGTGCCTCTTTTGTGCCATAGAGGAGCGTAAATGGCAGCGGGCGCGCGCGGCTGTGCCGCTTGGAAGCAATGACTAAGGCGCGGCATGTGATCCTCCCACATACGCGCACAAACGAAGGGAAACACCCGATGGGCAGCAAGTCAGGCGACCACACCCAGGATACGAAGTATGACAGTGCCATGCCTGGCGACACACAGGAGCGCTGGCATGACCGGCCGCTTGCCGACCTGGTTAGGCAGTTCCAGACGGATGTGCAGCAGGGGCTGGCTTCCCCCGAGGCGGCCCAGCGCCTGCAACAGGCAGGGCCCAACACGCTGCGGCAGGCGCACACCGTCTCCGCGCTGGCCTTACTGGCGGGGCAGTTCGGCAGCCTGGTTATCTGGGTGCTGATTGGGGCTGCTCTCGTCTCGGCAGCGCTTGGGGAGGTCATTGATGGCCTGGCCATTCTGGCCATTGTGTTACTCAACGCTCTCCTCGGCTTTGTGCAGGAATATCGGGCTGAGCAATTCGTGGCCGCGCTGGCCCGACTGGCGGCCCCCAAAGCCAGAGTAGTACGCCAGGGCCACGCTGCCGTGATCGCCGCGGCCGAGGTGGTGTGTGGCGACATCCTGCTGCTCGACGCCGGCGATCTGGTGGCGGCAGATGCACGGCTTGTCGAGGCGGCGACGCTCCGGAGCAGTGAGGCGCCACTCACGGGCGAGTCACAGCCGGTAGAAAAACGCGCCGAGATCTGCGACACTGACACGCCCTTGGCGGAGCGCCATAATATGGTGTTCCTCGGAACCAGCGTGGCGACTGGCTCTGGCCGGGCCCTGGTGGTGGCCACCGGCATGGACACCGAGGTCGGGCATATCGCCACGCTGCTGGACACAGCGAGCAGCGGAGCCACTCCGTTGCAACAGCGGCTGGACCAGGTCGCCCGCAATCTGCTGTGGGCCTGCCTGGGGATCGTCGCCGCGGTCTTTGCCTTAGGTCTGCTGCGCGCCGTGCCCCCCTTTGAACTCTTTCTCAGCGCCATCAGTCTGGCCGTGGCGGCGATTCCCGAAGGGTTGCCAGCAGTGGTGACGATCGCCCTGGCCCTGGGCGTGCAGCGCATGGTGCGACGTCATGCGCTGGTGCGGCGTTTGCCAGCGGTGGAGACTCTGGGGTGTGCGCAAGTGATTTGCAGCGACAAAACCGGAACACTGACAGTCGGGGCCATGACGGCACGCCAGGTGGCCACGAGCACGTCAATCTTCTCCGTCAGCGGCGAGGGGTATGCCACCACCGGCACGTTTTCGGCCGACGGGGCCCGCGACCGCGCTGCTGAAGAGGCGCTCTTGGACGAGCTCTTACGTGCGGCGGCGGCCTGTAACGACGCCGAGCTGCGGGTGCAGGACCACCACGCCATCACGGTAGGCGACCCGACAGAAATCGCCCTCCTGGTGGTGGCGGCCAAACGCGGCATCATCCGGGACCTCTTGGAGACGGAAATGCCCCGTCTGGATGTCCTACCCTTCGATTCCGACCGCAAGCGCATGACGGTCATCCGGCAGCGGGCTGGCCAGGCCTGGGCCTTTGTCAAGGGTGCTCCTGAAGTCATGCTGGAGCGCTGCAGCGCCATACGCACTCCGCACGGCGTGCAGGTGTTGACCGAGAGCGACCGGGGTCGGATGCTGCAGATGAGTGCCCGCATGGCCCACGAGGCCCTGCGCGTGCTGGCCCTGGCGGAGCGCCCACTAGACGCCAGCGCCAGCCCCGAGGTGAGCGAACAGGATCTCATCTTTCTGGGGCTGATCGGCTTGCAAGATCCCCCACGGGCCGAGGCGCTCGACGCGGTGCAGCGCTGCCGGCGTGCCGGCATTCGCACCGTGATGATCACCGGCGATCATCCCGACACGGCCCACGCCATCGCCCGTGAACTCGGCATCCTCCAGCCTGGGGACGCAGTTATGGTGGGGCATGAGCTGGACCTCCTGAGCGCACAAGAACTGACGCAGCGTGTCGCCGGCATTGCAGTCTATGCTCGGGTCACAGCTGAGCACAAACTGCGCATCGTGCGGGCCTGGAAAGCCTGTGGGGCGGTGGTAGCCATGACGGGGGATGGCGTCAACGACGCGCCAGCGCTAAAAGAGGCGTCGATTGGCATTGCCATGGGTCTCACGGGCACAGAAGTGACGAAAGAGGCCGCGGCCATCATCATCACGGACGATAATTTTGCCTCGATTGTCGCCGCGGTCGAGGAAGGCCGCGGCATCTATGACAATATCGCCAAAACCCTGGCGTATTTGCTGGGTGGGAATGCGAGTGAACTCGCGGTCATGTTTCTCGCGGCGCTGGTCGGCTGGCCCCTGCCCCTCTTGCCCATTCAGTTGCTCTGGATCAACCTGGTGACCGATGGCTTGCCGGCCCTGGCCTTGGCCATCGACCCGATTGATCCGGGTGTGCTGCAGCGCCCGCCGCGACATCCTGAGGCGCAACTGCTGGATTGGGCTTTTTGTCAGCGCCTGGCACTGGTCGGCTGTCTCACCGCTGGCGTTACCCTGAGCGCTTTTGCTTATACGTGGTATAGCGATCACAACCTGGCCCAGGCCCGCGATGCCGCCTTTTCCACCCTGGTATTCGCGGAATTGTTCCGCGCCCTCGGGGCGCGGAGTGACACCAGGACGGTCTGGGAGGTAGGGCTGTGGTCGAACATACCGCTTTGCGTGATTGTGCTCGCCAGCCTTGGCTTGCAACTGGCCATTCATCATCTGCCTGCCCTGCAGACGCTTTTTGGCACGACCCCGATCTCGCTGTACCAATGTCTCGCCTGGATCGGGCTCGGGGTGATCCCTCTGCTCGGTCTGGAACTGCGTAAGGTGCTACTGCGGCGCAAGTGATGTACGTCTGGGCAACTGCTGTGGTGCTTTGCAAGTCGGGGCGCCCGGATTTGAACCGGGGACTTTCGGCTCCCAAAACCGACGCGCTACCAAGCTGCGCTACGCCCCGTACAAAGCAAATGTCGCGAAAACAACCTGAGGAAAGTGCAAGGGACACTACCACAGCGTCCACACCCCTGCAATGCTTTTTTTGGGACAGGCCAGGATGCTACGTGCTTGAGGGATGCTACGTGCTTGAGGATAGGCCCAGGGCGGTACGCTGGGAGGCGAGGAGGGCCTCGATGCCCTGCCGTGCGAGTGTGAGGGTCTGCAGCAGACCCTCGGTGGTAAAGGGGGCGCGTTCCGCCGTGCCCTGGATCTCGATCAGCGTGCCGCTCCCCGTCATGACGATATTCAAGTCGGCCTCGGAGGTCGAGTCCTCGTCGTAATTCAAGTCCAGGAACGGCACCCCTTGAAAAATGCCTAGGCTGACCGCGGCCACGGCGTCTGTGAGTGGGATAGAGGCAATGGCCCCTTGCTGGACGAGATGCTGGAGCGCCAGGTGTATGGCCACATAGGCCCCGGTAATGGAGGCGCACCGGGTGCCGCCGTCC
>SXGT01214042.1_pt1 | contig 24872 bp, 19 predicted proteins | sample 3176221 | NCBI WGS metagenome assembly SXGT01 (sample SAMN11356862, study PRJNA531348) | freshwater metagenome | isolation source: freshwater sample F1-120 | place: China: Fuxian Lake, Yuxi | collected 2017-12-25
GATACCGAGCGATTCGACGCGTCGGTTCTGCGAATCAGCCTACCGTGCGTCACGAGAGTCGCCTGCAAGGCGACGCACTCCTATCCGAACGCCCCATTGAGTTACCCTCGCGGCTCCCGGATGGAGTTTTTGTCACCCACAAGTGACGACGTAGCGCGATATGGTGGAGAAAGTGCTCTTCGGGACACCAGCCCGGGTCGCGGTGCAGAGAGAAGAGGTGTGGAGCAAGGACTCCGCTCTTCTCGTGACGCTGCCTCCCGGCAGTTACACCGCGCAGGTCATCGACCTCGGCACCGCCCTGCCTTGCGGCTGCATCGCTTCGCAAAGAGCAGCTATTTCTTTGCCGCGGGCGCGGGTCGCGCTGGCGGCGGCATGGTCTTATTCCATGTCTGCCAGGCGGCGTGGAGTTCGCGCGTGAGCTCGGGCTTCGCCGCTGCGAGGTCGCGGCTTTCGCCTATGTCCGAGGCTAGATCGTACAGCTGCGGCTGAAAGCTGGGCGCGGGCATCAGGATTTTCCACGTGCCGCGGCGCAGCGCGGCGGCGGACTTGATCTTCCAATAGATGGTTGCGTGCGGCTCGCCCGGCAGTTCCCCGCGGAGGAAGGGGACGAGATCCACGCCATCGACCACGGTTGCCACCGGTAGCGCCGCTACGGCCGCCGCGCACACGGTCGGCAACACATCCATCGCGGTGATCGGTTGCCGGTAGGTTGCCCCGGCGGCGAGTCGCGCGGGCCAGCGCAGGATGAAGGGCTCGCGGATGCCGCCCTCCAGCAGATCGGTCTTGGCACCGCGCAGCGGCCCGGTCGAACCGACGATCGTGATCCCGCGCGGCCAGTCGGGCTTCCATCCCTCGATGTGCGGGCCGCCCTTGGCCGGGCCGTTGTCGCTGAGGAAGATCACCAGCGTGTTCTCCGCGAGTCCTTGCGCATGCAGCGCATCGAGGATGCGGCCGACGTTTTCGTCGAGGGCGGCGACCATCGAGGCGTAGAGCTGCAGGACCTCGTGCGGGAGGTGCGCGAAGCGGGCGAGGTCGGCGCGGCGCCCCTGCCACGGGCTGTGCACGGCGTTGAAGCCCACGTAGAGGAAGAACGGCTTCCCCGCATGACGGGCGATGAAGTCCGCCGCGCGCCGACCGAGGCGATCGGTGAGGTATTCGTCGCCTTCACGTTTCGGACCCCAGAACTGGGTCTTGCTCGAAGCGAAGCCGGGACTCTTGGTGGCGTTGCTCCCGATGTAGCGGCCATCCTCTTGCGGAAAATAGTCCGACTCCCACTCGATGAAGTCGTGGACCTCGTCGAACACGGTTTCCGCCGGCCGCACGATGTTCCACTTGCCAACGAGGCCGGTGACATAGCCGGCACTCTTCAGCAACTCGGGCAGCAGCCGCTGCGAGTTCGGGAGCTTGTGTGCACTGCGATCATCGTTCCACGTCATGCCAAAGCGCTGCGGATACGCCCCCGCCATCAAGGCGAGCCGGCTCGGCGCGCAGGCGGGGCACATCACGTAGCCATCGGTCGCCCGCACGCCCTCGCGCGCGAGCTGATCGATGCGCGGCGTTGGCACGTGCTTGCCACCGTAGCTGGAGACGTCGCCGTAGCCCATGTCGTCGGCGAGGAGGAGGACGATGTTGGGCCGCGACGCCGGCGCCGCGCTCGCGACAGCGGCGAAAAACAACAAGAGAGCGGTAGATTTCATCGGCAATAGGATCTTGGGAGGAAGTTCCCGCATGGCGGAGGTTGTTACGGAGACGAAAGCGGCAGGGTGACTCCGGAACGGGTATCGAGCGTCACCCAGAGGGAATCAATCGACGGATCATGCGTCCAGCGGTTGGCAGCAGTATCCCAGCGATCGAACGCCCCTGCCGGCAAAGGCAACGCGACGCGCGTCGCCGCTCCGCTGCCCAGCGATACCTTGCGAAAGGCGATCAGTTCGCGCCACGGGTTGGCGGCATCGGGTCGACCGCGCTGGCGGTACACCTGCACGACGGTCGCGCCGTCGCGCCGACCGCGATTGCGCACCTCAAGCGTGACACCGCGGTCGATCCCGGCCCCGCTCAGCTCGAACTCGGTGAACGAAAGCCCGAAGCCGAACGGAAACAGCGCTTCGCCGCTGCCGGGCCGGAGCTGCCGGTAGCCGACATTCATGCCCTCGGCGTACACGACACGCCGGCCGTCCCCCGGATAGTGCCGCAAGGCCACGATATCCTCGGCGCGGCGGAAGATCGTGTCGGGCAGCCGGCCGGCAGGATTGATGTCGCCGCACAACGCCGCCGCGACCGCCCGGCCGCCCTCCTGCCCGGGATACCACGCCTCGACCACCGCGGGCACGCGATCAATCCAGTCGGCGACCGCCACGACCGAGCCGTTGATCAACACCACGGCCGTGCGGGGATTGGCGGCGACGATGCGCCGAATCAGCTCCACCTGACGGCCCGGCATCGCGTAGGACGTGCGGTCCAGTGTGCCCCCTTCGTACAGATTGGAAAGTCCCACGCACACGACCGCGGCGTCGCAGGCTGCGGCCAACGCGGCCGCCTCATCGATCGGGTCGGGCGCGCCAGGAGCCTCCCACTGCCAGCGCACCGAGGTCTTTGGCCCGGTCTTGGCCAGCTCGAGCACCACCGGCACCGCCACCCCGGCGGTGAGTTCGATCCGGGCGGAGACGTTGCGCGCCGCGAAACGTTTTTCAAAATCGAGCTTCTCCTCCCAACTGTTGAGGATGAGCTGGCCGCCGAGCGTGAGTCGCACGGTGGCCTGCTCGGCCGCGAGCCCGAGCGTGTACGTGCCCGTGACGGGTGGCACCAGCCAGCCGCTCCAACGCGCCGAGTACTGCACGCGCGGCACGCCCGGCATTGGCGCCGCCCAGCCCCAGGCAAAGTTGACGTCGGCGTCGATCCGCTCCGCACACGGTCGCCCCTGCAGGCGCGCGTTGTCGAAAAACTCCGTCCGCAGCCCGGCCGCGGCGTCCGCCGCCGGCCCGGTGCGCAGCGCCGCGGCCGGCACCACCGGAAGCGCCCCGCCCATCCCGGTGCCCTCCGCATGGACAATTCGGATACGCTCACCCAGCCGCTCCCGCAACCCGTCCAGGACGCTCACGGCATAGAACGGCGTGACCGACGCGCTGCCGCCGCCACCCAGCCGCGCCGGGGCGGCGTTGGGGCCGATGACCGCCAGCGAACGCAGCCGGGCCGGGTCGAACGGCAGCAAGCCTGCGTTCTTCAGGAGCACGAGACTTTCCTCCGCCACCCGCCGCGCCGTCGCCCGGTGGCGCGGCGTATCGACCTCGCCTGCGGCTTGATTCGCCGCGTGGCGCAACAGCAACTCCACGGTCGGGCGCACCGCGGCGTCGAGCTGGCGATCGGTGAGTTCGCCGGAGGCGAAGAGCCGATGCAGTTTGTCCGCGTTCAACTGTTTGCCGGGCCCGGGCATTTCCAAGCTGAGACCGGCCGCCAGCGCGCCCGGGCTGCGCACGGCGCGCCAGTCGGAGACGATCATCCCCGGAAAAACCCAGTCACGGCGAACGATGGCGGTGAGGAGATGCGGGTACTCGGAGGGCTGGAAGCCGCGCACATCGTTGTATGACGTCATCAGGGCCCAGGGCCGGGCTTCGCGCACGACGATTTCGAAGGCGCGCAGGTACAACTCGCGCAGCGGGCGCTCGTCGACCTCGACACTGGTCGAGTGCTGCTGGTGCTGCTGGTTGTTGCAGGCCGCCGCCTTCACGCAGGCGCCGGCGCCCGTGGCCTGGATGCCGCGCACGAGGGCCGCGGCGAGTTTGCCCGCGAGCAGCGGATCCTCGGAGAACGTCTCGTAGTTGCGTCCATTGTACGGCACGCGGTGCAGATTGACCATCGGGCCCAGCAACAACCCGCAGCCCTTGCCCAGCGTCTCCCGGCCCAGCAACTCGCCGGCTTCGAACATCAGCTCCTCATTCCAAGTGCTCGCGAGGCCGACGCTCGTCGGCAGGCAGGTGGCGCTGCCGAACGGCGGGGCGGCGAGCGTCACGCCATGGCCGCAATCGCTCATCCGCATCCGCGGCAGGCCCACCCGGTCGAGGCCCCCGATGTGCCAGTCGTCGCGGCCGGAGAGGAGCAGAATTTTTTCGTCACGGGTGAGCTGGTCGAGGACCTCGTCAACCGTCCGGGCCGGCGCCGCGAGCGTGAGCATCGCGGCCAACAGGGCGGGCGCGCCGGACGGACGGAGCCACCCGGCGACACAGCGTCTGCCAGCATAGAACGAGATACGTAGGTTCATCGCAGGCATAAGCTGAGTCATCGGGCGGCCCGCGCGCGGACGAGTTCCGCACCGATGCGCTGCACCTGTGCGTCCATGCTCTCCACGCCCAACTCCCGCAGCATCATACCCACCGGTGTCTGGGCGTCGTTGGACCAGAAGAGGCCCGCGTCCTCGCGGGAACTCCAGGCGAAGCCGCCCCGGTCGCCGAAGCGTCGCCGAAAGGCGCGGCCTTCCTCGATCCGGGGACTCCAATGCGCCACCACCGAGACCAGATCGAAGCGGTGCACCAGCACGCCGGGCGTGGTGCGCCGGGCTTCCGCCAGGCCGAGAGGATTGAACACCGAGACGTTGTCCCGCGGCGTGGAGTTCACCACCCAGTAGCGAAAGCGCTGGGCGTACGCAGCCGGCCGGACATTCTGGGGGGACGCGCTCGGGAGGACAACGAGTTCCGCCCCTCCCGCGGCCAAAGCGGCCCAGCCCTCGTCGTAAGCCATGTCCCAACAAATCTGGACGCCCACGTGGCCGAAGTCGGTGGCGAAGATCGGGTAGCTGGATCCGGGCGCAATGCCGTTTTCGAAGGAGCCGTCTGCAGCGGCGAGCGGGTGGGTCTTGCGGTAGATTCCCGCCACCTTGCCCGTGCGATCGACGAGCACGGCGGCGTTGCTGAACGCCGGTCCGCCGGTGTGTTCCTCACTGAGGATCATCGGCAGAACGAGCCAGGTCCGGTGCCGCGCCGCCAGGGCGACGACCCGTCGCACCGGTTCCTGGTCGAGTCGCAACGCCCGCTCGGCGGCAGTGACGCCGCGCCGCTGCAGGGCGTGTTCGGGGAGGACGAAGAGGTCCAGCCCAGTGCCGGGGAAAAGGCGGCTGGCCTCCGTCACCGCTTCAGCCCCTAGTCGGTCGATGGTCGCGGCGCGTTCATCGGCGTCCATCGTGGCACTGAACCAATGGCAGGCCGTCGCCACCACGACCTTGCGCGGTGGCGACTGCGCGAGGAGATCCTGGCGGGCGGCCGTCGAAGACTCGCCCGCCAGAGTCGCGACGGCCAACCAGGACAACGAGCCAAGGAGCACTGTTTTCTTCATGGTCGCGTTCGGATTGTGGGCAGGCCGCCCTTGGTGTGGGCACTTCGTGGCATTCTTCAGCGGGGGCTCGGGTCTGCCTCAAAGGTGCCGGTCGAAAAAATCGAGAATGGCGGCGGGCTCGAACTCGTGGCCGCCGGGGTGGACCTGGAACTGAAACCGGTCGGCGAGGCCGAGCTGGCGATAAAAAGCCGCGGCGCGCTCCGCCTCCACCCGGGCGCCATCCAGGTTGTTCAGCGCCCCATCCTGCTCGCCGATCTGCACCAGGCACGGCCGCGGGCAGATTAGGGCGATCGCCTGAAAGTGTCCCAGACTTCCAAATACCTCCCGATCGGCGGCGCGCGCATCGTCGGCCTGCGCCCGGTGGAGGAGCTGCGCGTAGTCGCGAAAATAACCCGAGGGCGCGGCGACCTTGATAAACGGCGCCAGCGCCGTCGCGTACATCGTGAAGAAACCGCCCCACGACAATCCGGTCATGCCTACGCGCTCCGGGTCGATCTCCGGGCGGACTTTCATCAGCGCACGCGTGCTGGCGATGATCTTGTGGAGTTCGAGCCCGATGATGCTCGTGCCGGCGAGCTTCAGCTTCTGGTCGAGCAGCTCGCGGCTGGCGTGGGGGATCGGCTCGTCGCCGCTGAAGACGCTGCGCATCGCGAGCGCCGGCGCCCACACGAGGTAGCCGCGCTTCACCGCCTCGCGGCCGAAGGAGCGGTAGTTGATCCGTGTATCCAGATCGCAGATCGCCTCGGGGTTGCCGCCCCCTCCGTGTTGGGCGATCAGCAGCGGGGCTTTCGCCTTCCGTTGCTTGGGCACGAGGTAGATGCCGTAGGCTTCCACGCCATCGATGACTTCGATCCAGACGCGATTGACGGTGCACTCCGCATCTTCTCCCACCTGCAGGAATTTTATCACCCGCCCGTCCTTCGCGCCGGGCGGCGGTGTGCCAAAGAAGTCGCCCAGACGATCACGATACGAGTGCAGCGAACGCTCATACGCCGCGAGGCTGGAAAAGTCGGGCGTGACGGAGTGCAGCGCCTGCTCGGCCTGCGCCTGGAGCAAATTGTCGGCGTAGGCCTTGATCTGCAGGTGCTGCTCCTGGCGGATGGGAAACGACTCGGCAAAGGGCTCGCGGTAGAGTGCGGGGGTGGCGGGTTCGGTGGCCATCGCCATCGTGCTCACGACCAGAGTCGATAGCAACCGGGCGATCGGCGCTGGAAAGAAAAGTCCCCACGGGCACTTTCTGAAGCGTTTCGGAAAGCCAGACCGTGTAGCCGGGGTCGTCGACCCCGGGCCGGCCTCCGCGAGGCCGGCTACAACCACACCAAAACGAGCTTTGGCGTATCGGACCCAGTGCTTACGAGGGAGGAGCAAGTTCATGGAAGCGCCGGTCATTCCCCTGCGAGCCTCACTCCACCGGCTGCACCGCGAGCGGGATCAGGCGCACGGGGCCGAAGAGGCCGGCGTCGATGGGATCGAGTGTCTTCCAGGGACCCGATTGCATGTCCTTCCCCAAACCGCGCTGGGAACTCGTGACATGGGTCTTCGTCCAGCGAGGCACCGCGCCACGCGCCTCGCCGACGAGGCGATTGTGCCAGGTGCCGACCACGTCGACCACCAGTTCGTTGGCGCCGTCGCGCAACGCCGTCGTGCAATCGACCCGAAAAGGATGCGTCCACACCACTCCGAGCGACCGACCATTCACCCACACCTCACCGATGGCCCAAAGGCGGCCGAGGTCGAGCTCCACACGCTGCGCATGGGCGCGCCAGCCGTCGGGCAGCGCAAACGTGCGGCGGTATTTCGCCGTGCCGGCGAAATATTTCACCTCAGGTACGGCGGACTGGGTCCACGGTCCGACCCGTTGGAGTGAGAGCCGAGCCGGGGCGCCGGCGGACGAGGAAAAATCCACCGTCCAGTCGGAATCGAGCATCAACAGCCCCGGCAGGGTCGCGACCTTGATTTCGCAGCGCATGCCGGAGCCAAAGGCGACCGTGTATGAGCCGGATTTCTCGGTCACGAGCCGCGCTTCATCACCACTCCGTTCGATCGTGGCGGAAGGAGTGACCGAAGCAATCGTGTTGGCCGGCAGCCGGCCGCGGAAGACGACGAAGGTCGAGCCCATCGGCGCGAGCTGCAATGAAACCTCGATGCCGCCCTCGGTGCGCCAAAACATTCCCGCCGGCGCGATCGTGCCCGTGCGCGGATCCCAAAACTCCGGTGCCTTCGGGCCGGCGCGAAACACCGCGGTGCCGACAAAGGCGGTCGTCCCCTTGTTGCGGACAAAGTAGATCTCCGTGTCGCCGTCGCGCCGATGCGTGAAGTCGAGCGCGGTGGGAGCCGTGAAATCGGGCGGGATCTTTATTTCCGCCAGCACCTCACGCTCCGTCTTGCCCTGCACGACGCGGCCCGCGCCGTGCGGGCGACTGGTGCGCTCACGTCCGTCGAGATCGGCCCAGAGGCGCGCGGCGATTTCCTTCACCCGCGCATCGCTGGTGGCGAAGCCCTCCAAGCCGGAGGCGCGCAACGGCCGCGGGCCGATCACGGTCGCGCCCTCCGCCACGAGTTTTTCGATCCGCGCCAGCACGGCGGGGTGGATGTCGACACGCTCGGGCAGCACGAGCACGGCGTAGCTCGTGCCGTCCGGCAGCGTCAGGCGGCCGTCCCGCACGCTGAGACGGTTGAGGATTACCTCGGCGTTGGTGACATCGTAGTCGTAGCCCGGACCAAGCGTCGGCGGGTTGCGCCGCGGGCCGACAAAATTGGCACCACCGTCGCCGTAGTAGTAGAGCACGTCGGCGACGAAGAGGCCGCGCTGTAGCAGGAAGGATCCGCGCGAGAGATAGCTGAGGAACGCGGGCGCCTGCGGCCACCAGGTGACGTTGCGGTTGAGGTGGGTGCCCGCACCATAGACCCAGCCCGGCACGCCAGCCTCGGGGCTGTTGTGCGTCCAGGTGTGCCAGACGAAGTGATTGCCGCCCTCGCAGAACACGCGGTCGGCACTCTCCTTCAGATCCTGCGGGCCTTCGCCCCAGTGACGCGAGGAGGTGAACGACTCCAAGTGCACGCGGCGTATGCCGTAGATATGCGCGGCCGAGGCCGGCTCCTTGATGACATTGAGGCCGTCGCTGGTGGGGCGGAAAGGCCAGAACTCACCCTGCACGCTGCCGATCGCGCCGTAGGCCTGCAGCGATTCGATGGGCGGGGTATGAATCGGCGGGCCCGGGCCGCCGGCCTCGGACTTGATGTCCAGCCCGACCGCGCGCGCCACCTCCGCGGCGGTGCGATAATAGGCGTCGACCACCACCTCGCCGAGCGTCTTCTGGTAATCGAACAGGAAACGCTCCGTGGCCTCCGCGTTGCCGACCTGCGCCCCGAAGATGGCCGGCAGGTAGCGCGTGAGCTCGTAACCGCGCCGCCGCTTGAATTCGCCGGCGAAGACCGGTGACCAGACCTTGCCGACCACCTCATAGCTCGCGAGGTAGAGGTTGCGCAGTCCGCTCCCGGCGAGATCGTCGCCGAGACCCGTCTTCAGCTGCGCCACGACGTGATTCATGTGCACGCGCGTGGCCTCGGCGTTGAGATGATCGCTCGCGAGACCGTCCGAAGCCGGGCCGGGCACCTTGAGTTTTTCCCCCGTGACCATGCAGACGTAGCGCTGGATCGTCCACGCTCCCGACGGCGCATCCCAACGCAGGCGTCCTGCGCGATCGACGTGAGCCGTGATGTCGATCAGTTCGCGCGGGTCGGTAATGTCGAAGGGCGGCGGGCCGTAGGTGCAAAACACGCCGCCAGCCCCGGTCACGCTGCCGTTGTTGATGTTGCCGGCCTTCCAATCGTAGTAGGTGAGCGGCATCGGGGCGCGGACCGTCAGAGCACCGTCGACGAGACGATTGACGGAGTGGGAGCCGGCGGCGTTGCGACCCGTCGCGTCGATCACCTCAAACTCGCCCAGCGTCCAGCGTGGGCGGGCGGCGTCGTGGCCGCTCAGCAACCGGAGTTGCACGTGGCGTCCCTGCGTGCCCGCGGGCAGCTTGAAGCGTTGCGGTCCCGCGGCGGCGGCGAGACTGCCCCGCAACACCTCCTTGAAATCGCCCTGGCCGGTGCCGGCAGCCGAAACCGCCACGGTGAATTCACGCACCGGCGTCATCGTCGCCGCCAGTTCCGCGGGTGCATTGGGCCGGCCCTGATCGAGCACCACTTCGGTGAGCGCATGATCGCCGGGCGGATCAAGCCGGAGCACAAACTCGTGCGCCGGCAGCCGGTGGGGCGAACGTAGTGCCAGCACGGCTACATCCGTCCAGTGCGCGGGCCGGCCGTCGGAGGCGAGTGGCGCGGCGCGCTCCGGCGTCGGGAACGGCAGCGCCACGTCGAGCTTGGTTCCGCCCGTCACGGTGGTCTCGGTAGCGTAGAGCGCCATGCAGGCATGGCGGGGCTCGATCCACGGACCGCCCATGTCCCAACTGCTAATCACCGACATGTCGACCTGCAGGCCGAGCGTGCGGGCTTCGCCGACGGCGAGTTTCAATTGGGCGAGCCACGCATCGCTGAGAAAGGCCGGTCCCGGCGGCGGAAAGGCGGCCTTGTCGCCGCGCGCGCCCATCTCGAAGAGCAGCACGCCGCTCAGTCCCGCCGTCTTCATCGCCCGGAGTTCCTCCAGTGCGGACGGCGCGTGCATATGGCCGTTCATCCACAGCCAGTAGGTGTGCGGCCGGGCTTCCATGGGCGGAGTGCGGAAACCGGCAGCGAGATCGTCGGTGGCGGCGGCGGACAGTGGCCACGCGGCGGCGAGAGCAAGAAACGCGCTCTGTAGGAGCGGCTTTATGCTGCGATGGAGGATGCAGCCGGCCTCGCTGAGGCCGGCCCGGGGTCGGCGACCCCGGCTACAGGAAATCCAGGTGGCATGCATGGTCATTTCTCCAGGTTGATGATCACCGTCTCAATCCCCAGCGCTTCGCCGATGCGACGCAAGGCCTGCGCGCGGTGGCCGATGCCGAGGGCGAAATGGTGTGTCGGCCCCTCGGCGACCCAGCGTTTCAGAAACGTGCGCACATCGGGACGGAAGAAGCCGCGGGTGTTGGTATTGCCCGTGGCGGGAATCGGGCCGTGCACGCTCTCGCCCTCGGCCATGATGAACTTGAACTTCCCCTGCGCCGTCACGCCGACGCTGAGCATCGTGATCGGGCCCTCCTTGATCTTGAACTCGACGCTGGCACCGCGACCGGGCTTGCCGTGGTACTTGATCAGGCTGCGCAGAACCGGCTTGCCGTCGGCGATGTTGAGGTGGTGCGGCCCATCGTGACCGACGAGCACGAAGCCCTCCTTAAAGTCGACGGGATGGAACTCCGCGAAACTCCCGCCGATGCCGAGGCGATCCATGATGAGCATCGCGAGGCAGGTCTTAAGGTCGGACTCGCCGCACATCGGGAAACCGGCGGCGGTGAGCAGCGAGTTGCCGACGATCAGGTTGGTCACGATCGTGCGCAACGGCGCGCCGGGTTCGCCTTCGTAGTAGTAGGCGAGTCCGTCGATTTCGTGGTGCGCGATGAACTTATCGAGCGCGACCGCCACGCGCGCCGCGGTGTGCAGATCCTCGTCGGTGAGCTTCCGGGTGACGGGATCGGCCTTGGGATCGGGCGTGTCGAAGAGCGCGAGGATTTCGACGCACTTCCGCTCGATCTCCACGGTAGTGACCTCGCGCTCCAGCCGCAGCAGATCATCGGCCTCAGTCTGCACGATGTGGCAGCCAAAGGCTGCGGTCAGTGCGGTCTGATCGGTCTGCATGTCGAGCATGTGTTCGATCGGATGTCCGAAATGCCCGATGCGGGCGCGCTTCACGTCGTGCAGGGCCATGGCGGTCTCGCACCATTCGCGGAGGTCGGCCTCGGCCGCCGGATCGTCGTGCAGCGTGCCGAGGATCACCTCCGGCGGACGCTTGCCCATGCGGATGGCGACGCCGGTGAACTCCGGCACCGAGCAAAAATCGTCATTGGCGAGCTGCATGTGGGTGGTCGCCTTCGCGTAATCGAGCGCGGCGAGCGGCTGCAGCGCCACGAGCACAATCGGAATGTCGAGCGAACGGATGATGATGCCGAACGTCGCCGAGGTGGCGTACGTGACCATGTCGCAAAACAGGAGATCGAGATCGGCGGCCTTGAGCCGCGGCACAAGCGCATAAGCTGCCTGCGCGGTGTCGACGAGGCCGAAGTTGGTCACCGTCACGCCGGTGGCGGCGACCTTGCCGACGAGTTTCTCGATCTTGGCGATCATCTCGTCGTGCAGACCCGGGAACTGGGCCCAGTAGGTGTGATGGCCCACGCCGAAGATGCCGACGCGGGCGGTGCGCGGCTTGCGGCGGGCGATGCGGGGCATCGCGGGGGAGGATGAGGAGGGAGGAACGGATGAGGCGTTCATGGGAGAGGGTGCCGAAATCTCGTCTGTCGTGCCCCGGGGTCAGCGACCCCGGCTACAGCCAAGCCAACCCAGGCGAATTGGTGTAGCCGGGCTCGCTGAGCCCGGGGAAGGAAGGGGCCACAGGCCAAGGTGGAACAGGCGTGATTCATACGCGCCGAAAAACAACCTTTCCGCTCAGGATCAGCCAGGCGAGTGGGTAGACGACGGCGGACACCAGAAAGACGGGAGTGAAGGAATAGTGGTCGACGACGGGGCCGATCACGAGATTGGAGAGCATGCCGGCGATGCCGCCGCAAAAACCCGTCATGCCGACCGTCGTCGCCACATCGCTCGATTCCACGGTGTCGCCGATCAGCGTCATGAAGTTGGTGATCCAGATGCCGTGGGCAAACATCAGCACGGCCATGAGCGCGATCGCAAACTCGGGCGTGCCGGCGAGGGCCACAAAGAAAGACGCCGGCGTCAGCAGCGCGGCGACGAGCATGAGCGTCATCCGTGCGCGTCGCCGCGACCAGCCGCGGGCGACGCACATGTCGGACGCCTGCCCGGCGCCGAGGTTGGCGATTTCGAGGGCGACAAACGGAATCCAGATCAGGGCCCCGATCGCGGTCAGCGACATGCCCCGCTCCTTGGCGAGGTACTGCGGGATCCAGAACATGTAGAAATAATACACCGGATCGAAACAGAACCGCGCCGCGAGCAGGCGCCGCACCTCGTGGCGCGCGAGCAGCGAACGCCAGCTTGAGGTCGGGCGGTTGGCGGCCGGCGTGGTGGCGGCGGCCGGCAGCCCGCGAAAGACCAGGAGCCACACGATGAGCCAGACCGCTCCGAGGAGCGCGGTCGCCGCAAACGCACCGCGCCAGCCGAGGTGCGCGGCCGTCCACACGACGAGTGGCGGGGCAATCATGGAACCTAGCGAGGCTCCGCTCGTAGCGAGGCCAACCGCGATGCCGCGCCGCTTGGGGTCCATCCACTCGACGGCGCCCTTGATCGCGCCGGGAATCGCCGGACCTTCGCCCGCGCCGAGGAAAAATCGCGCCGCGCCGAGGGTCAGGGGGCCGGCCACAAACGCATGCGCCGCGCTGGCCAGCGACCAAAAGCCCACCGCGAGCGTCAGCCCGCGTCGCGTGCCGAGCGCATCCCTCAGCCGGCCGCCGAACACGAGCATGACGGTGTAGCTCAAGACAAACGCCGTCACGACCCGCGAATACGACGTGTTCGACATCCCAAACTCGGCGATGATTTGCGGCGCGAGCACACTCAGCACCTGCCGATCGAGGAAGCACAACGCCGCCGCGAAAAACAACAGAAAGCAGAGAAGCCAGGCGCGGAGCGGGGAGATCATGAAACGACCATTGTAGCCGGGGTCGCTGACCCCGGACGGCCGGCCTCAACGAGGCCAGCTACAGCCAAGCAGGCAATCCGTTTCATCGCTCAGAAGCCGAGCGAGGCCGACAGCCGGAAGCTGCGCGGCTCGCGGGGCACGACGCGCCAGTAGCCGTCGCCCACGCGATTGAGGCGGATCACCTGGATGCGCTCGCTGTCGAGTGCGTTGGCGATATTGAGCTGCACGCGCAGCGTCGTGCCGCGGCCGAGCAGGCCGGACTTGAGGCGGGTAGAGTAGCCGATGAGCGCGTCGACGTTGAAGATCTCCGGTCCGTAGAGAATCTTCCCGAGGATGTCTTTGCCGAGGGCGTCGAAGCCCACGATTTCGCGCTGGAGCACGTTGTTGTCCTGCCAGCGCACGCCGCTGCCGACGAAGAAGCCCTTCAGCCTTTCGCCGTCAAATGAGTAGCGGACGAAGGCGTTGGCCTTGTGCGGGCGGTTGTTGTAGCCGATTTCGTTTAGCGCGAAGAGGTTTTGGACCCCGGTCTCGATCTGAGCGATTTCGGTGCTGATCGGAAGGTTGGAGGGCAGGGTGAGGAGTGAGGAGGGGAACTTGGCGTAGAAGGCCTTTTGTTCCGCCCACCATGGACCCCAGTCCTGGCCGAGGTTGCTGCGCTTGAGTTTGGTGTAGGAGTACGACGCGGTGATCGTCCAGTTCTTGGTGGGGTTGGCCTTGAACTCGAGTTCGTAGCCCTGGGTGGCGAGGTCGGACATGAAGTCGCCGAGGTAGCCGTTGAGGAACTTGGTGTCGGCCTCCGCCTGGGTGATCAGGCCATTGTCGCGATACGCGGTGATGATGCGGCGGTGGGCGACGATGAAGGTGTTGTCGCGCACGGTCGGGTCGTTCTTGGCCTGCGTGTTGAACGCTGTGACGCGGGTGAAGAGCCGGCCGTCGAGGAAATTCAGGATGAGGCCGTAGTCGCGGCCGCGGCCCTCGGGCGGCACTGGGAGCGAGGCGTCGGGCAGCATGCGGCGGTTGGTCTGGGGCGCGCCGTTGTTGTTCGACTCGTTGTAGAACGCGGCCACGCCCTTGATCAGCCCGAGTACGGCGCCGGCGGTGTAGGTCTTGAAGTCATACGAGCGCTGGTTGGCGGGATCCTCGCCGAGCAGCTCGTATTCGTAGGAGATCTTCTCGCCGGAGGCGACGCGGGGATCGGTCGGGGCAATGCGGGCGTTGCTGAACGGCGTGAAACCGATCTGATCGCGACGCAAGCCGCCGGTCGCGATCAGGCGTCCCTTGAAGAAGCGGCTCTGGGTGGCGAGCATCAGGCTATCAATCTGGCGGATGGCGCCATTGGCGTTGGCATTCGTGATGAGGCGGCTGACGTAGTTGACCCCGCCGTAGGTGATGGGGCGGGAGTCGAAGCGGGTACCCGCGTAGTAGGTTTCGGGCTCGCCGTTGGCGACGTAGTTGCGGCGGTAGAGGTGGTTCTGGCCGTTCTCTGGGGCGGTGGCGTTTACGATCGGCATGCGCGTGGCGGCGTTGACGAGGATCTCCGGGCCTTGCGTCGTGCGGTTGGTTGATTTCGCGCGCTCCGCCATGCTGGCGAGACGGTGGTCGCCCCAGTGGCCGAGATCGAGGCGCCAGGAAGCGGTGCCGCGGAGGGCCTCGTTCCAGATGGCCTCGATGTTGTGATACCAGATCTGTTCGACGTAGAGCTGGCCGGCGCGGGGGTTGGCGACGCGGGTGGCCGTGCCGTCGGGATTCGGTGAATACAGATTGGGGTCGCCGTACACGGCGAAATCGCCCGACATCTGGTGGGAGAAGCCGGAGCCGTGCTCGCGGTTGTAGGCGATCTCGAGGAAGCCGTCGCGCCCGAGCTGCTGCTCGAGCTTGAAAAACTTCCGATTGATGGCGTTCGTGCGCACGGCTTCGGGACCGTAGTAATTGATGTCGTAGGGCGTGTAGGGCAGGCCGCTGGCTTGGGGCGTGGTGGGCAGCAAGGTCTGGTAGGCGCCCGACTCGAGTCGCTGGGTGGCGATGCCGCTGAGGACCCCCGCCTCGTAGCGGCCGGCGCTGCGATACACGACGGTGTTGGCACTTCCGGCGCGCGCCATGATCGGGCGGCCATCGTTGGAGACCCAGACATTGCGGGTGCCCACGCCGCGGACGCCGGTCGCGTTTTGCACCGTGCCGGTGCCCGTGCCGAAGGCGGTGTTGTCGACTGTGCCGTGGCCGCGATCCCACCAGAAGGAGAGATTGTCGATCCGGTTGTAGGGTCGCTCCGAGGGAGTCTGAAGATCGCCGTTTTCGTAGAAGGCCGTGAGGGTCGTCGTCTTGAAGGGCTTGAAGCCGGCCACGACCGACCAGCGCTCGGTCTCGCGCCGGGCGTACTTCTTCCACGTGTCGCGTTCGTCGTGCACGCCCATGACGCGCAGGCCGAAGCGGTCCTTGAGGGCGGCGACGTTGAAGTCGGCCTCGGCGCGGTACGCGCTCCACGAACCGGCGATGAGGTTGAGGCTGGCGGAGGAGCGGCGCAGGTCGGCGGAGCGCGTCTGGGCGTTGACGATGCCGCCGGCGGAGCCGAAGCCGAAGAGGACGGAGTTGGGACCGCTCGAGACATCGAAGCGGCCGGTGTTGTAGGAATCGATCGGCAGCGTGGTATCCAGGAAGTCGATCGACTGGGAGGCGAGGAGGCCGCGGTTGTTGACCCGCACACCGTTGAGCAGGGCGCCGTCCATGTAGAAGAAGCTGGGCGCGGTGGATACGGCGTTGAAATCGGCGTTGGCGTTCACGCCGTATTCGAGCACGTCGGCAAGATTGGTGGCGCCCAGGTCTTTCAGAAATTCCTCCGTGAAGACGGAGACGGAGGCGGGTGTCTCGGAGAGCTTCGTGTTCATGCGGCTCCCGGCGAGAGTGTTGCCGGCCTGGTAACCGACGTCGGCTGTGGACGTGACGGTGAACGGGCTGAGGACGACGGTGTCGGCGTCGGGTTTCGGCAGGGTGAGGACCGGGGCGACCGCCTGAGCTGAAGCGGACGAAGCGCCGCACGCGGTAAGCAGGGTGGCGGTCAGGACGAGGCGGACGAGGAGCGGGAGGATTTCACGGTGCGCAGACAGCGGGGTGGCCGCAATAGTCGATGAGTTCATGGGTTGGGATGACAAAGGCGGGGGCTGATTTCAGGGCGGCAGGACGACCGCAAGGGACAGGTTAAAAATGCAGGTTGCGGCAGCGGCGGGCGGACAAGGGACAGGCTGATTTTGGGGCGTCCTCAGGACGGAGGAGTTTTTGGGAGGCGAAGGGAATCAGCTTTGGGAGAGTGACAGACTCAAGGGAATTATTCATCTAATCAGAATAATGTTCGGCTAATCCGAACATTATGCTTGTAGCCTGTCCCTTCTTGGTGCTTCCGTCGGTGACGATCAGCCATGCCCACGCACGAGCCCAATTCCGAAACTCCGACTGCGCCGTACGCCGCCCGTCCTGCCAGGCGCTCCACTGTGCAATCGGTGGAAAAGGCACTGCGCCTCCTTCAAGCGCTCGATCGCCACGGCTCGTGGATTGGGGTGCGTGAACTCTCCCGCCAACTCGAGCTTTCGCCCCCAGCCACGCACGCCATCTTGAAGACGCTGCAGGCCGCGAGTTTCGTCGAAGCCAACCCCGCGTCGCGCCAGTATCGGCTTGGCCTCGCGGCAGTACGCCTCGGCGCCGGCGCCGATCCCCAACAACAGATGCGGCGCTTCGCCCGACCGTACATCGAGTCCTTGGCGGAGAAATCCGACGAGACCATCGTGGTGTTGGCTTGGCAGCAGGATCAGGCAGTGGTGGTGGATTGGATCCAGGCGGGTCACACGCTTGCGGTCACGCACCACCACGGCGTGGTGGAGCACCCGATCATGTTTGCTTCCGGACGCGTGTTGCTGGCGTATCAGGATCACCCCACGCAGGTGCGCCACGTCCGAGCGGAAGATTACGTGAAACTCGCGCCCAACGCCCCGCGCGATGCCGATGAGGCCCTAGCCTTGCTCGCGCAAGTGGCCGCCGACGGCTGCGCGATCACTGAAAATGTCGCCAACAGCGGAGTCGTTGCGGTGGGCTCGCCGGTCTTCGACGCCACCGGACGGCTGCTCTTCGCCGTCGGTTGCAGCGCGCCGCAATCACGCATCGATCCGGCCCGGCTCGCACATCTGCGCGAACGGCTATTGGAAGTCTCCACTGAGATGACCCAGAGACTCCGGGCGTCGCCTCCCTCCCACCCCAGCAACGCGGCCACCGGTGAACTGCCGATCCAAAACCCGTTGCGAAATCGCAGCCAGTCGCCCTGAACCAAGACATGAAGATAATCGTCCAAGGGTTGGGTGGGAGAATAGGTCATCCCGCCGCGAGGGCGACCAGCAGACCCCGGCGCTGATTCCCCAACGATGAAACTCTTTCGTTACTGGCTGGTGCTCGCGTGCGGCGGCGTCTCCGGCCTCTGCGCCGCCGAACCTCCGCCCCAAGCCCAGGTGCTCGATGCGATGAAGCGCGCCACTGCGTTCATGACGGACCACGTCGCTGTTCACGGAGGATATGTATGGAGCTACCTGCCAGATCTGTCGCGCCGTTGGGGCGAGATGGAGGCCCGGCCTTCGATGATTTGGCTGCAGGCGCCCGGCACCGCCAGCATGGGTCAGGCGTTCCTCGCCGCACTGCATGCGACCGGCGACGACTTCTATTATCGAGCGGCGGAGTCCGTCGCCGGGGCACTCATCGCCGGACAGCATCCCGCCGGGGGCTGGAACTACGTGGTGGACTTCGCCGGCGAGAGTTCGTTGCGCGAATGGTACGACACCGTCGGCCGGAACGGCTGGCGCCTCGAGGAGTACCAGCACTACTACGGCAACGCCACCTTCGACGACTCGACGACGGTCGACTGCGCGGAGTTCATGCTGCGGCTCTACCTCGTGAAACGCGATCCCAAGTACCGCGTCCCCCTCGATCGCGCGATCCAGTTTGTCCTCGACAGCCAGCACCCGGTCGGCGGTTGGCCGCAGCGCTATCCCGCCGGCCCCGCGTTTTCGAAACACGACCGGCCCGACTACACATCGTTCATCACCTTTAACGACAACGTGACCGCAGGTAACATCGACTTCCTCATCCTGTGCCACCAGGCGCTCGGCGACGACCGGCTCCTCGACGCGATCCGCCGGGGGATGGACGTGTTTTTGGCGACGCAGCAAACCGCGCCCCAGGCGGGCGATATCGCTCGCGAGAATTAACCCACCTCTGCTCGGCTAAATTGATCCACTAACGCGGGGCCTCCAGTCTCAATAAGCCCAATCTGTTCTCAACTGTACACTCAACCGCCTTCGATGTTCGAAATGTCGATCTCTGCTATCCCGTGTCTTACGAGACGTTCAGGCGCATAAACAAGCTACTTGGAAAGAAGAAGTGACCACTCCCCGTTTTTAACGGGTGGATCAGTTTAGATTAGCGCAAGTGGATCAATTTATCCGAGCGCCATCGGGCGGGCTGGAGCTTACAGCACACCCTCGATCTCCAACCCGCCGGCGCACGTTCCTATGAGCCGCCATCACTCGCCACCCACACCTCGGCGTCCTGCATCCGCAGCTTCATCAGATTTTACGAGCTCACCGGCGACCCGAAATTCCTCGGCCGCGTGCCGAAAGCGCTCGATTGGCTCGATGCCGTGCGCCTGTGGGTGACAAAAACTCCATCCGATTCGGCCATCCATCAACGGTTTCCGAATCGGATGGAGTTTTTGTCACCCACAGGAACAGAATCGAGGTCTTTCCACGGCCCAGGGGCCGCGGGCCATCAACTATCAGGACGCGCGCACGACGCTGGACATCCACCTCACGTTCCAGGCGCTGAAGCGCCTGTCGGTCTTCGTGAACTGCCGCAACCTGTTCAACGTGCAGTTCAACCAGACGCGATATCAGGACGATACCCCCGAGTATGCGCGCCGGAGTTCCGCCAACTCCTACGGCGCGCTGTGGTCGTTCGGCGTGCGCGGCACGTTCTGATCGAAGCTGCGCGCAAGGGGTCAAATCGAGATTCGAGACAGCCGTACCCAATTCGTGCCAATCCGAAAGGGTCAGCCAATCCGAAAGGGTCAGGCCTTGCGGTTTGTGGTTGACCGTTGGGAGGAGGTTTGCAGGCTGGCGGGCCCATGGCACGCAAGCTCCGACTCGAATTCAAGGGCGCGGTCTACCACGTCATCAACCGTGGCAACTATCGCTCCGCGCTCTTTCGCGACGATGGTGCCAAGCTGGCGTTTCTCGACTGTCTCGGCGAGGCGTGCGAGAAGGCGGGCTGGGAAGTGCATGCGTGGTGCGTGATGTCGAACCACTTCCATCTGGCGCTGGAAACGCCGCGCGGAAATCTGGTGGCCGGCATGCAGTGGCTCCAGAGCACCTTTGCGCTGCGCTTCAACCGGTACCGGCGCGAGTGCGGGCATCTTTTCCAGGGCCGCTACAAGAGCCTGCTCGTCGATCCCGCCGACGCGCTCGGCCCACTCTGTCACTACATTCATCTCAACCCGGTGCGAGCGGGCATCACGACCGTCGAACGTCTGGGTGATTGGCCTTGGTCCAGCTTTCGGTGGCTCATGCGCCCGAAGGAGCGTGCGACGTGGTTTCGCCCGATGGCGAGTCTGGAACACGCCGGTGGCTTGGCGGATACGCCGGCTGGGCGACAGAAGTATGCCGAGTATCTGGCGTGGCTCGCGGAAAACGCGCCCGAGCAGAAACGCCTGCGCTTCGATCGCATGTCAAAAGGCTGGGTGCTGGGAACAAGAGAATTCAAAGCGGAGCTCGTGGAGGAACATCGCGAGGCATTCGCCGCACTCGAGCAGGGCGAACCTGATTTGGAGGAAGCCCGGATGGCCCGGCTTGAAGCGCGATTGGGCGAACTGCTGGCGGCGATCGGGAAGACCCGGGCCGATCTCGCGCGGGACCCGAAGTCGGCGGCATGGAAGGTGGCGGTGGTGACGGAAATGAAGGCGAGCACCACGGCAACGAATCGGTGGCTCGCGGATGCCCTGGCGATGGGGAGTCCTTTTCAGGTGAGTCGGCTGGCGAGTGCGTGCCGGGCGGAGCCTGGCGCGGCGGCACCGTGGCTGCGGGCCAGCATCAGTGGAGGGATGCGCCAGAAGTGATCGGTTCGCCAGTCGCAAAGGCGGGCTTGCAGCCGCCGCGGCCCACCGTAGCGTCGGTGCATGAGCCAATTGCAGCGAATCACCTTCGACCCGAACCAGTGCGGCGGACGGCCGTGCATCCGGGGGATGCGCATTCGCGTCAAGGATGTGCTCGACATGCTGGCGGCGGGAGAGTCCGAGCAAACGATCTTGGAGGATTTCCCGGATTTGGAAGCCGGAGACATCCGGGCGTGCTTGGAATACGCCGCCACCCAGGTTGATCACGCCGTTCTCTCGCTGGCAAAATGAGGTTCTTGGTCGATGCCCAACTGCCACCAGCTTTAGCGGTCTGGCTGCGGGAACAAGGTCATGAGGCGAAGGCGGTGCGCGAAGTGGGCTTGAGAGAAGCCGGGGACGGCGCGATTTGGGCGTACGCGCTGCAAACGAGTGCTGTGATCTTGACCAAGGACGAGGACTTTGCGGTGCGATCCCAGCAGACGAGCGACGGCCCTGCGGTCGTTTGGCTGCGCGTGGGCAATGCTTCGAACCGGGCGCTTCGGGCATGGCTCGAACCGCGCCTGGCCGGAATTGTGCAGTTGCTCGGCCAAGGCAGCCGTCTGGTGGAAGTCGTCTGACGGCGACCTGATCAAGGGCAGGGCGCTACCTGGTCGTTCAGCCCTCGGACTTGCAGGCAGGGCCGCCGCATGACAACGGCATGACACCAGATTTCAATTACGCGCTTGAACGTTCAGTCGGTGGCGCTAGTCGTCTGCCTGCAACTGAAACCCGACCACGTGTTTGCGTGCCCTGCGGAAAAGCGTGGCTCAGGTCCGAGGTCAGCCACGCGCAGAGACAGATGCACAAGCCGTTTTTTCGAATGACAAGGCCCAGTCGGGCGGAATCGCGCCGTGCAGAATCGCAGGCCCGATCCGCGCGTTGGCTGCAGTGACCGGGTTCGGCGATTGGGAGCGAGCGATCGCGGCGGTAATGAAATCCGCGATTTCCTGGTGAAAAATCCCAGATCTCTTCTTTCGGCAGACCTTGCGGGAAACCGACCCCCAGCGCAGCAGCCAGCATTTGTCCCTCGCGCTCCAACTGCTTGACCGGAGCCGCGAGGACCTTCGGCGCAGCATTTGGAACTTGCGGGCGAATCCGCTCGATCAAGGCACGTTCGTCGAGGCGTTGCAGCAGGTCGCCGCGGATCGGAGCGTCGGGATCACCCCGCAGATTTCCGTGGTGAGCGAGGGACAACCACGACCATTGGAGGATTTCGTTGCCGGCAATTTGATCCTGCTGGCCCAGGAGGGAATCACCAACGCGATCAAGCATGCCGCGGCCAAGCAAATCGGGCTAAAATTGGCATATGGTGAAAAGGCCGTCAGCTTGACTGTCTGGGACGATGGCAGGGGATTTGATCCCAAGAACGCTGCGGGTTTGAAGGAGGGACATTTCGGACTGCAGGGGATGCGGGAGCGGATCAAGCGGCTCGCCGGGACGTTTGAGATCCGAAGTCTGCCCGGCCAGGGCACGTCGATCCTGGCGACGGTTCCTTCCTGAACTGCGCCGTATTCTGCGCACGGTCCGACCGGCTCAGCCGCGGAGGACTGGACCATCAACCTTCGCTACACCGCGACCAACACCTCAGGATGACGCCGTGCGATGTCCAACAGCCTGAGTGCGGCGCCGGTTGGCTGCCGGCGACCTCGCTCCCAACTTATAGCCGTCACGGGTGGGATATTTAAGAGAGCAGCAAAGACCGGTTGGCTCACGTTGAGCCGCTTGCGAATCGCCCGTACTTGGGCCGGCGTGAATCGCCTCACCCGCGGCGGTAACGGCATGGTCTTAGTGCGCAGAGTGAGCTTGCGGCTGCCTTTCAAGTGGTCGGCAAACGACTCCACGCTGCCCACCAGGTCGTCGGCGTTAAATTCAATGTCTTTCGTTTTCATGGCGGTATTCTTGTTTGATGACTTCGACTGCGGTCTGCAGGCGACGCTCCTGGTCGGGCGTGAGGTTCTCGGACTTGGCTTTCGTGTAGACGTAGAAAAAGATAATCGTGTCGTGCCTCGGCATATAAAGGTAGATGACCCGGGCGCCGCCCTGCCGACTCTTGCCGTGGATGGCCATACGCACTTTGCGAAGACCGCGGAGTCGTGGGATGAGGTCTCCCTTTTCGGGATTCTTCAAGAGGTCATTCTGGAGTTGGCGGAGGTGGGCATCATCAGTGATCTGTGTAATCAAGCTGGTGAACAGCGGCAGCTCGATAAAGGTGAGTTTCATTTAACCCATACAGCGTAATGGTCACGCTCTGGGTGGGTCAATGCGAATTGCACCGCCTATGACCTTTGGCGCAGTGGGTGGATCACTTTGTCCGTTCAAACCTTGGATTTTGGGGCGCTGATTTCAGCGGCAGTCAGTGGCAGGACTACGAACCATGGGGCGTCGCCAGCGCCGATTCGAGGGCGACCAGCAGCTTGGCAAGAGTGAACGGCTTCATCAGATAGCCGTTGAACCAGCAAAACCGTGCGTGGTCGCTGCTTTCAGCCAGCATCTGTCCAGCGCGGATTAGCTTCCGGCCTTCACGTGCTCGATTTTTTGCGTTGGGTGCGACGGGACTCCCGGTGCGAGGCAGTGAATTGGCTTGCGAACTAAATCCTTTTAGCATTTTGGCGACCCAGCGTTTGTCCCAACCTTTTCCGCTTTGCCCCCCGAGCCCTCCCTGACCCGCTGGTTTGCCGAAGAAGTCCAGCCGCACGAGGCGGACCTCCGTGCGTATCTGCGGCGCAGTTTTCCCGGCCTGGCGGACATCGATGATCTGGTGCAGGAGACCTATGCTCGGGTTTTTCGCGCCAAGACGGCCGGAAAGGTCAGCGAGGCGCGACCCTATCTCTTCGTGACCGCACGCCATGCGGCTTGCGACCTCTTCCGGCGTAGCCAAACAATATCGATTACCGGTCTAGCTGAACTCGAACATTTGCCCGTGGTAGAGGATAGGCCCGGTGTCGCCGAGGTCATCGACCATGCCCACGAACTCGAAATCCTCCGCGCCGCCATTGGCGCGCTGCCCGACCGTTGCCGACAGGTGGTCACCCTCTGCAAGCTCTACGGCCTGTCCCATCGCGAAGTGGCGCAGCGGTTGGGTATTTCCGAACACACCGTCAACGCCCAGATTGCCCTCGGCGTGCTGCGATGCCGAAACTACCTCCGCGTCCGCGGGATGATGGGAGACCGAACGCAATGAACCCGGAAATCGAACAGGCGGCCGCCGACTGGATCGCTCGCCGTTACGCGGGATTTTCGCCCGCCGATAGCGCTGAGTTCGAGCGCTGGCTGGCGGCGGATCCGCGTCATGCCGCAGTCTTTGGCGAGATGGACGCAGCCTGGCGAGCACTGGACCGCGTGCGCGAATCCGCAGCGTCCACGGCTGGCCCGGATCCTGACGCCTTGGCTCCGCGGAGCCCGCGACATGCGGTGCGGCGCTTTGCCCCCCTGCTGGCGGCGGCGGCCGTGGCGATCGTGGCGTACGCCGGTTGGCGGTGGTCCGCTCCGGAGACTGAGGGAAGTGGATGGCGAACGGTCCGCCAGATGGAACCGTTTGCGGAGACGGTGACAACTGCGGTCGGCATGGTGCAAAAACTCACCCTGCCCGACGGGTCCGTGTTGCGGTTGAACACGGACAGCCTTGTCGAGATCGCCTATTCAGCGGTGGAGCGCCGCGTGCGACTCGTGCGTGGCGAGGCGCATTTCACCGTCGCGAAGAATCCCATGCGTCCGTTCTTCGTCGAAGTGAAGGGGGTCGCGGTCCGCGCCGTCGGCACCGCGTTCAACGTACGACTCCACGCCGAGGCGGTCGAGGTGCTGGTGACGGAAGGAAAGGTGCGGGTGGTCGATGTCGCGGGCGAGGCGAGTCTGATCGCTCCGCGCACCATCGCCCCTAGTGTGCCTGAAGGTCCGCTGCTGGCGGCCGGCGAACGCGCGGTGATTTCCCTTGGGCCAGTTCCAGGTGAAAAATTCCGACCTGTCCCGGTGGCATTGGTCCTACCGATAGGAAACTGGATTTTCAGGAGGATCGGATCCGGGAGGGGTTCAAGGGGAGGGTGCCGGGTGGAAACGGAGTCGGACCCCTGTAGTCCACCAAACCTCAAGTCCGCCTGACCGGCCAGCGGCGCGAAGAGCCGGTTAACGAAGATATCCCGACAGAAACTCAGCAACTCGTCCGATTCCGGCGCCGCGCCGGCGAATGTTCGGAGGTCAGTCGTGGCAGTCACGATGCGAAGAGACACTCCTCCGGCCGCTCGCTGTCAAGCAGCGAGGCTTCAAACTGATTCCGCTGCGTCGGCTTGAACGAAGTCGTCGTCTGGCGAGGCCTGCGCGCTCCCCGCGCTCCAGAACACCGGCTCGCCATCGTTGGCATCGGGCTGGGAGAACTCGTCGCCGAACAGTTCGCCCTGCCCGGCGTCCGCCGGGGACACTTGCGGTGGCGGAGGCAACTCGAAGCCGGTCTGGTCGAACGATTCGCCCGGCTCCATGACTTCGGCGCGGAACCGGATCGGCTCGTCGCGCGGTTGTGGATACGGCAGACCGGGCGGGAAGTCCGGCGGATCGAGGGCGTGACAATCGCCCGTCGCGGCGTCGATCAGGAAGGCGACCTCAGGCCGGGGCGGACCCACGGCGAAGGGA
>SXGT01472051.1_pt1 | contig 24871 bp, 24 predicted proteins | sample 3176221 | NCBI WGS metagenome assembly SXGT01 (sample SAMN11356862, study PRJNA531348) | freshwater metagenome | isolation source: freshwater sample F1-120 | place: China: Fuxian Lake, Yuxi | collected 2017-12-25
GCTGCGCTCGACCCACCCTACGACAACCATCGCGCCCAAACCGGGAAGTTATTGTTCAGATCGATCCTAAAGTAATGCAAATTCCTGGCATTCGGTGTACCTCACGCCAGGGCTTGCCTCAATCGCACAAATTTGACGGAGAGCCGGCATTTGGCTTGGGTTGCCCTGTCCGTCAATCAACGCCTTTCCAAGAAAAGCCGGTGACCTTCGCCTCCCATTCATCACATAACGCCAAAGTGCGCTGCTCGGCGGCGCCGAGATACCGGGCGGGATCGTCGAGAACGGCCAGTTGGTCGGCCGTCATCTTGGCCAGAAACTTCGCGATGGTCTTGTCCTCTCGTAGCAACTGGGAGAGCGGCCGCTTCTGGATGCGGGCGTCCCGTGCCAGCACGCGGGCCTTCTCGTGCCCTTCCGAATGACCGTGCATCGCCAGCAATACATAAAGCGGCTCCGCGGTGATCGGGTCCTTGCCCCCTTCCAGCACTTCGCGCATCCGCGCGATATCAGGTTCCACCGCCTCAAGCGTCATGCGGAGTCGATGGATGGAATAGGCGAATGCGGCCACATGCTCCATCACGAAACGCATCGAAGCTGAGTTCGTCAGGTCGCGCTGGTGTTCGGAGATTTGATCCATCAGCACCGTCAGCAGGCGCGGCACATAGGCCTTCCACATGCTTTTGACGTTCTCGAAGTCCTTCGGATTGACCTTGTGGGGCATCGTCGAGGAGCCGACGATCTGTGTCTTTGGATCGGATGCCTTGCGATCACGCAACTCGCGGATCTCGCTGCGCTGGAGGTGGCGGAAATCGTCGGCGATGTTCGCAAACACGCCCCAGCACGCTGTCAGTGCATACACATAGTCGGCGACATACTCCGGCTGCGTCACCTGCGTCGAAATCTCCGGAGGCGTCAGACCGAGCTTCGCCATGAGCGCGGCCTCCACTTCGGCCGGCTCCTTGCTCAGTAGCGAAAGCGCGTTGTAGGCGCCGACGGCCCCCGCGAACTTGCCGCGCAGGTTCTTCGCAGCCTGTACGATGTTTTCAATACGCTGCCCAACTCGCGACACGTAGAGCGCCACGGCGAAGCCAAACGTCATCGGCACCGCGTGCTGGCCGTGGGTGCGTCCCATCTGCGGCGTCGCCGCGTGGGCCCTCGCCATGCGGATAAGTTGTTTTTCCAGTGCGATCAGGTCGGGCACGATCACGTCACGCGTCACTTCCACCAGGCACAGGGCGCGGGCCGTATCCATGATGTCCGCCGACGTTGCAAACAGATGCACGTACGGCTTCGCCGCCGGACTGACCTGCCGGCTGATGCAATTGACGAGGGCGCGAATGTTGTGCTGGATGCGGTGCTCTTCTTCGTAAACTTCTTCCGGCTTGACGGCATCCGCAGCCCGGGCGATCTCCGCAGCGGCTTTCTTCGGGCACACGCCGTAATCGGCAAGCGTCTTCGCCAGCGCCGCCTCCACCCTCGCCAGGTAACGCACCTGGGCGTTTTCCGAAACGTAAGGGTGAAGCCTCGCGAAGAAGGCGGGATCAGCGAAATAGTAACGTGCATCAAAAGGCGAGGCGGCGTCGAATGGGTTCATGAAGTTGATCTCAGGGGTGTTTTGGTGATGGTTTATGAGGTACCGCCGGTGATTGCAACCGAAGGGTTTGCGAAACGGCCAAGCATAGGACACGTGGCCAGGTTGCCGAGTTTTGCAACGTTGGGTAGGGCCATCGCCCAAAGTAGGCTCGGCGATGTTGCGAACTACGCGCCCCGCCCATGCGTGGACTATTTCCTGCGTTCACGTTACAAAGGAGGTAGCTCGATCTTCGGGAGGGACCGCACGTGCCTCGCATCATCCTCGCCTTCAACGGCGATCTCGAATCCCGCCTAGCCCTCTACTGGCTCGTCCACGAGCGCGGCTACGAAGTTGTCACCTTGTCGATCAATCTTGGGCAGGAGACCTATCTCGAACCGGTCGGCGAGATGGCGCTCGACCTCGGCGCGACTGCCGCCCAGGTGATCGATCGCCGCGAGATGTTTTTGCGCGATTTCGCACTACCCACACTACAAGCGAATGCGGTGTACCAAACCAACTGCTTCCTGGGTTCTGCGCTGGCCCGTTACGTCATCGCTCAAGAGCTCGTCCGTCTAGCCCGCGAGGAAGGCTGCGACATCGTCGCCCACAGCGCCGCCAGCAAGGGAAACGATCAGGTCCGCATGGAGACGGCCATCGCGGCGCAGAATCCCAAGCTCAAGGTGATGGCCCCGGTTCGCGAATGGAATCTGAAGAACCCCGAGGACAAGCTCAAATTTGCCCGCAAGCGCAATATTCCCGTCAACGAATCGATCCAGGACCGAATCAAGATTGATCAAAATCTCTGGGGCGTGAGTCTTTACGTGAGTGATCTCGTTGACGCCTGGGAGGAACCGCCGGCAGACGCTTATGTTCTTACAAAGGCGCCGGAAAAAGCACCGGACGATCCCTGCTCTCTCACGATCAGCTTCAACGCCGGAGTTCCCGTGGCCCTGAACGAACAGGCCATGGAATTGCTCCCTCTGGTGCGTGAGTTGAATAGCCTTGGCGGCGCGCACGGGATCGGCCGGTCCGACGTGGTCGAGGACCGCCTGTTCGGCATCAAGAGCCGCGAGTTCTATGAGGCCCCTACGCCCACGATTCTCTCGCTCGCCCATCGCGATCTGCAAAACCTCGTACAGAGCCGTGAAACGATCCAGCTGCGAGAACTGCTCGGCCGGCGGTACGCGGAACTCGCCTACATGGGCTTGTGGTTCCACGATTTGCGTCTGGCCCTGCAGGGATTCTTCACGGAAACGCAGAAGCACGTGACGGGAGATGTACGGCTCAAGCTGTTCAAAGGTGCGTGCTCGGTCCAGGGGCGGCGCAGTCCGCAAAGCCTGTACGACAGCCGGCTCGCGAATCAGTCGAACCTGGAACTCTTTGACAACCAGTGGGCTCAGGGCTTTACCTCTCTGTGGACCTTGCCGACCCGTGTGGCAGCTCGCCTGCATCCGACAGAATCTTCAGGAAACTGAAAAAGGAAGCTTTACAAGCGATGCCTTGTCAGGCAGAATAACAGCGACCTTATGAGCTTCTCTGAGCCGGCGGACTTGTCCGCCGCTTGTGCTTTCCAGACAAGCGGCCGACAACCTCGCCGGCTCTGTGGTTGATTGTGGATTGTCGTTTAACCGGCGAGTCTACTCGCGGCTTAAACGGAAGGAGTGACCGCTCATGGCCGATGAACGCATCCCGATGACCAAGGAAGGTTACGAAAAGAAGAAGGGCGACCTCGACCGCATGACGAATTTCGAGATGATCGAAGTTGCCAAGCGTATCGCAACGGCCCGCGAAATGGGCGATATCAGCGAAAATGCTGAGTATCATGCCGCCCGCGAAGACCAGGGGATGCTGCAAGCGCGTATCGACTCGCTCCGAGACCAGTTGAGCCGGGCCTTGATCGTCGACAAGAGTACGTTGCCCACCGGAATGGTCGTGTTCGGCGCCCAGGTCAAGGTCAAGGATCTCGACGGCATGGACATCGAGGTCTTTCACTTGGTCGGCCCCGGCGAGGAGGATTACAACGTCAACAAAATCCTCACCAACAGCCCCATTGGCCAGGGCCTGATCGGCAAGAAGATCGGCGAGATCGTCCACATCCAGGTGCCGATGGGAACGATTCGCTACGAGGTGCTCGAGATCAGTTTCACGGAGTAAGGCCATCTTCGTTGAGCGCTCGCCCGACGCCACGCGAACGCTCGACGAGAATGCACGTCCCATGATTCACGTCGAAAATCTCACGAAGTCCTTTCGCGACCTGCGCCGCGGCAACGTTCTCGCGGTCGATCATATCAGCTTCGATGCGAAGGCTGGCGAGATCTTCGGTTTGCTCGGACCCAACGGGGCAGGCAAGACGACGACCATGCGCATCCTCTGCACGGTCCTCAAACCCACGGGCGGCATCGCCACCCTCGCCGGCTACGACGTGGTGCAGCAAGCAAGCCAGGTCCGCCAGAGCATCGGCTTTCTCTCGGCCAGCACTGCGATCTATGATCGTATGACGGCGTGGGAAATGGTCGAGTATTTTGGCAAGCTTTATGAGATGCCTACCGAGCACCTGCGCCAGCGCATGGAGACGCTCTTTGCCAACCTGCAAATGAACGATTTTCGCGACGTCCTCGGCGCTAAGATGTCCACCGGCATGAGGCAGAAGGTGTCGATCGCGCGGGCCATCGTCCACGACCCGCCGGTATTGATTTTCGATGAGCCAACGCTGGGCCTAGACGTGCTGGTTGCGCGTGCCGTTCTCGACAACATTAAACGTTTACGTGATCAGGGCAAGTGCATTCTCTACTCGACGCACATCATGCGCGAGGTCGAGAAGATCTGCGATCACGTTGCCATCGTCAGCAAGGGAAAGATCCAGACCAGCGGCACGCTCGAGGAGCTTCGCGAACGACACGGGCAGGAGGATCTGGAGGAGTTGTTTTTCCAGCTGGTGTCGTAGGTTGCCTCAATCGTGCCGGGATCGCCACGTTTGTACCATCACCACAATTCCCCCGACAGCCCCAACAATGTAACTCGCTGAATGGGCCCAGATATCGGCAATGAAGGCCGCATGCTTCTCTGGCGGGACCTTACGTGCGAATTCACCTACGAGCTGCACCATTCCCATTTCAGCCAGCAGCCAACCGCAGACGCCTGCAATCAAGGCGCAGCATCCTGTCACCAGCACCAGAACAATAAGCGGCCGATAAAGGTCCCAAACATTGCGTTTGGGACGCACGCCAGCACGGGCTACGATGGCCAGTAACCCACCCAGAATCAATCCGACCCACCAAGTTGCAACAATACCCCAGCCAAATGCAAGCAACGTGGGATCATCAGTACCAAAGAATTGGGGATGGCCGACAGTGAAGTACTCTACACAGAGGCGCGCTGTCACCTGGTCATGCAAGACGCCGTATATGATGGCCGTCAGGATGCAGAGCAGAACGATACCCACGCCTTGCATGACATTTGCCTACCTGGAGTTCTCCACTCGCGCCGACGCCTGCGGCCCTTCACATGCCTGGATCGCCATCACCGCGAATGCGCTGCCGGCGTGGCTCAAGTAATGCTTGTTGTCGCGAAACAGCGAACGAGCGAACCAGCGGCCGCTCTCGCGCTGGTTGGACTTGAGCCACAAGATCCCCTTCACTATTGCCGGATCATTCGCCGGCACGCCCGCCTGGCGCAACACGAAGACGGTGAAGCCGGTGCCGTAACCGTCGCTTACCATGGGTTCCGGTGTCCTCTTGTCGCCGCGCGGCCACGGATAGATGCCCGGCGAGGACCAGCCGCCGTCGGGAAGTTGCTTGGCCAGAATCTCCTTCTTGGCAGCCTTCTGCTCGTCGGCACTCATAAAGCCATCGAGATAGGTCGAGACCCACAGGATCATCGCCTTGTGGTGTAGATTCTGCGGCGGGTTCTTTTTGAGGAAGGAACGCAAGCCGTCCAGGCCTGTGCGGGCTTGCTCGGTCTTGGCATAACCGTCTGGGGCAACGCCCACGGCGAGAGCGGCGAGCGTGACGCCATAATGATCATCGTTTTCCATGGGCGGCCATTTGCATAGCAGCCAGCTGATGCCGCCGTCCTTGCGCTGCACGGTCCACATGCGATCGAGCGCGGTCAGCGTGACGGGATGCAGTTTTTTCGTCGTGAGCGAGTCGTTGTACGCCAGCGCGGCCGCGGTCGCAACAACTTCGGCGTTCCAGCGCGGCTTCTTTTCGGGCCAGCGTTTGGTCACCAGCTCCTCCGCGGCCTGCCGAATTTCGCCGTGTGCCTGCACCTTCGCATCGAGCATCGGCCTGACGTAAAGATACGCGTAGTTCGTGTGGCACGCGAAGCAGCCGCGCTTGTCAGTCCATTGCAGAGCGGCATGGTCGAGGAAGCCGACAGCCTTGGCGAGCGAAAATTCTTTGGCCTTCGGCTCGTCCTTCGAATTATCTGCGGGAGGCGTGTACTTCTTGAGATTGGGCTCGTCGGCGTTTGCGAAACCGCAAAGGGAGAGTAGGCTTAGCGCACACAGGGAAGCGATGTAAATGCGAGCCACGGTACTTCCTCCGATGCTGAAGGCGGGAACAGACGGCGGGACGAGGAAATCGTATGCCGAGATGGGACGAACGGGAAGATGCGTGCCGTTTAGCCCCGCCTCGAAGAGGCGGGAGGGCGCCGCGGCGGGGCGTAACCAATCAGCGCCCGATGGCGACAAGCGCCTTCTCGTAGCGGCCGTTGTCCGGATTCTCGGCTTGCAATCGTTGCAGCTTGAGCCGGGCCAACCCTGTGTCGCCCGTCAGGGCCTGGTGGATAGCCGTCAGATATTCCAACTCGGCGAGGACGCTCGGTCCGTGTTCCGGTCGGCAGGCCAGAGTGGCCTTGTCGAGAAGCTGCCGGGCTACCTGAAGAGACGTGGCATCGTCCCCCTTGCGCAGCATCAACGCGGCAATACCAAGCAAACAATGTGCGTCGGCGGCTTCCTGCTTCAATCCTTGCAGGCAAGCATGCTCCGCCAACTCATGACGTTGATTGAGGACGAGGGCCTTGGCCAAAATGAACTGGTTCCGCGGGGTCGGCGTATCTTTCGCGAGGGCCTGTGCCGCGACAAGCTGCTCCGCATGACGGCCCTGCAAAAGCAGCGCCTGCTGAAGGTGCTCCGCGGCAAGCTGGTTTTTCTGCTCGAGCTGCAACATTTTCCGCGCATACTTTTCGACTGCTGTATTTTCTTGCATCGAGGAATTCAACGCGGCCAGGATTGAATAACAGAAGACGGCCGATTCGCCCGAGGCAGCATCCGCAAGTTTTTCGATCCGGGCCAGCGCGGCGCGGATGGCCTGTTCGTCTTCGGCGCGAGCGGGCCGAAAGTTCTTGGCCGGCTTCCCACTGCCGTCACGGCTATCGTACCACCCTAGCATGACGAGATGGTGTACCAGTTGCGATTGCCAAAGCAAATGGTCGGCATTCAGTTGGGCAGCCGACTGCAACTCGTCGAGCACGACACGCTCGAACTGCATCTTCGGGTACGCCGGTTTTTGACCTCTGCAGACGCTGATCGCGTCGCGCAACACAATTTCCGCGAGCCTGAATCCATAACGGCGCACCTGACGCTTGGGGTCATCCGGCGCCAGCTCTTTTGCCTTGTCGTGGTACTGCAGGGCTTCGTTAAGGACCTTCTCGCCTTGATCGACATTCTCCGGCCGAAATCGTCCCTGGTAGAGCATCCCGATTACGGTTTGGCTGCGACGCTCCTTGGGCAGGACCTTGTCGTCGCCACCGCAGAGGGTGATGGGAACCTGCTGATTCCGAATATGGGCGAGGTACGCCCAGCAACGCCAGTCCTGCGGCGCGATCGCAACGGCCCGCCGGCCCCATTTTTCACAATCGCCCCACGGATTGTCCGTGAGAATCTCCAGCGTGCTGGCATACGAGGTCAGCCAGTGGCCCAGCTTCGGATCAGTCGTTTGCACGAGGGGGCGCAGCACCGCTTCCGCCTTGACGGCCATTTCCCGAGCCTTCTTCTCGTCATTCAGGCATTCGATGTAGACGCCGCGCATCTCGAAGTAAATTTCCGAATCGTCCGGACCCCCGGTTAGCTTTTTTTGAAGCTCGGCAAGCTTCTGGGCGGGGTCGTATTTGTTCCCCTTGCCATCCCGTTCGCTAGAACGAAAGTTCACTCCGAACGAAGTGCTGAGGGCCGGCATCTCAATCGAGTGGCGAAGCTTGGCTTTATCGAGATCCTGGGCGCCGGCAAACGGCGAAGAAACGGCAAGACAGAGAAACGCGCAGAGTCCAAATCGCATAATCAGCCCTCCCTGGCGGATTGCATTCAAGCAGAGGTCATAGCGATTCGGCGCGGGCGGGTAAAGGTGAATGTGGCACACATCCGAGGCTGAAGCGTAAGCGAAGAACATCATGATCTTCGCTTACGCTTCAGCCTCGAACAGAGCGCACCGCATCGATGAACCGCCGCATCTTCTCACCATCCTTCCTGCCAGGGGCGCATTCCACGCCGCTGGCAACATCAACGGCAAAGGGATGCACGATGCGGATCGCCTCGGCCACATTCTCCGGCGTCAGCCCGCCCGCGAGAATGAGCGGCACACCAGGCTTGTAGTCCGCGAGCAGGCGCCATGGCGCCGTCTGGCCAGTACCGCCGAATTGGCCCGGGACGTGCGCATCGACGAGGACAGCCGAAGGGCCAACCCCGCAAGCCTGGCACCGATCCAGATACGACGTGATTTGTTGCAGACTGGTGGCGTCACGCACTGGGAATGCAGGAATCCAGCGCAGGCCTGCGGGGGGGTCAGCCAGCGAATCTCCATGCATCTGTACCGTGCAGATGCCAAGCGAAGACACCACTTGCTGGATGTGAGGAACCGATTCGTTGACAAAAAGGGCCACCGGCTCCACCGTTGCCGGCAGTACGCGCAGAATCGACGTCGCGACGGTACCATCGATACAGCGCGGCGATTGGCCATAGAAATTCAACCCAATCATGTTGGCGCCGAGGCTCGCCGCCAACTCCGCGTCGGCTGGATTGGTGATGCCGCAGATTTTAACGCACACCTGCATGTTCGATCCCAACACCAGGAATTCTCTTTGCCATCATGCCCGAGCGATTTATTCTATCATCATTCTGTTCCCTGCGTGTTTCTCAATCGCCGCGAATCCGAGGCAACCATGAGCCAGAAACGACTGCGTGACCTGCTGCAAACCCAGCTCGACGATCTCACGGCAAAGGGCCTCTACAAACGCGAACGCCAATTGCAAAGTCCGCAGGGCTCGGCCATCAAGGTCGGCGAGCGCGAAGTCATCAACTTTTGCGCCAATAACTACCTCGGCCTCGCCAACCATCCTGAAATTGTCGCCGCCGCGGCCGAAGGCCTGAAACGCTACGGCTACGGCATGGCGTCCGTACGCTTCATCTGCGGCACCCAGGAAATTCATCGGCAGTTCGAACAGGAAGTCGCCAAGTTCCTCGGCAAGGACGACGCCATCCTTTACAGCTCCTGCTGGGACGCCAACGGCGGGCTCTTCGAAACCATCCTCGGGGAGGAAGACGCCGTCATCAGTGATGAACTCAATCACGCCAGCATCATCGACGGCGTGCGGCTCTGCAAGGCGAAACGGCTGCGCTACAAGAACTGTGACGTCGCCGATCTGGAGCGCTGCCTCATCGAGGCGAAAGATGCGCGGTTTCGCTTGATTGCAACCGACGGCGTCTTCTCAATGGACGGCTCGCTGGCGCCGCTCCCAGACATCTGCGCGCTGGCTGACAAGCATGACGCGATGGTCATGGTTGACGACAGCCACGCCACCGGCATCCTCGGCCCGGGCGGACGCGGCAGCGCCGAAGCGCAAGGGTGCCTGGAGCGCATCGACATCATCACCAGCACGCTTGGCAAGACGCTCGGCGGCGCTGCGGGAGGCTTCACGTCGGGCAGCCAGGAGCTGGTCGATTACCTGCGTCAGCGCTCACGGCCGTACCTTTTCTCGAATGCCGTGCCGCCGCCGATCATCATGGCAGCCCGAAAGGCGCTGGAACTTGTCTCGAAGAGCAGCGATCTGCGGGATCGCTTACACAGCAATGCGCGCACGCTTCGCGCCGGGCTGGAGAAAGCGGGCTTCACGATCAAGCCAGGGCAGCACCCGATCCTGCCGGTGATGCTCGGCGACGCCTCGCTTGCCACGAAGATGGCGGACAAGCTGCTTGAGAGGGGCATCTACGTCATCGGCTTCAGCTTCCCCGTCGTCCCGCACGGGCTGGCGCGGATTCGCATCCAGACATCCGCGGCCCACACGGCGGAGCAACTGGAGCGAGCGGTGGAGGCGTTCACGGGGATCGGGCGGGAACTCGGCGTTGTATAAACCGCCCCACGCGCCAGCGTGGGGATTCGTGTGTTGCACGTCCAATCCCCACGCTGGCGCGTGGAGCTGGTTAGGTTTTTCATTTCATAATTTCATGAAATATCTCGATACACCTCTTGACGAATCGCCGCGAGGGTTTATTATTTCATCAGATGATGAACTATGAAAACAACGCATTCAACATCCGAGAACGCCGGCTGCCAGCCCGCTGAGCATGCCGCCAAGAAACTCACGAAAACCAGCCCCGCGGCGCTCGACCAGGCAAGTCGCCTGTTTCGAGCCCTCGGAGACGCCCCCCGATTGCGCTTGCTGGAATACCTCATGCAAGGGGAATGCTGCGTCACCGAACTCGTGGAGGCCCTTGGTGAAAAGTTTTCCACCATCTCCCAGCGATTGCGCCTCTTGCGAACCGAACGACTCATCGTGCGCCGCCGGGAGGGAACGCATCTGTACTACGCCCTCGCCGATCAGCACGTCATTGACCTGATTCAAAACGCGTTGGCCCATGCGGAGGAGCCGGAAAAGGCTTCCGTTTCCCCACGCCGGCCGAAACCCAGAAAGGAAAGCAGAAAAATGAGCGACCATCACCACCAGCACGATCATGATCACGGCAAGGGCTGCGGCCACACCGCGGTCAAGCACGGCGATCACGTCGATTACCTGCACGACGGCCACCTGCACCACCCCAAAGGGAGTGCCGTCGAAGAACATGCCCTCGACGTCTCCAAGAAAAATCCCGCCGATTGCACGCCGAAGCACGCATGCGGCAATCATCCGGCGACCCACGTCCACGGTCCGAAGTGCGGCCACGAGGCGATTCCCCACGGCGATCACGTCGACTACCTGGTCGATGGGCACCTGCATCACCCGCACGGCGATCACTGCGACGATCACGGTCCGGTGGATGTCGTCAAGTAATCCATGGCCGCTTGCGGCTTAGCACGCGCCTGGCGCATCGGGAACGCTATGCCGCAAGCGGCTACGTCGGCAGGATCTCCGGCCTAAACATGCCGATGCGGCTTCTGCGCAGCAGAAGATCTTCGGTAGACATCGCCATCTCCACCTCGCGTTGATACGCTTGCTCGCCAACCAGGTCGGGTTCGTCGGGATGTACTCGGCGGAATCCTCCCTCCACGCCAACGATCCGCTCCAGTACGGCGTCCACTTGATTGCCATAACGGTGGACCAGGTGCGTGGCCGAGTCGGCAGCGATGGGAAATCGCTGCCTGATTGAAGCCGTTGCATCATTGGCAAAAGCCGCCCACGGCCCTGATGGAGTCCCGACGAGAGGCAGGGTGCGGGTTCGGCATCGGCCTCGCTTGTGCAAACGCTCGACCAGGAAGTCGACAATCGTCTCCGCCACCTGGCGAAACGTGGTGTACTTCCCGCCGAGTGCCGTCACCAGCCCGGACGATCCCACGTGCAAGCTGAACTCGCGCGATCGCGCCGACGGTTTGCCCCCTTGCGCACGGAGCAGTGGCCGAAGACCCGCGAAGGTCCCCATCACCTCGTCGGCCCGAAGCCCTGGCGTGAAAAAATGGCAGTATCCTTCGCGGAGATAGGCGATCTCCTCCGGAGAGACCTGCAAGGAATCCGGACCTGATTCCGGAAAGGTGTCGGTGGTGCCAACGAGCGTCTTCCCTTGCCACGGAATCACAAAGAAAACCCGCCCATCGCGTGGATGCAAAAGCAACGACGCGGCACGGTGCCCCAGCGCCGGCGCGATCAGATGCACCCCCTTGGTCGGCTGCAATCGTGATTCACCTATCTCTCCCGCCAGGCGGCAAACCGAATCGGCCCACGGCCCCGCGGCGTTGAGGACCGCCCGACAGCGGACCAAGAAACGGCGCTCGCTCAATCGATCTTGCGCCCACACGCCGACGATCGCGCCAGGGCCTTTCTCAAACGCGACCGCCTCGACGTAGTTCGCGAGAACCGCGCCATGGCGCGCCGCCGTCTGCAAAACTGCCAGGCAGAGGCGTGCGTCGTCCATCAGCGCATCGTGGAAGGCGGCGCCGCCGAGAAGGTTGGCTGCCTTCACTCCCGGCAAGGCGGACTGGATTTGCCTGCGCGTCAGGCGTCGGCTGCGGGCAATATTGTCCGCGCCGGCGAGCACATCGTAAAGAGTCAAGCCGAGCCGCCATTGCCAGGGGGCGAAGCGTTGACCCGCATAGAACGGCAAGAAAAACCGCAAGGGCGTGACGAGATGCGGTGCATTGCGCAGCAGCCGGGCACGCTCGGCGAGCGCCTCGTACACGAGCGAAAAATGGCCGTACTCCAGGTAGCGCAGCCCGCCGTGTACGAGTTTCGAAGACAAGCTGCTGGTGCCCGAGGCAAAGTCCCCTTTGTCGATGAGGGCAACGCGCCAGCCGCGCGTGGCGGCATCCAGGGCAGCACCGGCGCCGGTGATGCCGCCACCGATGATGCACAGATCGAAGGTCCCGTCCGTGAACGCTTCAAGATCGCGCCGCATGATCGGTGCTTTCGGATTGAGCCGCTGGCGACTCGCGTCTTCGTTACTTTCTGAATTGATTGCGTTTGTTCCCTGCTTCGGGACTAATGTCGAGCGTCCCCAGGCAGGCGTCGATGGTCTGGTTAAGGTAATTATTGCTATTCTGCTGCGCCAGTTGGTGAACAATGATGCCGACCTGCCGACTACTCCCCCCGCGCACATAGACATCAAAAGTCGAGCGCCGTTTCACGTTGGGAGTTCCATCATCCGTGAGCTGCACATGCTCGTATTTGATGGGAGCGCTATCGGGGTAAGCACTGACTTGCTTCTTGTCCACCAGGCGAGGCTTCCCCTTCGCCTGCAAGGAGGCCCTTACCTGGAAAGTCTTCGCATAGTAATCCTCCATCGCCTCACGGATGAGGACGCGGAAATTCTCGGGAGTGTAGCTGCCGAATTCCGGCTTCGCCTTGGCGTCGGCGACACGTGCTGCCGCCACGAAGAAACTCACAGACGTATCGCCCCCCGCGTAACGGAAGCACGGAAAGCGATTGAACGAGCTGTGATACGGGAGTTTGTCGCGTGGCAGGACCCCGCAACCAAGGGGTAGGCGTAGAAAAACGTCGTACGACCAGGCGGCACTCTCGCTGGTCGCGTCGTCGCTGACTTTCATTCGGGGCGTCGCGAGCGGTTCATCGAGCTTGGCGTTGTTCTCATCGAATTCCTGCACGCGCTGGCGCTGCGCGTCCATGCGGTTGTGGTAATCGGAAAGGCCGCACCCGCTTACCACGCAAGGCGCGAAGAGAAGAAGAATTCGCAGGTGGCGGAATACTGGTTTCAAAATCAAGCCCCAGGGTCAGCGCAACTACGATTTTCGACTCACTTCAACGCCGCGTGTCGTCACGAAATACTTGGCCATCATATTCGGCCGCTCCCAGGCCGGCAGGGTGTCTTGACCACCAAGATAGCGAAGAAACTGCTTGGTCACCTCGGCAAAGTGGGCCTCATGGCCGACGCGGTAGGTCGTCGGGATGGCGATGCGGAAATGCGAGCCGAGGTCGGTGACACCGATGCCGGGGAAATCGATCTGAAGCGTGCGTAGCTTGAGCTCGATGGCCCGCCGAACGAGCATGTACTCCATGGTCTTGTTGGGAATGATGTAGAGCTCCGGCTGATATTTCTCCTCGCGTCCCTGGCGAACCTCGACACGTGAGCGGGTGCCGCGGAAAACGGCGAGGTGGGTATCGCCGCCGCCGGCCGGGGCTTCGCAGTCCCAGAGCACGTTGAGCTTCACATGGACGCCGCGGAGCGCGTAGTTCACGAGGGTGTTGCAGTAATAGTGCAGATCGTCTCCCTCGACAGCGTCTTGAAGTTCAGGCGGAAAGTCGATCGCGCCAGTGATTGCCTGAAAATCAGCCCTTTCTACCACCGTTGGCCAGCGTTTCGCGGACATGATGCACACATCGCTCGCCATGCTCACGGATTGATTGGGGAACAATATCCATGTGACCAGATCGACGAGATGGGTGCCGACGTCGGTGAGCCCCTCGCCTTGTTCATGGACATCGAAAAACCAGTCCGGGCGGCGCAGCGGAACCCCTGCAACCAGCTTCTTCAAGTAATGCACGCTTTCCATGAAGACGCCTGGGTCGTCGGGGGAACCCGAAATCACGGTGCCAAACGTTGCCTCATCCTGTACGAAGGCCCGCTGCAGAATTGACGTGATCTCATAGCGCTCGGTCATGATGTCAAGTGCAGTCAGGCGCCGTGCTTCGGCGGACTCCAGGGCCTCTTGAAGCCTGGGGAGATCTTCGGGAACAAGGATCCACGGCTTGTCGGCAAGCACATGAAGTCCGGCATGAAGTGCGGCGACGATGGCGTCGATCTTGCGAGAGTTGCGCCCCGCAATGACGACGACGTTGCCGGGCCTCTCCGCGGCGAGCCGTTGCAAGTAATCTTCGCCAGCATGAATTTCGAGTTCCCAGCGCGTCGGCTGAGTACTCCGCGTGTTGAACGCGGCGATGCGTCCCAGGTGCGCGACCAGATCGGGTCCCAGCGGAGCGTAGACATGCACACGTGGCGCGACTTGCTCGTACATCTCCTTCTGCACAAGCGCTGCGTGAAAGTGGCCCGGATTCAAGGTGATGAAGCGAATTTCCGCCATGATGCAAAATGCCCCTCTGTTGTAAACATTGTTACCGTCGAGCTCGGCCAACTGTCACGCAAAGGCCGTCGGAGCCAACAACATGTCCAGTTGCTTCTGGACGATCCGAAAACTATCGTCATCCAACACGGGCGTCGAGCCAGCCGTCGTGAGTGGCGCCTGCAAATCAACCCAGCTGCGGCAACCGCTGTACCCCGGCAATTCGTCGATCTCATGCGCTTGCGGCACGCGGTAAACGCGCGCAACCAAAACATACAGTCCTGGAGTCCGGTAATGGAGTCGCTGCAAGACCGTCTGTTCGGACCACAGATGCAGGTGCGACAGAAGCAGCGCCGGCAATTCGTCGCGCATTCGATACGTACTCACTACTTCGGCCCAGAGGCCAAGCCGCAGCTTGCCGGCCGGCGGCCGGTTCGCCTCCACCTGCTGAAGCAAGGGCCGAGCTTCTTCCTGAATGCCCGTTTGTTGCTGATGGGAGTAGGTCGGATAGAGCCAAAACTTAGTATGCTTGACGCCAAAGGCCCCCTCGTCCTCCGCGATGCCCCCCTTGCGCAGAATGAGCGACTGCCTGCCCAGGGCAAGCGCTTCGCAAATGACGGCCCATTCCTTGAAGGCGTATTGGAGCATTGAATCGATTCCTCTTGTTTTTTCCGTCTCATTTGCAGGAAGAAATCACCAGTGCTCGCTGCGCAATTCGCGCACCATCAAATCGTTGACAGCAACACGTGGGTTCTTGGCCTCATGCAAGATGCGGTAGACCTCGCTGCTGATGGGCATGGGGATGCCCATGTGCTGTGCCTTTTCGAAGACGCTACGGGCGGTGAAGACCCCTTCCGCCACCGCCGAAGTGCTGGCTTGAATATCGGCCAGCGTCTCCCCCTTGGCCAGGCGCTCACCGACTGCGCGATTGCGTCCGTGTCGGCTGATGCAGGTCGTGATGAGGTCGCCCATGCCGGCGAGGCCCCAGAAGGTCTCGGCGTTGGCGCCAAGTGCAACGCCGAAGCGTGCCATCTCGGCCAGTCCACGCGTCAGCAAGGCAGACTTGGAGTTGTCGCCCAGCCCGAGACCGTCATTGAGGCCTGCGGCGATGCCGATGACATTTTTGAGCGCGCCTGCCAGCTCAACGCCGACGAGATCGGAATTCGTGTAAACACGGAACCGTTCGGTCGAGAAGCATTGCTGAACCCAGCGTGCCAGTTGCAGGTCATCGCTGGCCGCCACCAGGGTGGTCGGTAGTCCGCGGGCCACTTCCTCGGCATGACTGGGACCGCTCAATATTGCCACGGAACGAGGTCCGAGCACTTCCACCGCAATCTCCGTGGGTCGGCGAAACGTGTGGACCTCCAGGCCTTTGACCAGGCTCAAGAGCGGCTTGTCCTTCGGTATGGCCCCGGCGATTCGCTGCAGGGTCGGGCGCAAGTAAGCCGTCGGCACCGCAGCAATAAGAAGATCGGCGGCCTCGACGGCTTGACCGATGTCCGTCGTCAGCAGAATACCCGGCGGGATCGCCACGCCCGGCAGGAGCCGCACGTTTTCGCGCCCGGCATGCCAACCGGCGTTGTCGGCACGCGCGCTCCAGAGCGTTACCCGATGCTGCGGATTCTGCGCCAGGATCATGGCGATGGCTGTCCCCCACGCACCGGACCCCAGAACCGCGAATCGCGCCGCCATAGAGCTCCCTTTCATCTTTCCACGTTTACCCAGGCATTATAGAGCCGAAGCTTTAACGTCCCAAATCGCGAAATCTGGCTTTTCCAAAAAACAGCGAAGTTCTCTCTGCCGACAGGCCGATGTTCCCTTTGCCAGGGGAGAAGGTTCCCCGTCCTATCGACCGAAGCGACATTGCTGAATCGAATGTGAACGGTAACAGGGAGGTTCTCGCATGCCGGCGCAACTGCACCTCTACGAAGCTCCACATGAATCCGACTTTGAAGAAACGCAAGATCCGAGTGTCCGCATTCGGCTTTCCGATCTGCTGCCGCTGCTGGCCATAGCGAAAAAGAACAACTACCTGTGGCTGCAGGATTTTCTTGAAGACGCAGTAACCGTGACGCCCGATCTTTATGACGTGCTGCGCTCATTCCGCGCGGTCAAGCAAACGTCGGCGTGAGTTCGTAGCGACTGAAATGCTATCTCCGTGTCGCCGCTAGCGTGGAGATCGAGAACACGCAGGCTCACCTGCTTTCCCCGCTTGTCATCACCTCGCAATCCCCGCAAGATAACGCCTGTCAATTCTCACAGCCTGGAGGCGGGGTTTATCATGGGCAAACGCTTGAAAGAGGCGCTCGCGCGAAACCAACTTGTACGCGTGTTCGGCCTCGGACAGATGTGTGATCCGAAATTCGTCGATATCATCGGCCAGCACGGTGGATACGAGGCGGTCTGGCTCGATCAGGAGCACGCCAGCCTTTCGATCGCCCAGATCGAGCACGCCAGCTTGGCCGCCCGGGCGGTTGGACTCGACTCCTTCGTCCGCCTGGCTCCGACGGATTACGCCACGGTCATGCGGCCTCTTGAAGCTGGCGCCGGCGGCATCATGGCAGCCCAGGTTCGCAGCGCTACCCAAGCCGAAGAGATCATGCAGTGGGCCAAGTTCTATCCGCGCGGCCTGCGCGGCGTCAATGGCTCCGGCGTAGACGGCCGCTATGCTACCTTGCCGATGCCCGAATACATGAAGCAGGCAAACGACGAAACCTTTGTCGCCATCCAGATCGAACATATTGCCGCGGTCGAGGACGTTGAAAAGATTGCCGCCCTCAAGGACGTGGATGTCCTGTTCATCGGCCCTGCCGACCTCGGCCAGTCCATGGGCATCATCGGCGATTGGGACAGCCCGCTCATCTGGCGAGCCATCGAGCGGGTGGCCAAGGCGGCCAGCGCGAACCGTATTCACTGGGCGATCCTGCCTCGCAATCTCGCCTATGCCAAACGCTGCGTTGATCTTGGCTGCAAGATGATTTCAATCGGCCTGGATGTGTGGGCAGTACAGCGCGGCCTCAAGGCATTTCTCGCGGAATTCGAATCGCTCTGACGCCCTGCAGCGGCCTCAATTCACGCTGAACTCCGGCGGAAACCTCCTCGTGGCGGATTCGTTCACCACCTTCACCGCCTCCAAAACCTCGCATAACTGGGTGAGCCTGGTCTCCACGTCCAACTCCTCCAGGAGATTCTGTTTGACGTCAGCAGAAAGCGACAGCGCGAATGCAATGATATCGCACAACGTCCCTAGACCGAGATCACTCTTGAGTAGCTTGCCCATTTGCTCCATTACTTCGCTCTGAGCCGCGAACCAACTCGGCGACTTTTCGATCAGCGTCTCCCGCCATTGTTGTGCGAGCGCTTCGTCGGTGATCGGCCGTTCCTGAAGCACTCTGCACCGCCCAATGCGATACAGCTTGCTAGTAGGCTTCTCCTCCACGATGCGAATCCGCGTAATCCCGCGGAGCAAGATATTGTAGCGACCGTCGTCGAGCTGCTGCTGCGCCATGATGCGGCCAATACAGGCTACCGAATGAATTGCGGGACGGTCCGCGTATTCCTTCTCCCATCCAGGCCGCGGCAACACCAATGCGATCAACCGGTCATCTGCCAAGGCGTCCGAGGTCATTTGCCGATACCGGGGTTCAAAGATGTGCAAGGGCTGCATGACGTGCGGGAAAAACACCAGGTTGGGTAGCGGAAACAGCCTTGCGCGGCCGTTGAAATCGGAAAGGAGGGTCGGTTCGCTCATGGTGCAAACTCCGGCGAACGCCTTGGCCCTTCGCGGCCTGGCGTTCGCAGCATGGCATCGAATTCTAACGATCTCTTACCTCCAACGCAACGCCCCCAGCGGCTTACGTCGAAAGCTCGATCAGTCTTGGGGCAAATAAACTTCCGGCTCCGGCCAGGCCGTCGGCAGCGGCAGTAGGTCGATGGTCGGTATCAATTCTTCCTGAATTGGCACGGCTCGCGTCGGGTCCGGCATGGCCAACAGGTCCGCGAAGCAGCGTTCCATCTGATTCCAGAACACGTTTTGATCCAGTCCGAGAAACTGCGTCTCATACCGCTGCATGTAGTCCCGGCTCGACTTGTACAATTTGATCGCGCCGCGGCCATTGCCGTTGCAAAAATGACACAGCGCAACCGCCGCCTGAATCAAGGCCTGGTAGAATTTCTTCTCCGGGCCAGCCTCCATCCACAGCAACTCCCAAACCTCGTGTGCCTCGAAGAAATCGCCGCGATTGAAGAGGACAATGCCGGCCAGGTAACGTGGATCGTATTGTGCCGGATTCGCTTCCATGTCTATATTGTAGGCAGACCCCTCGGCACAATCCCAGGCGATTCGAATGTTCTCAAGCCGCATTCCGCTACCCGACCTCATCGACTTTTGTCGCCTGCTGCGGCATCAACTCGGGGCGGGACTCTCGGTTTTGCAAGTCCTGAAGAAGCAAGGCGAGCGCGGCCGTCGTTCCGTCAGCCCAGTTGCGGGCCGGCTCGCGGGCGCACTTCAAAAAGGGAGCAGTCTCTCGGATGCGCTGGACAGCGAGCAGTCGTCATTCCCGCCGCTGTTTCTGTCGATGGTCAAGCTTGGCGAAGCCACGGGCCACCTCGCGGAACTCTTCGGAGAACTGGAGCGCTATTACCAGCTCGAATTGCAGCTGCGCCGTCAATTCCGTAGCGCCAGCTTCTTGCCCACGGTCCAGTTCATCTTCGCGGTGCTCATCGTGGCAGCGGTCATCTGGATTCTCGGCATCATCGGTGGCCTAAACAGGGCCGAGCCGATGTTAATGTTCTTCGGCCTCGGCGGCGCCCAAGGCGCCCTTGCGTTTCTCTGCTCGGTCGCAAGCGTGATCGCGCTCGTGTGGACCTCGTACCTCGTGGTGTCTCGCCTTGGCCGGCAAAAGGTCTGGATGGATCGCCTCCTCCTCGCGGTTCCAGCGCTTGGACCATGCCTCTACTCACTGGCGATGAGCCGCTTCACCCTGGCGTTGCAACTCACTCTCGACAGCGGCCTGTCCATCACCAAAGGACTACGATACAGTCTGGAAGCGACGGGCAACACTTACTTCGCGGCACACGCCGACGTGATCGTCAATGCACTGAACAAAGGGCAGCCGATCCATGAAGCGTTTGAAGGGAGCAAGCTGTTTCAGCGTGAGTTCATCGAAATGGTCGTCAGCTCCGAGGAAGCGGGGAGCGTTCCCGAGATGATGCGGCACCTCACGTTGCAGTATCAGGAGGAAACGGGCCGCCGCATGACCATGTTGACACGCGTTGCCGCCGGCGCCGTTTGGCTGGGGGTCGCCGCGTTTATCGTCTTCGCGATCTTCAAGCTTGCCATGATCTACTTGAACGCCATCACGGGCGTTGGCACGTGATGCAGACGCTCGATGACTGCCGACTCACACAACCCCATCGGCCGCCGATCGACCATACGCAAGTGCGACGGCAGATGCCTAGCCAGCGTTTCCGGCGAGTTACGATGACCGAACAAAACCACTGTACGCGGCTGCTTTTCAAGCTCCTTGACGAGCCGGTCGATTTCCTTGCTCCGAATAACACGGAAGTCGCTGCGGCCTACATAGAACGCAACAGAATCGACATGGCGCGGGAAACAAACTACCGGCACGAGCGGATCGCCACAGCGTTCGTGCATCTCGGCCGGGTGCCCCATCGGCGAACGCAATCGGGCGTAGGCGGGAACGGCGACATAACTGACAGCTACCTGCAAGAACCACGCCGTGGCAACGAGGCCCAATACCCAGCGTGAATGCCGCCAATCCGTCCGAGCTACGAAGCAGCCGAGCGCCAGGCACAGGAGCGGAAATGATGGCAAGATGTACGTCGGCAACTTGCTCCCCGCCAGGGAAAAAAAGCATACACACCAACCGCCGGCAAGCATCAGGTAACCCAGCGCCGCACAGCGCGCGCTGGACTCGACGGAGCAGGTAGACGTGAAAAACTTCGCCAGCGGCCAAGCCAGAATCGCGATCGGCAAAAGTCCGTAAAGTATGATCGGCACATAGAACCACATGGGCCGCACGTGATCGAACGGCTCCACAAACCGCTGCACATTATGTTGCCAAAGGAAATAGCGAATAAACTCCGGCCGTTCCACACAGACGGCGACATACCAGGGCAGGTTGACAGCCAGGATGATACCGAGAAAACCCGCCCATGCTCGCCATGAGATTGCCGCCGGATCCAATGTAAGCCAGCGATGCACAAGCAGCGGCAAAACGACGAGGACAACGGCAACAGGCCCTTTCGTCAACACACCCAGCGCGCACGCCACGGCCGCGACCAACCAACAACCGCGCCCTAGTTTGTCGCCTTTTTGCGCCAGGTAGGCTGCCAGGATCGCCAGAGTAACCCAAAGCGTCAGCAATCCGTCGAGTACGAGAAGCCGCCCGATGCCGAGGAAAATCGGCGACACCGTCAGCAGTAGCGATCCCCAGAACGCGGAGTGCTGACCAACCATCCGGCGGCCCAGGACATACGTCACGAGCACGACGGCGTGCATCGCCATTGCCGGAATCAGCCTGGCTGCCCCCTCATTAAAGCCGAAGAGCGAGTAGGACAGCATGACCAACCAGTAGAATAGCGGCGGTTTGTCGAGATAGGGCTCCCCCTGAAGCGTCGGCACAATCCATGCCCCGGACGTCAGCATCTCACGTGGGATCTGTGCGTAGCGGCCTTCGTCCGGCTCGAATAGGTAAAAGGACACACAAGGATAGAGTAACACGCCCGACAGCACAAACAGGATCGCGAACGGTTGCCAGTGCCACGCTCCCGGCGCCGACGCCGGCGTGCCCCCGAACAGCACGCGCGACCAGACGATCGGCAACCAGCCGATCAGGTGTGTCGGCGTGTTCGCAGGCGTCCGCACCTCGACGTACTTGAACGTGGTCGGCGGGGATTCCTCGATTCTTTCAAGATGCCGCACCAGCAGGATCTCCGCTGAGTATTTGGTCTCGCATCGCGAGGACAATAATCGGTCCAAGGTGCCACAAATCGGGGTTTTTTGTCAATGCAGGATGAGAGGTGTCCGCGCCGTGACAAATCCCTTGCGTTTTGCGGTGCCGTCGGTCATCCTACGCCAAGAACGGAGTGCAGATTCGGATGGCCTCAACTGCAGACAACCTTGGTGACCCGAATCCGATGCCATGGACCTGGCGCGCCACCATCGGGGCCGCCATCCTGGCGTTGGCTGTCTCGGCGTATGGATTGCGCGACTCCATCGGTCTGCGCGGTCAATCGGCGGTCGGCGTGATTTTCTTCATCGGGTTAGTGGCGTTGTTTTCCACCAACTTGCGTGCCGTCAACTGGAGGACGATTGCGTGGGGTTTCAGTTTGCAAATCGTGCTGGCCGTGCTCGTGTTGAAGGTGGACGTGGTCTATCAGGCCTTCCAGCGTGTCGGCACGGTTGTGAAGGCGTTCATCGGCTTCTCTGACAAGGGGGCGGAATTCGTCTTCGGTAATCTCGCCCGCCCGGGGGACCTGGCACTCAATCCGGGCGTCGAGTTTCTTTTCATTTTCGCCTTCAAAGCACTGCCTCCGATTCTGTTCGTGTCTGCCTTTTTCACCGTCCTCTACCACTATGGCATTCTGCAATGGTGTGTTCGGCTCATGGCCCAGGGAATGGTTTACCTCATGAAGACCAGCGGGGCTGAGACCTTGTCCGTCTCGGCCAATGTCTTCATGGGCATGACCGAGGCCCCGCTCATCGTCAAACCCTATGTGCCGCGTATGACAAACTCGGAGTTATTTACCCTGATGGCCAGCGGCATGGCCCATATCTCCGGCGGCATGATGGTGGTGTACATCAACTATGGAGCCGATCCGGTGGCGGTCCTCACGACCTGCGTCATGGCCTGTCCGGGCAGTCTCTACCTCGCCAAACTGTTTCTGCCGGAAACAGAAACACCGGAGACGGCTGGCACCGTCGAGACCAAGTCCGAAAAATCCCCGTTCGTCAACGGCATCGACGCTGCCGCCGCCGGCACGACGGATGGCCTTCGGCTCGCCCTGAACGTCGCCGCCATGCTCATCGTCTTCATCGCCTTTGTCGCCATGTTCAACGCGCTGCTGGAGGGAATCAAGCCTGCCCTGCTCTGGGTCGGTGTTCCCGGCGACGTCCTGGCGGGCTGGCCAGACGACCTGTCACTCGGAAAGCTGTTCGGCTGGCTTTTCGCCCCGGCGGCCTTCCTCATCGGGATCGATGCTGACGACATGCACACGGTCGCCAGTCTACTGGGCTCAAAGCTGTCCATCAATGAGCATTACGCCTACCTGGAGATGAAACGAATGCTGCCGGTGCTCGATCCCGCCACGGGTCACGTTCTCGTGCCAGGCCAGATGAGCGCGCGCTCGTTCAAGTTGACTGCTTTCGCCTTGACGGGTTTTGCCAATTTTGCATCGATTGGTATCCAACTCGGCGGCATCGGCGCGCTAGCGCCCGAACGGCGTCACGACCTCGCAAGACTCGGCGGCCGAGCGCTCTTCGTCGGCTTCGTAGCCACCCTGCTCAATGCGGCCATCGCCGGCGTTCTGATCGACGACTGAACCACAGCCACAGTCAGAAGGGTGCGGGATTCAGGCTAATTTCGTAACATGAATTAAAAACCTCGGGAGCATCTGCATGTCCGTCTTCGCCGCACGCCGCGAGCGCCTTTGGCAAAGTGTACGCAACGACAGCCTTGACGCGGTCCTCATCACCAATCCGATCAACGTCACCTACCTCACCGGCTTCTCGGGCGATAGCACCTATCTGATCGTCGAAAAGGCGAAGACATTGATTGTCAGCGATGAACGTTACCGCGTGCAAATCGTCGAGGAATGCCCGGGCCTCGATGCCTTCATCCGCGGCCCCGCTCTGCCGCTGGCGGATGCGACGATGGCCCAGGTCGCCGCACTCGCGCCGCGCACCCTCGGCTACGAGAGCGGCCACCTCACGGTCGCTGAGTTTGAGAAGTTCGCCGAAGGAATCAAAACGACGGACTGGAAGCCAGCCCAGGATCGAGTCGAGAAATTACGGCAAATCAAGGACGCCAGCGAAATCGCGCAGATCCGCGACGCGATCAAGGTTGCGGAAAAAGCGTTCGCCATGTTTCGCGCTCTCCTGCGTCCGAGTGATACGGAGAAAGACCTCACCGATGCGATGGAGAGTTACGTCCGCCGCGCCGGAGGCAAACAGACGGCATTTCCAACCATCGCCGCAGTTGGCCCGCGGTCAGCGTTACCCCACGCGCCGCCGAGTTTGCACACCGTCAGCGAGAACTCCCTCCTGCTGGTCGACTGGGGGGCGCAAGGGGCGTTCTACAAAAGCGACTTGACACGCGTTCTCTGGACCAATAACAATGTAGCGTTCCCAGGTGCCCGGAAGCCGACCGACCAGGTGCGCGCGGTTCACGCGGTGGTGAAGGAAGCACAGCGTCGAGCCATCGCCGCGATGCAACCCGGCGCCTCCAGTAAGGATGTGGACACGGTCGCCCGCGGCTACATCGCCGACCAAGGCTATGGAGAACTCTTCAACCACGGACTGGGGCATGGATTCGGATTGCAGATCCACGAGGCGCCGTTCTTTCGGCCCAATGTGGATGTGAAGCTCGAAGCCGGCATGGTCGTGACATGTGAGCCCGGCATCTACTTGCCGGACGCATTTGGAATCCGGATTGAGGATGATGTGTTGATTACCAAGGACGGACGGGAAGTGCTGACGCACTGCCCACGCGAACTGGATGAGTGCATCGTGGAGTTTTGACCCGTTCGTTTAACCCCGCGCCCTGTGCGCGGGTTGAGATACCAGGAGCCCCTCGTGTCCAACAACCCAAAAAAAACGGGACCCTTTGACGTGAAAACCGTCGAGTCTCTCGTGGCCTTGATGACCGAACACGATCTGAGCGAGGTCTATCTACGCGACGGAAACCAGCACGTGCGCTTGCGGCGCGGCACGAGTTCGACTCCGAGCGTCATGCCTGCGGTGGTTCCCGTAGCCGCGCCGCTGCCGATCGCCGCCGCACCGAATCCCGCGTCTGCGCCTGCGGATACCGCCAAGGCGGCCTCCAAGAAGAATCTGATCGAAATCAAGAGCGAGACGGTCGGCACGTTTTACACGCAAGCCAAGCCTGGCGAGCCGCCGTTCGCAAAAGTCGGCGATCGCGTTCTGCCAAACAAGGTGGTTGGCCTGGTCGAAGTCATGAAAACTTACAACGAGATCCAGGCGAACTGCACCGGCATCATCGTTGAAGCGCTGGTTGAGAACGGCAAGTATGTCGAGTTCGGCGAGGTGCTGTTCCGTGTCGATCCATCCTGAGTGAGTGGCGAGTGGTGAGTGGTTCGAACCACACACTAATAACCACACACC
>SXGT01527858.1_pt1 | contig 24861 bp, 17 predicted proteins | sample 3176221 | NCBI WGS metagenome assembly SXGT01 (sample SAMN11356862, study PRJNA531348) | freshwater metagenome | isolation source: freshwater sample F1-120 | place: China: Fuxian Lake, Yuxi | collected 2017-12-25
ATCATCACGTTCACGCGGCGGGGTGTGCTCACTACGACAGCCCGACCGAGGGAGTCACTCCGGCCGACATGCTGCGGCACATTCTGGGCGAAGACCTCAACGTCGGCTGCGTGCTGAGCTGGGGGCCCTGCTGGTACTCGCAGAAGCAATACTTCGAGGGGAAGACGTCGGCCCTCTCGCGGCCGAATTACCTGATGCGGTACGACATCGAGGTCAGCGGTTTCCCGTCGTCGCACGCCGGGCATCTCTGCCTGCTGCGGCTGACCGAGGACGACTACCCGAACACGAAGGTGCTCGAAGACTGGCCAAGCTGGACGCTCCCCGTGCTGAAGTGGGGCAAGGAGCAGGGCGGCGTCGTCGGCTACAGCCACAGCGGCTGGGGCCTGCAACTGCCAGACATCATGCCGGATGGTTCTCGCGAAATGTTGAAGGGCTACGGCTCCGCACCCGATGGTTGGAAAGGCAAAGCCGCCGACAAGCTTCCCGACTACGCGATGCCCCGCTTCGACGGCATCGGCGCGAACGAGTACGTCGTCACGGTCGCTCACGACGTCTGCCACTTCATCAGCGCGGTCGATACGCCGTCGATCTGGGAACTCAACGTCTGGTACCACACGCTCAACGCCGGCTTCCGAGCGAAGATCTCCGGAGAAACCGACTTCCCCTGCATCTACGGCGACAAAGTCGGCCTCGGCCGCATCTACGTGAAGCTCAACAAAGACCAGCCGCTCGATTTCGACAACTGGATTCTCGGAGTCCGCGACGGCCGCAGCTACTGCGGAGATGGATTGAGTCATGTGCTTGACTTCAAAGTGACCGACAACAACAACGACAAGAACACGGTGGCGCTCGGCGAGCCGGGGCCATCGAAGAAACTGAGCACGCTTGAACTCGACAAGCCTGGTGACGTGCATGTCAGCTTCGATGTCAACGCACTGCTCGCTGAAAAGATGAACGACACCACCGAGTCGATCCGCAATCGCCGCCTCGATGCGAAGCCGTACTGGCACATCGAACGCTGCCGAATCGGTCAAACTCGCGAGGTTCCGGTGGAGATTATCGTCAACGGAAAAGTCGCCGTGACGTCAAAACTCGCCGCCAATGGCATCACTCATTCGTCGAACTTCTATCTTCCGATCAAGCAATCCAGTTGGGTCGCCGTGCGCATCCTGCCGAGCGTCCACACGAACCCGATCTGGGTCGAAGTCGGTGGCCAACCGGTCCGAGCCAGCAAGAAGAGCATCGACTGGTGCAAACAAGCCGTCGAAGTCTGCTGGAACGCCAAGAAAAACCAAATCCGCGAACCCGAACGCGCTACCGCCAAAGCCGCCTACGACGAAGCCGCAAAAATCTACGAGGCTCGATTCAAAGAAGCGGTTACGGAGTGAAGTTCGTCGTTCGTGGCGAGCACGTTTTTTCGGGCGAGGATTCAGAATGCCGGTCATTAGCCGCTTTTTGGGAATCTCCATCGTGATGTATCATCGCGACTATGCCCCTCCGCACTTTCATGCGAAATATGGAGAAGCCGAAGCGACTGTAGAAATTTAAACTGGCATTGCGACCGGTAGCCTGTCACATCGAATCATCTCGCTGGTCAACGAATGGCGTGAGCTTCATCAAACCGAATTGCTGGAAGATTGGGATCTGGCTCGGCACAACAAGACCCTTTCCTCCATTGGACTGAAACATGATTCTGCATGTGTGTGAAGCGCGGTACGTTCGCGACTATGTCGTGTGGCTCCGTTTCAACGACGACACCGAGGGCGAAGTCGATCTACAATATGAGCTCTACGGCGAAGTCTTTGAGCCACTCCGAGACATCACTGAATTCCGTCGACTGCGATTCGATCCTGAGCTACACACGATCGCTTGGCCCAACTCCGCAGACTTCGCACCGGAATTTCTTCACGAACGCTTGGCAGTGTCGGTGTAGTCGATCCGCGCCGTACGCAGGCGAGCGGTGACTGCGTGTTTTCGTCACGACAGGGTTGATACCCTCTGTGGCGAATTCAGCCATTCCTCTTGCGGAGCAGCATCATGCGTTTGACGTGGCTTTCAGCGTTCGTCGCCATTCTGTGTTCTGCCACTTGTGTCCCGGCCTTTGCTGATGGTCCGGCGGACAATCAAACTGAGAAAGTTCGCCCCATTCCACCGGCGGGCATCGAAGTGCCCGAGGACGAACGCGACGATTTGGAAGATGGCCTCAAAAAGCTCAAAGCGGCCATCGACGAACTTGCCCAGAAGAAGGATGCTCGGACACAGGAGTTGTTGCCGGATGTGCTGATTTATCAAAAGGCCGTTAACGACGCGCTGACCTACCACGAGTTTTTCAAGCCACAGGAAATCAACACAGCGAAATCGCTGCTCAACGACGGACTGGCTCGCGCGGAGCAACTGAAACGCGGCGAGGCTCCGTGGACGACGGCGACGGGACTTGTGCCGCGCGGGTACGTCTCGAAGATCGACGGCAGCGTGCAGCCGTATGGACTGGTCGTGCCGGAATCGTTCACTCCGACCGGGCCGCATCGCTGGCGGTTGGATTTGTGGTTTCACGGCCGAGGCGAAGTGCTCAGCGAGGTCAACTTCCTGGAGGACCGTCGCAAGAACAAGGGGCAGTTCACTCCGACCGACACGATCGTGCTTCACCCCTACGGCCGTTACTGCAACGCGAACAAGCTGGCGGGTGAGATCGACTCGCTCGAAGCGATCGAGTCCGTGAAGCGTCGCTATCGGATCGACGATGACCGCATCGCCGTGCGAGGGTTCTCGATGGGGGGAGCCGCGTGCTGGCAATTCGCGGTGCATTACACCGACCGCTGGGCGGCGGCGGCTCCGGGAGCTGGGTTCTCGGAGACGCCCGACTTTTTGAAAGTCTTCCAAAACGAGACGCTCGAACCGACGTGGTACGAGCAAAAGCTGTGGCACATGTACGACTGCACGGACTGGGCTGCGAATCTTGCGCAGCTTCCGACGGTCGCCTACAGCGGCGACAAGGATCGTCAGAAGCAAGCGGCGGACATCATGGCCACCGCGCTCAAGGCCGAAGGGATCGAGCTGACACACCTCATCGGACCGGACACGGCTCACGCCTATCACCCGGCGGCGAAAGTCGAGATCGACCGCCGCATGGACAGCATTATGGCCCTCGGCCGCAATCCGCTGCCGCTGGACGTGCGCTTCACGACCTACACGCTCCGTTATCCCCGCATGAATTGGGTCACGGTCAACGAACTCGGCGAGCATTGGGAGAAAGGCTCGGTGCGAGCGTCCATCCACCCCAATCCGCTTTCGACCGAGATCATTCTTAACACGGCCAACGTCACCGGGTTGACGCTTTCGATTCCGGCGGGACTGGCACCGTTCAGTCTCGACTCGCCGGTCACGGTGCTGGTCCACGACGGCGGGCCGGAGCAATCATTGGCGGCTCCGAAGCCCGGCTCGGATCGTTCGTGGCAAGTGACGCTCCACAAGCAGGGGAAGGACTGGAAAGTTGGTGCGCGACCGGCCGATGGACTCCGCAAGCGACACGGCTTGCAAGGTCCGATCGACGATGCGTTTCTGGACTCATTCGTCTTCGTCCGTCCGACCGGCAAGTCGTCGCACGAAGCGATCGAGAAGTGGACGCAGTCGGAACTCAGCCACGCGATCGTTCATTGGCGGCAACAGTTCCGAGGTCAGGCTCAGGTGAAAGACGACACGGCGATCACGGAGGCCGACATCGCCAACAGCAACCTTGTGCTGTGGGGCGATCCGACGAGCAACGCGGTCCTGAAAAAGATCGCCGACAAACTGCCGATCCGCTGGGGCGACGCCGAAGTCGTGGTCGGTGACCGCAAGTTCGCGGCCGATCATCACGCCGCGATCGCGATTTACCCGAACCCGCTCAACCCGAATCGGTACGTCGTGCTCAACAGCAGCTTCACTTATCGCGAGTACGATTACCTCAACAACGCTCGGCAAATCCCGAAGTTGCCAGATTGGGCAATCGTCGATGTCCGCACTCCGCCGAATGCCCGCTACCCCGGCAAGGTTGTCGATGCCGACTTCTTCGACGAACGCTGGCAACTCAAGCCGGCACGCTCGGAATGAAAAACGTTTGTCAGACGCAGAAGGCTTAGCGTCTGGGAGGGCGAGGCTCCTGCCGAGCCGGTGGTTGGCAGTTCGCTTGAGATCGGTTCCGTTGTTCATGGCGGTCTGCCAACTACTGGCTCGGCGGGAGCCTCGCCCTCCCGATTCAGAACACAACACCTGGAGGAATCATGAGGCTCTCTCTTCTTGTCATCTTGTGCTTCACCACGGCATTGAACGCGGACGACAAAGTCCTCAACTGGGTGAAAGTCACCGACAAAGCCGGTTGGCAGCCGCGAGACTCGCAAGGCGAGGTCGTCTTCAAAGATCAGTTGTGGATCTTCGGCGGCTGGTTCGATTCGTATCACGCTCCGCCACGCGACGTCTGGAGTTCACCTGATGGCAAGACCTGGAAGAAGATCACCGACGACGCTCCGTGGAAGCACAGCGACTTGCCGATGACGCTGACGTTTCAGGACAAAATGTGGTTCATGGGAGGCTGGTACAACGGCCGCTTGCCGGGGCACTCGGCGAGCAACGAAGTCTGGTGGTCCACCGACGGAACCAAGTGGGAACAAGCGACCGCGAAGGCCGGCTGGACTCCGCGCATCGCGGCAGCGGTCGTTGAGTTCAAGGGCCGGATGTGGATGCTCGGCGGGACCGAGAACTACTACTTCGGCGACGACAGCAGTTTGAAGAACGACGTTTGGTCGTCAGCCGACGGCAAGGAGTGGAAGCAGCACACGGCCAACGCCGGATGGTCGCCGCGAGCGTATCACCAGGCGGCGGTGCTCAACGGCAAGATGTACGTCTTCGGCGGCGGCAACTACGTCCCGAAATATCACGGAGTCAACGACGTCTGGTGCTCGGACGATGGCGAGCATTGGACGCGGCTGACCGAACACGCCGGCTGGTCGCCGAGGCTGTGGTTCTCGTCGGTCGTGTACCGCGATCACATCTGGGTGTTCGGCGGTTGGTCAAACAATCCGTCGAAGAATTGGGGCGACGTCTGGTACTCGAAGGACGGCAAGGACTGGAAGCAACTCAAATCCGACGTGACTTGGAAAGAGCGGCACGAACACTCCGGCTACGTCTTCCAGGACAAACTCTGGCTTGCCGGCGGCCACGCACAACCGCTCAGCAGCGAGGTGTGGTCGCTGGAGCTGCCGAAGGACTTCGGGAAGTAGTCCGTGCCGCGTTCGGCGCGGGTCTCGCGTTCGGCGCGGGTCTCCCGTTCGGCGCGGGTCTCCCGTTCGGCGCGGGTCTCCCGTTCGGCGCGGGTCTCGCGTTCGGCGCGGGTCTCCCGACCCGTTCGGCGCGGGTCTCCCGACCCCGCCGCCTTGGCGACCGAAGGTCTCCCTGAAGCACGCGGTATTTGGAGACCTGCGGTCGGTCGTCTCGGTGGGGTCAGGAGCCCCTCACCGAGCGCGGCTCAACTGACGAGCGTGCGTCCGGCATCGCAAGGATCGGCCACGGGCTGATCGCGGCGAGTTGTCGAGCTTCGGCCTCGGTCGGCACGAAGAGCACGACGTCGTCGTGAGCCGCGTCGGTCAAATCGAGATCGTGCGGCACTCGCCATTCGGCTTCCTGCGACCAGTCGAGGAGTTTCGCTCCGCGACGCGCACGAGTTCCCTGCAACTGGAAGAACGGTCGCTCGGAGTTCGACAAGCACGACCAGCGGTCATCGTCGCCGTAGATCACGGGCTTCGCTCCGAGTGCGAGCAGCCAATCGCGGCGAACGCACAGTCCGTAGGCTTCGCAATCCCAGCGACCGCGATGAGCGCGAAACGTGCGCTGACCGGCGAGTTCATCCAGAGTGTTGGCCGAAAAACTGACAACCGCCACTCCACCACGAATGCCGTTGGACGACGCGATCAACCGTCGCTGCTGTGCGATTCGTGACAACGTCACGAACGCCGAATGGCTGCCGGCCTCTCTTCGCAGCAAGAGGTCGTCGATGAAGTCCTCTTCGGATTGATCGGGCCACGGACCGTCTCGCCGTCGAGTCCAATGCACGAAGTACTCGCCGTCCGCCCAAGGGAGGTCGGTCAACGTGGGGCACGTTTCCAACGTGCCCGTCCCTTGCGGCGATGCAAGCACGTTGGAAACGTGCTCCACGAACAGCCACCAGCCGACGGCTCCGAGCGATTGCAATTCGGCGGCGACATCGGCCGAAACCAACGCCTCGCCGAGCGCCAACCAAACCGAAGCCGGTGGCCATGCGGAGTCCGACAATCTCGCTCGCAGGAGCCGATGCAGGTTCCCGTTCGGCCGCACCTGCAACGCGAAGACTTGATCCGCCGCCGCAATCAACACACGGTCGCTGAGCGGCAATGAATCGTCCCCCCACCGGGCTTGTCCCGGTGGTTCATTGGCTTTTGCACTACTCGAAGTCTCAGGCAAGTCCGGGTAGTGCGAAGGCCAACAAGCCACCGGGGCAAGCCCGGTGGGGGTATTTTCGCAAGCGCTGAGCGGCGACACGAACACGTCCGACCGCGCGGCGTCTGGTTCTGTGGATTCCTGCGCGAGGCCGCTTCGCCAAAGCTGATGTCGCAACCGCGTTAGCCAATCGACCAGCGTGCGGCGTTCGTCGAGATGCACTCGCAGGCGACGCAGTCCGAACAGGATGGCCGCTCGTTCGAGAAACCGATCGACCGTCGTGCCAGAAGTTGTCAGCAACAGGTCTCGCTGGGGATCGAGTTTCGCCGTCGCGGAACGGAGGACCGCGAACCAATCCGGCCGCTCGTCGATGGCTCGACACAATCGCGAGCTGACCCAGGCGACTTTGCGTCCTTCGGGAAGGCCGCTCGGCCACCACATCAATCGCGGCCCCAGCCAGCGTTCCAACGGCCGAGCTTCACACTCCGGCCAGCCGAGTGTCAGCTTGGCTTCGCACCGCATCGCTTCGTCCAACACATCCGCCCAAAGAGGACGCGGATCGCTGCTGGCTTTGGTCTTGCTGGTTTTGAGGCGAGCCTGCGTTTCCATTCGCTGCCGCGCTGCCTCGATCAAGAGGGGCAAAACGTCCGCACCGAGCGGCAGCACCGCAAATGACTTGGACCCTTTGTCATCCCTGCTCAACCACCCCGAAGCAATCAGAGCCTCCACAAGCCCGGTCATTCCATGTCCTCGTCGTCGTCAACAACTAGGACGATGCTAACACAGAGCCACTGCGAGTTTCATTCGCAGGAACGACTACGTTCACTTGCTGGACCTTCTGCAAGAAACCCGTTATCTCGGAAAACCGTAATGCGCGGCCGGTCAAGTGCAACGGCTTGTTCGGCCCAGCTCACCCGTTCACTTGTACTCCGACCGCGGCTTTTGCCGCAGCGTTGGCAACTGGCACAAAGCGTGGAGAGCCAACAGCATGGCCAGGTCCGCCAATTTGAATAACAGCACACGATCCAGGTCTGTTTCCCCCCAAGCCACGAGAGAATAACGGGAGGAGAGTATAAACCACGCATAAAAAAACAGGCCGACCATTGGGAAGCCCGACAAGAACTTCCCAATCGCCATCGTCATTAAATGGTAGAACAACGACAGCAAATCGAAGAAGACGCCAATGGCCAGCAACCCAATTGTCACCTTGCGGTGGTACTCGTCCGGGAGGAACCAGGCACCCATGCTTGAGGCTACCACAATGGCCAAACAGCCGCCGAGTTCCACATAGGGCCGAACTTTGTTGGAATTAAGCGGCATGGATCGATGTCCGTCGTACAAAGGCCGAACACTTATGTGAGCTGCACGCAATTTTGTTGTAGGGCGACAGTCAAGCTGGTTGAGTGAACCAGAGGCCAAACTACCGTCCGCAAAATGATTTGGCTAGCGGCGTGTGGAGCAAACGCAGGACAGGCTGGAAGTTCAAAATGGGGGCACGCTCTGACCATCGGGAAGGGCGTGCGTACTGCGGGTGACTCGTAGTGCCACGCCCTTCCCGATGGTCAGGGGCCTGCCACCCGCCCCGCCGAAAACGACGATCGACAGCCCGGAACACGCCGCACAGACTTCGTCAGTTGAGTGCCAGGTTAAGCGACATCATCGGTTCCTGACCCGCCTTTCGGCTGGCGTTTCTCGTGCCGACGAACGGCTAGATTGTAGGCCTCAGCGAGAAGAGAACGCACTGTCTCCATGGTCTCCTCCGGGTTCAATACACAGACGAAGTTCTGTGCCGCATACTCCGGGTGCGGCATGATCTTGTCCAGCACCGTGAAATCGTAGGAACTGTCATCGACCTTGCTTGAGCCGAAGAGGGCTTGAAACGTTTCACGAGAGATGCCGATGTTCAGCCGGAAGACCCCTGGCCGGTCTAGCTTGGAAACTCGGTCATAGTCGTTGTCCGATGAGGTAAGCGTGGCGAACGGACGCATGCGTTCGTCAGCGTAGAAGAAGAACTCGTAGCCGAAGGCCTCGGTGATTTCGACTCCTGAGAACGTATCGAGGATGTGACTCACGATAGCCTTCGCGTCCATGTCCTTCTCCTGACCGGTACCGACTATACCCCGCGCGGTCTCGAACGAGACGTCTTGGAGAGCGGTAGGGCGTTAGCCCTCCGAGTCAATCCAGGTCGAATCACTCGGAGGGCTGACGCCCTGCCGCTCGCCGAATCTCTCATCACACTCCACGAGAGGTATAACAGTTAAGTGTGCCGCACGCGGCTTTTGTGCTGGCGGCAGTTAAAACTGACTGAGTGAACGGATTCGCAAACTACCACCAACAAAATGATTTGCCTAGCGGCGTGCAGAACAAACAGCGTCAGTCTCGTCTGAGATAGGTCGCGTACGCCCCATCTCAAATAGCCACGCATGCAGTATCGCCACGGTCGCCAGACCGTGGGTGAAGCGATCCCACGCTCTAGCGAGCGTGGCGACATCCGAAAAACGTGATCCGACACGCCACTCCCCAAAGCGTCCGCTCTTTCGGTGATCAGGCCAGCGGCACGCCGACACCGTGCTTCGTCGGTGCGGACTGGTACTCTTCGAGGGCTTTGGGCAGCAAGGCTTTCAGAGCGGCGGCGCGAGTTGCGTCGGAGGGGTGCGTCGAGGCGAACTCTGGCGGTGCATCGCCGCTCTTGGCCGCTCCGAAGCGTTCCCAGAACTTCGGAGCTTCGTTCGGGTCGTAGCCGGCTTGAGACATGATGTGGATGCCCATTTCGTCGGCTTCGGATTCGTGCGAGCGGCTATAGGGCAGGACGACACCGTATTTGGTTCCGAAGTTGTAGACGGCCATGAAGGCCTGCTCTTTGTCGGCGGCTTTCCGTTTCACGACCGCTTGCAGGAATTTTCCGCCGCCATCGACTCCCATTTGCTGAGTCATCCGCTCGCCGCCGTGACGTGCGAGGGCATGGGAAATCTCATGCGACATGACGACCGCGACGCCCGCCTCGTTCTGGCAGACCGGCAGGATGCCTTCGTAGAACGCGACCTTGCCACCGGGAAGGCAGAAGGCGTTCTGCGTTTGATCGGCGATGACGGTGAACTCCCAGTCGAAGTTTGTGCCGAGGTTTTGCTGTTTCGCGGCGGCGGCCAAACGTTGTCCAACGCGTGTGACGACTTCGTTGTACTTGGCGTTTGTCGAGAGCTTGTTCTTGGTTTTGACTTCGTCGTAGGCGGCGACGCCCATCTGGACTTCTTGAGACTCGGGGATGAGCAGCAGTTGTCGGCGCTGCGTGATCGGCGTTGTCCGGCATCCGAAGCACGAGCAGAGGCCGAATCCGGTGGGGATCATCCAGTTCAGGAATTCGCGGCGGTCGAGTTGGTGATTGGCCATCGTCACGTCCTTGTGAGAAGCGATTGATGATTGGTGATTGGCTGCTGGCTATTTGTTATTGGGCTGCTGGCCGGCGGCCGGTTGGATGGTCTTGGGAGTGGGCTTCTTCTTTTTGCCGAAGAGGCTGCCCAGGTCTTCGATCGTGTTCTCGACGTCATTGGCTTGTTGAACTCCGGACTTCGGTTCGTCGTTCGGTTGCAGTCCGAACTTCGGCAGCTTGACGTCCGGTTTGGGCAGCGGCAGCGCCTTGCCGATTCCGTTCAGGTCGAGCGGCTTCTTCGGATCGATTGGCAGTCCGCCCAGCCCTTTGATGTCCAGCTTGGCCGGCAGTTTGATCCCGAATGATTGGGCGATCTCTTGGATCTCACCTTTGTTGAGGTTCAGTTGCCCGGTGAGTTTCTGGATTTGTCCGTTGTACAACGCCGTCAGCTTCTCGGATTGCTTCGTCGTCTCTTGCTGGAAACGGACGAGCAGTTTTTGACGGCCGTTCTCCAGTTCACGAGCGAACGCCGTGTTGATGCCGGACGAGAGATTCGATCGCAGCTTGAACTGTGGCTTGAGTGCGGTTCCCGAAAGCTGCATCTGTGCGTCGATCTTGTGGATGCCACTGACGACTTCTTGGATGACGCCGAGCACTCGTTCGTCTCCGTTGAAACGCTTCGTGCCGAGCTTCGCGTTGATCGATTCGAGGGCTTGTCGGTAGTCGATGTGCCCTTCGAGGTCGTCGCCAACGAGCTTGAGGTTCGCGACACAAGTCGATGCGCGGCTGACCATCGCCAGTTGAATCGACTCCGGCTTGCCGATGTCTCGCTCTTCGGGACGAGGCTCGTCGTAGGACAGCAGCAGTTGGTGCTCCGGCACGTCCTTCGTGTAGTCGAGGACGGCTTTGAGTTGCACAGCCAGTAGGTCAGGCTTTCCAGCCTGACCCGATACGAGTTGGACTTCACTGGAGCTTGGAGTCGCTGGAGCGTTCGGGTCAGCCTGGAAAGGCTGACCTACGGCTTTGATGTGAACCTTGATTGGCTTGCCGTGAATCTTCGGATTGCTGGTGATGCCGGAGATCGAACCGTTGAACGCCAGTCGCTCGCCGCTGAAGTCTCCTTGGCCATCGACGTTGAGCAACCGGATCAGCATCAACGGCAGCTCGTTCTTGCGAGCGAACAGGATGTCCTCGCCTCGGTAACGCTGCGGCTTCGGCGCGTCAGTCGCGAGTTGAATTCGCTCGCGAATGAATTTCGCCCAACCGATCGCAGTCTCCAGCCGATGAGTCAGTTCCGGGCCTAGTAGCAACTCGGTGACTTCATTCGGGTCGAGATTCAGCAGGTCGGCCTTCTCTTTGATCTTGGCGAGGTCATTGGATTTGGCATCGTTGAGAGCGTTCCGGTCGTCTTGAGCCTGTCGCATTGTCCGCGCGAGCTGTTGCTTGACCTGTTCGAGATCCTTCAGGAGTTGTTCGACGTCCTTCGCCGCATTGCGATAGCGCTCGACCTTTTCGAACTCGTTGCCACCTTTGATCGTCACCGATTTGCGCAGCTCGTCGATCCGTTGCTTGAGAGCCTTGAGTTCGTCCTCGTACTGGCCGAATTCTTTCGGCCAGCGTTCTTCGAGTTCCTGTCCGAGCCGGACAGTCTCGAACTGATTCGGATCGAAGTCGAGCTTGGCACGATCTACGAGTCCTGCCAGCCAATCCTTGCCGCGTGAGAGCAACTCGTGCTTGATGTTCTCCAGCATCTTGCTGTCCGAGTCGTCTGACAGGTCCGGTTCTTCGCCCGGCAGCAGACCGGAGTCGGCTCGCTTGGTGCCCCACTGCAAGCCGCTGACGCTGGCCTCTTCGAGGATGTAGTTTCGCTTGAGCAGTGGCTGTAATTCGACTTTCGCTTGCAGGCCCGTGAACTCGACAAGGTTTGTTCCCGGATGCTTGCGGTCAGCGACTTGCACGTTCGTCGCCTTGACCGTCGGAGCGAAGAAAGTCGTCTCCAGTCCAGCGAGTTCGACCTTCGCGCGAGCGGCTCGCTGACCAGAGTAGATCATGCCGCGTCGCAGCATTGGGTCGAAGCCGTATTGAAAAAATGCCCACACGAGTCCGATCAAGATTGCTCGCGGCAGCAAGTAGGTCCAACGCATGAGTTCATCCTTGAAGTAGGTCAGCCTTTCCAGGCTGACTCGAACGGCGATCGATGCCGTTTTGCCAATTCGGGTCAGGCTGGAAAGCCTGACCTACGGCTACGCCAATTTACCTGTGAGTTCGCCGCCCCAGAGGAGCGAGACCAATCGAAATCGTTGTGCCCAGGTCACCAACCGGGGTGTCAGCAATCCGAAGATCGGCCGGCTGAGGAAATACAGCGGCACGAACGCGGCCAGCCCCAGCAAAAAACTGCCAAGCACGACGGTGTTGTTGAAGTCGGTCCAGGGGAGCAGTGCCGTGTCGTATGCCGTTTCCCAGAGTGGCCGGAGGGCTTCGTTTTTCAACAGGAACTCGCCGATGCGATGCGTGATCGGGTCGAGCAACATCCCGGCCCACGAGGTCACGAAGACCGTGGCCAAGCCAACGCCGAGGTTCACTCGCAGCGAGCACATCAGCATCATCAGGCTGATTGCCAGCAGGTTGCCTTTCGGCACGAGGCCGACCAGCACCCCCAAGGCGAAACCGAAAGCCATTTGTCGCGGTGTCGCATCGACGACCAGCGCCTTGAAAAACAGCCGGAACGGCCTGAGCACGAACATGCACAGTCTCCGAAGGAAAAGTAGTGAGTGGGGAAGTTCAACTCTCGCTAGGACGGCGAAAGGGGATATTCAGGGAGGATGAGAGCAATCGAGGATCAGAACGATCCGCAGGAAGGGGCAGGACGGTATCGAAGAATCGGCTGTCGGGGCAACAGGAGTTGAATCGAGTTACGGGACGAGTCGAAGAGGTTCACGCGGCTTTGTGATTCGAAGAGCTGGCAGGTTGCGAGACACTGACCGTTGCCGGTCCGCGCAGGTTCACATCCATTTGTGGGAACGGAATCTCGATACCCGCTTGATCCATTGCGAGCTTCACGGCTCGAAGCGTGCGCTGTTTGACGAGACCGAAGTCGGCGGTGGTCGTCCACGCACGAACCGACCAATTCACCGACGAATTACCCAGCTCGAGCAGCACGACTTCGGGAACTGGGTCAGACAAGATGCCAGGGACCGCACAGACAGATCGCATCAAAACTTCGTAGGTCTGATCGATGTCGGCGGCGTAGCCAGCTCCGACGGTGATTTCGACTCGGCGAGTCAGATGGAACGACGTGTTCTCGATCGTGTTGCCGAAGATCGAGGCGTTGGGGATCAAGATCCGCCGATTGTCGGGTGTGTCGAGTGTCGTCGTGAGCAAATCAATCTCATCGACCTTGCCCGTCTGACTGCCGACCACAATCACATCGCCGACTTTGTACGGCCGGAACATCAGCAGCATGATTCCCGCCGAGAAATTGCTGAGCGCTCCCTGAAACGCCAACCCAATCGCAAAGCCGACCGCGCCAATCGCCGCCGCGAAGCTGGTTGTCTCGACTTTGAAAATCCCCAGGCAGACAACCACCGCCAGTACCAACACGCTCCACCAAGCGAACTTGGTCAAGAATCGGGAGAGGGTCTCGTCAATCTTGGCAATCTTCAGACTGCGGTAGGTCATGCGGCTGACCCAGCCCGCCAGCACCCAGCCACCGAACAAGACGGCCAATGCGCCGACAACTTTTCCAGCGTGTGCTCCGACATGTTCGTGGTCGAGCCACTTGTTCCAGTCGATGTTCCACCACGCATCCGCAGTACCGGACGCTCCAGTCGTCGGGTTGCTGGCACCCTCATTGGCAAGTAAAGATTTTGGATCGGCCATCGTGTCTCCTGCGATTCCTTTCGACGGTTGAACGAGGGGAGCGGACGATAGCAATGAGCTTGCCGATGTGGGAAGACGATTTTTTGGCCGGCATGATCGGCAGATTTTGCCGAGAGCGCGGCAATGTCTGCGGATCGGCGAGCGAACGCGGGACGCGGCAGAATCATCGCGAGAGCCGCCCGGCGACGTCCGATGTTAGTGGGACGTGCTTGCTCGGAATCTCTCGCGGCGATCGCCGGCCGGGAGCACTCAATCCGCGACGACGCTGCGCTCGGCGACTCGAAGGTGAATGATGGGCCTGGGTGGCTCGAAAATGTTGGACGACCGACGCCGGCGACGTTTGGTTCTGGAAACGGAACTGGATGACTCTGCGTTGGCTCGCTCGCCGGAAGACGCGAACGTCTCATCAACCCAAGAGACAGTGCCGCCTGATCTGTGGATGTTTCTGCCGCAGGTCGTCCCTCAAAAGCTTTGGAAATGTTGGGCGGCTGGTGCTGTCGCCGCTGTTGGCTTCCTGGGAACGCTGATCGCCTGGCTGTCCGCAGAGGACGCCTCCTCGTCTGGCTCGGTTATGGGAGACCTGATCGTACCGTTCGCCGACCGCTTGCTGCGCGGCAGCGGAGCCGTGGCTTGGTGGCTCGCCGCACAAATGAGCTGCGTCGTGTGGTGGGTCCGCTCTCGCAGTCGGCTCGATTACGGCGGACGCTTCCATGTCTGGGGTTGGTCGGCAGCGGGGTTCGTCGCGGCCGCCGCGCTGAGCCTGACGGACGCTCATCGCTCGGTCGCTCAGATCGTGGCCTGGACATTCACGGGGGCCACCGCGAATTCGATGGGGATGACTGCGTTATGGCTACTGCCTCTGTTGGTCGCTGGTATGACCTGGTGGGCGACTTTGGGAGCAGAATTTCGGAATGACCTCGCGAGTCGCGTGTTGCATTCCTTCTCGGCGATCGCCGCGCTATCACTAATGAGTGTCGAGTTGTATGCCGTGCGGATGGGAGACACGACGACGTCTGATTTCCTCAGCCGATTTACACTCACGACTTTGCAGTGGACCAACTTGATGTCGGTCTGGCTGCATCTGCGACACGTCGTCCACGTCTCTGCAGACCCGCCGAGCTTGCGTGCTTCCGGCTGGCTGACGGCATGGCGCTACGGCCCTAGCCGCATGGTGGCAGCAATGACCCGACGGACTCCAGAAGTGTCGGAGATTGAAGAGGCTCAATCCCGCATCCGGGTCGAGGCTGCTGACGGCACGTCGCAAGAAGTTCGCATCGACGAGCCGGAGGCCACGCCGAAAGGTCCGACGAAGAGAACTCGGCAAGCCGCGCGAAGGTAGACGTATTTCTTGAACCCATCGGCGTGAAGCGAAGAGATTTGTCGTTGGTTATTGGTCGTTGATCATTGGTTATCCGCCGAAACAAAAATGGCCACTGATCAACGACCCATAACCAACGACCATTTCCTTTTTCATTCCCGACCCACCAAACGATTGCTCCGCCGCGCTACAACGTCGGCACAAACGCCATCAGATACCGATCCTCGTGCGGGCGGTAAAAGCCGTGAATGTGCTCGCGGATGGTGAAGCCCAGGCTTTGATAGAGCTTCACAGCCGGCGCGTTGTTCGGATCGACCGTCAGCAGTACGGGGACATCGGCTTGGGCGAGCGCCGCCTTCATCAGTTGCGTACCGACGCCGGTCCCTCGGCAGTCCGGGTGGACCATGATCTTGTGCAGAAACAGCTCGCCCCGTTTAGTCGGGAATTGGACGAGCGATCCGGCGATGTCTTGTGATTCTCGCAGCGGCGGATCTGCGATTCGACGCGCAACGAGCAGCGTGGCTGTGTCGCTCCAGACTCGCCAGATGTGTTCACCATCCGGGATGAAAACGTTGGGAACAGCGGGCCAGGCGAGTCGATCAAGGGCGGCAACGTTCAGATAGTCGGTTGACTGTGCGGATTCAATGCGGATCGGCATGTGAGGTTCCATCAAGAAAATTGCCGGTGTGTTCCAGACAAAGTGAAAGTGCCGGGGCCACATCCTTGTCAAGACGACCGTTCGCCGAATCTCTCATGACACCTCTCGCGAGATATCACCACGACGCGAAATCAGTCGGCCAGCTTGATTTCATCGGCTTCTGCCGCAGGATTCTCTGACTCCGTTTTCTCAGGTTCAGGTGCCGGCGGCGGCTTGTCTTGGCCGAGTTCTGGTTTGCCGATGAATTGCGCGATCGCACGGCGAGTGATTTGAGTCACCGTGAGTTGGTGCTGGTGCGAGTAAATCACCAGAGCGTCAAACAGCGGATGCGTGATCGCGTGACGGAAACCGACGAACTGAAAGAAGTCGTACTCGTCTGGGTGCGAGAAAGGGACCGGCCCTCCTGCGGCAGCGATCTCACCTTTCATGTGATAGAGCGGGTCGTCCTCGTCATCGATTGGGGCCGTGGTTTTCGCCGCATTCGATTTCGCCGGAGCCGATGGCGTCGTCGGGGTGGCTGCTGCCGATTCCGACTGGTTTTCTTTGGAGGGCAGAAGTCCCTTCCATCGATCCGCCGCAACCCACTTGCCATCCGTGCCGGAACGGACGAGCGTGTCGGGTTGAATTTGCCCGATTTGAACTTTCTCCATCAACTCCGCCGATGTGAGCGGACCGATCTCGGCCCCCATGACTTGGAAGTACCACGGCTTCGCCATGTGAGCCTCCGAACGGAAGAAAAAATCCAACCTGTCTGTTGACGACCAACCGGGCAGGTTGAAAGCCTGCTCGACACATTCACGCCTCAAAACTCGCCGATGGGCTCTTTCCCGTTGCGCGTCACCAGGGCTTTCAAGGTCTCGATGTTGATTTTGTCCGCAATCATGCGGACAGAACCGTCGGTCATTAAGGTGAGAAAGCCGCCGTCTCGGGAGTCCTTCAGAAACAGCAACGGCTTCTTGAAGTCGATCACGATGTCCTCCGGCTTGGTCCAAATTACGGCGGAATCTGAGCGAGCTTCGACTGCCAGAATCGTATTGCTGGTGCCATCGCGAATCTCAGAAAACCTCGTCCCTTCTTTGATACCCAGCGACCCCTCGGCATTGGCGGGACTGACGAAACGGGTCTTGCCTTTCTTGGCCAAATCTTCGTCGCCAGCGGACGAAAACACGGCGGGCATTTTGTCGATCAACGGCTTGTTGTGTTCGCTGTCCCACGGTTCGTCGAGATGGAACTGCTGGTACAAATCGTTCGCCTCCAGGTACGGCAACAGTTTGACGCGCCAACTCAGCAAGGCTTTGCCCTTCTTGTCAGAAACGGCTCGTTGCGGAAGCCGCTTATGTGTGTCGGCATAATTGTGAAATGCCAGTCCGATCATCTTGAGGTTGTTCTTGGGATCGCCCTGGCGAGCCACGACAGGACGGGCAGGAGCGAGCGGTGCCGCCGCGACAGCGACTGCTGGTGGGACGGCATTAATCGCACCGAAGTCAACGGCTTCGCCACCGCCCCGCGTGAATAACGCTTTGAGAATGTTGACGTCGATGTTGTCGCTGATGAAGCGGACGGAACCATCGCACATCAGAATGTGAAATCCACCCACAAGTGCAGATTTCAGACCCTTGATCGGGTCTTTGAAATCGACTTCCAGATCATCCGGTTTGGTCCAGATGACCGCGGCGTTGCGATGTGCTTCGACTACGAGAATTGTGTTGCTCGTCCCGTCCGTGATGTTCTGAATCTTCATCCCTTCACTCCCCTCGAACGCAGTCCCCTTGCCGGTCGGCACGAGATAGACCGTCTTGCCATCACTCGCGAGATCAGCGTGAGTCGGCTGCACATAGACACCCGGAATCTGTTTGATGAACTGTTTGTTGTGGTCGCTGTCCCACGGTTCGTCGAGATGGAATTGTTGATAGAGTGCAGCATGATCGATGAAAGGCAGGATGTGGACTCGCCAGCTCAAAAGCTTTTTGTCCTTCTTGTCGACGGACGCTGCGGGGGGGAATACGCGGTACGAGTCGTGGTAGTTGTGCATCGCCAGGCCGATCTGCTTCAGATTGTTTTTGGCTTGTGAGCGTCGAGCTGCCTCACGAGCTTGCTGCACGGCCGGCAGCAGCAACGCTACTCCGACGGCGATGACGGCGGGACTGGCTCCGACTCCGCTGGGGAAGACGCCGTGGCTTTCGGTCTTCCATCCGTTTGACGTGCGGCCCATTGTGGTGACAGTGGGCAGCAAATGTTGCTCGATGTCGCCGATCGGCGGCAGCGGTGGCATGTTGAAATTGATCCCTTGCTGAGCCAACTGCCCCAGCATCATCGGGCCAAATGTGTTGACCAGGGTGTAGGCTGATTGGAGGCCCGGTTTCGGATCGGAGTAACTGACGATGAGCGGTTTGGAATTCCATTGAAATGCCGCCTTGACGTGTTCGTTGTCTGCCAGTGAACCTTTCGACGTGCCTGCGAGGTGCCCGGTCACCAATTGTGAGGTCAGGCCGACGACGAGTTGGTCCTTCGTCAACACCCACGTCGGTTGGACGGGGATCGGCACGTTATTGAAAACGATGCGATAACCTTTGTTGCTGCCAGCCGCGAAGTCTTGAATGGAGAATGGAGCCTGTGGGCCAGCGCCGGCCAGTGCTCCCCGTGCCGCCAGCACGACGACGTTGAGGGCTTTCGCGACACCGTCTGGTTTGCGAAGGCTGGCCGTGATAACGATGCCGGGAACAAACGGCGTTCCGGTGTCCCCAGACGACGTATAAAACGACCAGGTATCACCGAGACCTTCCAGCAAATCCCCTTTCAGCGAAAAGCCAAGCTGCGGCTCGACACCCGCAACTGTCTGTTCAATCTGAGCACGAATGTTGGGATCGACCTGCTCGATGCCCTTGAGGACTTTGTCGTAGAGGTACCCCAAGTCGAATCGAGTCACCGTCGCGTTGACCGCGGTGGCGGGGAACTGTTTGAAATCATTCAGGCTGATTGGCTTGTCTGGAATGAGATCAAACAACCCCGTCGGCGTTCCCTCGGTCGTCACCATTGAGAGGCTTTGAATGCCCGTCTTGTCCAATCCTGAGACTGCGGTGAACGATTTCAGCTTGGTGACACCCAACGCTTCCATAACCTTCGCAGCCATCGGGTCGGTGATGATCGGCTGCAAAGTGCTTAGGAGTTTCTGAGCGTCGAAGAACATCAACATCGAAGGCCTGTCGACGGCCAGGTCTTGCGAGACTTTCGTGACCCACGCGGCGGGCGTGCCGGGCTTCTGCAACTTGTCCACCAATTCCTTGGGGGTCTCCTTGCCGATCACGAACATGATCTGTGATGCGCGGTAGCCGATCCGGATCTCTGGTTCGTTCTGGCGATACTCCTTCGGCCGGAGGAATGTCGCATCGCTGATTGTTTCCTCGATGGCTCCTTGTGGCCCTTCCTTCGGGATCAGCGCCAACAGCTTTTTGAAGGCCTCGATCGCTTCCGGTCCGTCCTTTTCCGAATCGACGACAATGGCCATTTCCAATTCGGGATTGTCTGACGGCTTGAAGCTCTTCAAATAGATTGCCACTGGATGCGACAGAGCGATTTTCAAGAGTGCCGGGCCTGCGACCGCCGCAACGGATGCCTGCTCATTCCCCTGAGCAGCCGCAGCCGTGTTGATCAACTTGGTGACTTCTTCCGCCAGTTGCTTGCCGAAGTCCTTCACGGACTGCTCGGCCAACAGCTTCTCAGTGCGATTGGTGCTCTTCGGATCGGATTCCGTCCAGCCGTTCCAAGTGAAGAAGAAGATGCACTCGTCGGGTGCGACATGGGACAGCTTGAGCTTGTCGGGCGTTTGGGCCTTTGCCGGTGTCGTCATCCAGACGCTACTGAATATCAACAAGGCGACCAGGAACATTCGGAATCGAGAGCGAAACATGGGGATGTCTCCTGTGCAAGTCGTCGTAAATCCGTTTCAAAATTTCCCTGGAGTGCTGCGGCTCGACGCAGCAGTGCTGATGAATGACATTCGGCAGGTTTAGAACTCTCCGATTGCTTCGCCGCCGCCGCGAGTGAACAGGGCTTTCAAGATGTCCTGGTTGATGTTCTCGCTGATGAATCGAACCGAACCGTCGGCAAACAGCGCATGAAAGCCTCCAGTTCGTGCGCCTGCCAGTCCCTTCAGCAGGTTCTTGAAATCGAGCGACAGATCATCCGGCTTGGTCCAGATCACCGCCGCGTCGGAGTGAGCCTCGACTGCCATGATGGTGTTGCTTGTGCCGTCTGTAAACTCGCGGATGCCGCGGCCTTCGTTCCCTTCAAAGGCCGCCCCTTCGCCGGTTGGCAGGAGATACACCGTCTTGCCCTCCTTGGCCAAGTTCTCGTGATTCGGCGACGCGAAGACTCCCGGCATCTGTTTGATGAACTGCTTGTTGTGCTCGCTGTCCCACGGTTCGTCGAGATGAAACTGCTTGTAGAGTGCGTCCCCATCAATGTACGGCAAGACGTGGACTCGCCAACTCAGCAGCTTCTTGTTTTTCGTATCGACGCTGCCGGATGCGGGAAACGCCTTGTGAACGTCGTGGTAGTTGTGCATCGCGAGGCCGATCTGCTTCAGGTTGTTCTTCCCCTGCGAACGTCGCGCCGCCTCGCGAGCTTGTTGCACGGCGGGCAACAGCAAGGCGACTCCGACTCCGATCACGGCGGGGGCTGCCGCGCCCATGTTGCCGGTGGAGACGACGTAATGGCTCTCCATGAACCAGCCGTTGGGAGTGCGCGTGGTCATCGTCACGGACGGCGCGAGATGCTGTTCCAAGTCCGACATCGGCGGCAGCGGCGGCAGGTTGAACTCAATGCCCTGCTGAGCCAACTGCCCCAGCATCATCGGCGAGAAGGTGTTGACCAACGTGTAAATAGTCTGCAAGCCGGGCTTCGGGTCGGCGAACGAGACCGACGCCGGTTTCGGCGTTCGTTTGAACGCGGCTTGAATGGACTCTTGGTCGGCCAGTGACTTGCCGCTTTTCGTGGCGCTCAGATGGCTGGTCACCAGTTGCGGCGTGATGCCGATAATCAATTGATCCTTGGTCAGCACCCACGTCGGAGCGACCGGAATCGGCAGGTTGTTGATGGTGATGCGATGCCCGTTTTCGCCACGCGAGGTGAACTCGTGCAGAGTCACCGGAGCCTGCGGACCAAACTGAACCAGGACCGCCTGGAGCACCGTTGTGCCGATGTTGAGCGTCTTCGACAGCTTCTCATGATTGCGCACGCTGGCGGTGATGACGATGCCGGGCACCATCATCGCTCCCGCTTCGCTGCCTGAGGTGTAGTAGCTCCACTCATCGCCGAGCGCGCCGAACAGATCGGTCTTGAGTGAGAACCCGGCTTGCTGCTCGAACTGCGTCAGCGCCGCTTCTCCCTGCTCACGCGAGCCGGGTTGCACTTTGTCGGCGAAGACCAGCACTTGTTCCATGACATGCGCGAGATCAAACCGAATCACCGATGCGTTCGACGCATTGGCGGGAATCCGCTTCAGCGACTCAATCGTCAGCGGCTTGTCGGGCGTGAGCGCGAACAAACCTTGCGGCGCACCATCGGTGACCAGCGCGACTTTGGTGACTCCCGCGTCGGCATCCAACCCGGACACGACCGAGATGTGCTTAAGCTGCCTCAAGCCGAGTGCCTCGATCACGGTTCCAGCCTGCGGGTCGGTGATCAGCGGCTCCAACGTCTTGAGGATTCCAGCCGCATTGATGTGCAGCAGCAACGCCGGTCGCGGGACTGAGAGTTCCTTCGAGACCTGCGCCAGCCAACTCGCCGGCTTGGCCGAAGGTGCCAAGCGAGCCAGAGTGGCTTTCGTCGTCGCCTCCCCCAGCGTCACCACGAAGAACGATCCCTTGAATCCGAACCGCACGACAACCTGGTCGTCCTGTGGCCGAGTGAATTTCACTCCGTCGATCGTCTCTTCGACGAACGCACCAGCTTGCTTGGGACCGAGTTCCTTGAGCTTGGTGATCGCCTCTTGAATTTTCGCAGCATCGCTGCCGGTGTCGATGACGATCGACATCTCCGGGATCGGCTGCGGCAGCGTGACATCCAGCTTCGACCAGATGAACGCTCCCGGCTTCGTCGCCAGCGACTTGAGCAACACGGGCATCGTCTCGACCAGCAACTGCCCGTCCGGCTGCCCAGCGGCCGCCTTCTGCACGAGCTTCATGACTTCGTCGCCGAGTTGTTCAACGAACTCGCGCAGCGACGGTTCGGACACCAGCTTGTCCACGCGGTTGGTGCTCTTTGGGTCCGGCGTCTGCCAGCCGTTCCAGGCGAGAAAGACCAGCGCGTCCTCGGTCGCCAGCCGCTCCAACGCCAACTTGCCTGGGGACGATTGAGCCATCACCGGCGAAACGCTCGTCACCGCGAACAGCGACGCCAACGCCAGCAAACAACCTCGGAACCAAGACCGAAACATGAGAAGCCTCCTGAGTGGAAGAATTTGAGACGGGAGAGGTTTGGGCATTGCAACAACTCCGCCGACGCGGTCAAGCGACACGCCATGAACGGCGGAATTCGCACTCGCGTGCCGTCCAAAAGCTGTGTGGACGATGGCTCGACCTTGTGGCCGAGCCATATTGGCTGGGCTATCGTAGGCTCCGCGATGAATGCCGACGTGACGCGAATTCTGGAGAGGATGATTCAGCGTGACCCGACAGCGGCGGGGCAATTGCTGCCGTTGGTTTATGACGAGCTGCGAAAACTGGCGGCGGCGAAGTTGGCTCACGAGAAGTCGGGCCAGACGTTGCAGGCGACGGCGTTGGTTCACGAGGCGTATCTGCGACTGGTCGGTGGTGCTCAGGCTGGAAAGGCTTGGGACGGACGCGGGCATTTTTTCGCAGCAGCGGCCGAAGCAATGCGGCGCATCCTGGTGGACAACGCTCGGCGCAAAAATCGACTGCGGCATGGCGGCGACTTGGAACGGGTCGAGTTGGAAGACGAACTCGACATCGAAGCTCCGGAATGTCGTGAGGACTTGCTGGCTCTCGACACGGCGTTGGGCAAGCTCCAGCAGGTCGATGGGACGGCGGCCGAGCTGGTTCAGTTGCGATATTTCGCCGGCCTGACGTTGGCCGAGGCGGCCGAGATGCTCGATATCTCGACGCGATCCGCCGATCGCATCTGGGCGTATGCCAAAGCCTGGCTGCACCGCGAGATGACGTAGGTCAGCCTTTCCAGGCTGACCCGATGTGGAATCGACGTCATTTGAAGCGTTCGGGTCAGGCTGGAAAGCCTGACCTACGATTCTTTTTCAAAATCTTTGGCGTATCCTCTGCGCCACGGCGCATTGGAGTTTGGAGGCTCTGTTTTCGATCCAATTCGCAGTCCGGGAGGCCAACGGCCATGAACGAGCGAGTGATTTTCGATGCGGCGTTGCAGATTTCTGACCCGCAGGCTCGGCGAGCGTTCGTTGAGAAAGCCTGTGCCGGGAATCCGGAGATGCTCGCGGCGGTTGAGTCGCTGCTGAAATCGCACGACGCGGCTGGTTCTTTTTTGGACATCCCGGCGGCCGAGCAGGTCAAAGCGAGCGTTTCGGCCAACCCGGAAGACTCGGCCGCTGCTGACGAGAAGACACGCCGCTATCAGCCGGGCGCGATTGACGAGGACTCGGACGATGACGCCGACGAACCGCAGGCCGATCTCAGCTTTCTGCAACCCTCGACCAAGCCCGGTTCAATCGGTGTGCTGGCGCATTACGAAGTGCTCAGCGTGCTGGGGCAGGGAGCGTTCGGGATCGTCTTCAAGGCGTTTGACGAGAAGCTGCATCGGCTGGTGGCGATCAAGGTGATGAATCCGCAGTTGGCCTCGACGTCGCCACCACGGAAGCGTTTTTTGCGAGAGGCTCGCGCGGCCGCCGCGATTCGGCATGAGAACGTCGTGCAGGTTTACAGCGTCGAAGAGCAGCCGCTGCCGTATCTGGTGATGGAGTACATCGACGGCCAAACCTTGAAAGACAAACTCGACGGCAGCGGCCCGCTGGAGACCTCCGAAATCCTGCACATCGCCCGCCAGATCGCCAGCGGCCTGGCCGCCGCGCAGACGATGGGCCTGATTCATCGCGACATCAAGCCGGCGAACATTCTTTTGGAGGAGGCTGAGGGCCAAGGGCTGAGGGGCGAGGGCCAACCGCAGAAGACATCGAATCAATCGTCTTCGCCCTTGCCCCTCAGCCCTCAGCCCTTGGCCATCCGCATCAAGATCAGCGACTTCGGCCTGGCTCGCGCGGCGGACGATGCCAGCATGACGCGGACGGGAGTCATCTCCGGCACGCCGATGTACATGGCTCCGGAGCAGGCCTCCGGTCAGCCGCTGGATCATCGCGCCGACCTGTTCAGCTTCGGCAGCGTGCTGTACCAGATGGCCTGCGGCCGCCCTCCCTTCCGAGCGGCGACGACCATCGCCGTGCTGCGTCGAGTGGTCGAAGACACGCCCCGACCGCTGCCAGAAATTTGGCCCGACATCCCCGACTGGCTCGTCGCGATCGTGACGAAGCTGCACGCGAAGAAACCCGAAGACCGTTTCCAATCCGCCAAAGAAGTCGCCGACCTCCTCGCCCGCTGCCAATCAGAGTTGCAACTCGCTGGCCAAGTGACGTGTGTCATCGTCCCACACCAGCACGACGCGCCAGCGAGTGGCTCATCGGCGAGCCACACGTCCCCGATTGAACGGCCCGCACCGATTAACGCTCAACCAGACCACTCGCTGGCGCGTCGTGCTAGTGACGACAAACCGAGCAGCGTGTCACGCAAACGGACACGGAAGCCGATGGTGCTCGGCATGCTGCTGACGATGCTCCTCGTGATGCCCATTTTGTTTGGTCGTCAATTGAGTTCGACCATCAACAAATGGCTCTGGCCGTCCATCCCGACGTTACCGACCAACGAGATTGCCACGGGGCTGCGCTTCGACGGCAAGGACGATTTTGTGAAGCTCGGGCCGATCAATCTCTCCTCGCCGCAATACACGCTGGAGGCATTCGTGACCTCGGCGAAGGACGGCGACAACGGCGTGATCGCGCTGCTGAAGAACGTCGGGAAAGAGCCGGAGCTGATGTATCTCTACGACGGCCACCCTAACAAGGAGCGTCAGAGCGGTGCGGGGATCATCGGGCAACGGCCCTTTCAGAACGTCTCGGCCCCGCTGCCGAGCGGAACTCGCCAACACCGGGCGTTG
>SXGT01174972.1_pt1 | contig 24860 bp, 22 predicted proteins | sample 3176221 | NCBI WGS metagenome assembly SXGT01 (sample SAMN11356862, study PRJNA531348) | freshwater metagenome | isolation source: freshwater sample F1-120 | place: China: Fuxian Lake, Yuxi | collected 2017-12-25
GCAGACGCAGCGGCAGCGGCACAAGCTCAAGCTGATGCAGACGCAGCGGCAGCGGCAGAGGCAGAGGCCGCAGCGGCACAAGGTCAGGCCGAAGGTTCCGACGAAGCACCTGCCGGTCAGTGAGATCGCACGGGGCGAGTCCGAGTCTCCCTTGGCTCGCCCCGTGCTACCCCATGAGGGAGAGGGACACGACACGGCATGGCAACATCCCCACGACTAGGACTCAATCGACCAACAACCAGTGACGCCTTCACTACGGCGACGCTTGCCGCGAACATTGACTTGCTCGATGACTCGCCCGGCATCTTGGTCACCACTGTGGCCGATCGAGCTACCGACACCTCGGGGTGGGGCGCAGGGCAAGCTGGACGTTGGGTCTACGAGACTGATGGATTCCTTTGGGTCTGGACCGGATCAGCTTTTGTGCGCAAGCACGGTGTCGGGCGACTCGGTGGAGTATCAAGCACGTCGAACTTTTCGACAGCGAGTCAATCTGCGGTCACTGTCGTTCAGACAACCGTGACGGTTCCGGTTGGTGGGCGCGCCGTGCAGATCATCGCGAACGCGCCGTACGTCTCGAACTCGAATGGGTTCTGCTTCGTCTCGTTGTTCCGTGGTGCAACCCAACTCGAAGAGTGGTCGGCAACGGGCAACGCCGCGTCGGGCACCGCTGGTAGTCGTCAGAATGGTCGATCGTTTTCATTGGTCGATACTGGGGCATCGGCAGGGAGCACCACGTATCACTTCAAGGCGCGCTCTGACTCCGTTGTTGCAGGAACTACCACACTGAATGCTGACACACTCTGGCCGATCAGTCTCAACGTGATCGAGCTTTGAAATGACTTCCATTCAGCCACCTTCGTTGACGGACGACCAATACGTTTCGCGTTTCGCGATCGAAGACATTGGCATCGTTGTTCATATAGCTGGCGTCCCTGCCGATCCAGACAACAACGATGTCACAGTGTCGATGCGAACGAACGATGTTGATGGCGTGTTGATCTTCTCTCGCGCAGCGACTCATGATGGTGTTGGGATTTTCTCGACGATGCTCTCTTCTGTTGAGACTTCAGACATCGGTCGCTTTGTTGTCGAGTGGAGCTTCACGATTAACAACGATCCTCAGTCGATCAAGGGCTACATCGAGATCGGCAATGAATCTCCTGCTTATGACCAACTCAGCCCGGCGATGAAGGGCGTTGTCGAATCAGTGTGGGTTCGATTCGCTGATCTTTTCGATTCTCCGAGTGGTGGCCCGAACTTGCAGACCTACTACCAAGCGAATTGGTCGCGAGGTCGAGTTGCACAGATCATGGTGCAAGCCATCGAGCGATTGAACGTGTCGAGCCAACCAACGACGACCTACTCGGCGTATGCCCCGAGCGAATTTCCCGTCGCAAATTGGTCGGGGGTGCTGCATCTCGCCACGTACATCGAGTGCATTCGCCACCTCATTCGCAGCTATTCCGAACAACCAGATGCGCAAGGTGTCAATGTTCCGAGACTTGATCGGTCTCGTTACGCGCAGCAATGGAAGTCTGTGCTCGATATGGAGATTGAAGATTTCCGCATGGCTTCGCAGATTTTCAAAATGAAGCACATGAATCTTGGTCGCCCGCGCGTGCTGGTGAGTGGTGGCGTGTTCGGACATTATGGCCCGACTCGAATCTCGAATTCGGCAGCGGCTCGTCCGCGTTACTGGGCCAGGTTTTACTGATGAGGAAGACGACATGAAAACAAAACTGAATTTTGCCACAACGAACGGCACTTCGTACCAAGCGATTGCTGCAACTGCGCTCGCCTTTAATGTTGAGCGCATCGGGTTCGCTGTGCTCAACAACACGAACGCAAACGTCACGATCACGCTGCAAGGTGGTGATGGGGATGTGTGGCAAGACACCACGTTGGTTGCGACTGCGGTGGGAGCCGGGCTACTTGTTGCTGCTGTCCCAAGCTCTTTGGGAGTTGGCTCGACGATCATTGGGGTGTGGCCGAAGTATCGACTCAAGATTGTGGCCACCAACGTGGCTACCGTCGACATTCATTTGGCGTCCTTCGGCTGAGAATGTCAAACTCCCGTTGGCTCCGCGACCCCCAGAATTGGGCAGTCGAACAAGAACGCTTGCGTAATCAGCAGGCGCTTTATGCGTACGGGGAATACGTCATCGTCTATTCGATGTGGGACATCGGTTCATTTCATCGTGGCGAGGTTGAACACTGTTCGCGTTGTTGGTTGGCGGACGAGATCGCAGCTAAGACGTACAAGCAGCCGATGGAAGAAAAATGTTCTGGGTGTTTTGGAACTGGTTTCGAGGGCGGGTATCGAGCGAGACTGGTTCGCCCAGCAGTCATTCTGGAATCTTCTGAAACAGAACACGTCCAAGCAGATCGTGGTCATCACGATCGCAGCAGCGTGAATGTCAATATTGCTGCTGAATTCATGATGCACAATGGCGATTACATGATCCGCGCAGACAACACGCGTTGGCAATTGCATTCTGCGTCTGTCGAACTTTTATCGACAGGGTTTGCTCATTTGTCGCGAGGCGGCAGTGCGATTGGTCACTCAGTTTCATCAGCAACGGCAGTGCCACATTCTTCTGTGGCATTTATGCTCGATCCAGTTGATGCAGCGGAAGTTGAAGTTCTAATCGGTGCTCAATATTTACGTTCTCCGCAAGACTTCACTGATTTCGAGATCATCCGAGCACCACTGATCCCGGTTGGCTTCTAATGGGTAAGCCAAGCACTTCTTTCGAGGCGATCCCTGATCGTTTAGTTGCGGTAGTGGATGGGCTGATTGGATTCGATGCTGCCCTCATGGCCATCAACTCTGTCGAGTTAGCTAAGCGGGCGTTTCCTCGCGTCACTGGGTTCACGGCAAATCGGTTTATTGCTGTTCACGGAGCCGGGTACTTCGGTGTGTTGTGGGGCGACCCGTATGTTTGGTTTCAAGAGCGTGGCATTCGTGCGTTCACGATGAAGAATCTCAGTGGCAAGACAGTTCCGATGTGGATTAACGATCCGTACGGAAAAGTCGAGAAGGAAAACCCGAAAGCAAAAACTCGCATCACGATGGATGGTCGTCGACAGACGCAAATCTTTCGACGCTCGGCAGAGATGGGCGCACGCAAGATGGCGTGGCGCAAACGTCAAGGGCACATGCAACTGACGAGCGTTCCGCGTTCGTACCCAGGTGCCCCTGGTCGTATCGGCGTTCGAGAGATCATGAACAAGCCCGAGCTTGGCATCAGGGCTGGGGCGATAGCTGATGGCAACGTAGGTGTGCGTTGGCGGCATCCTGGGCTACCGGGGTCTCGCCCGATCGAGACCAGCATCCGTATTTGTGCCGACACGCTGGGTGCTGCTTATGAAGTTCGTCCGTACAACGGATCACGATTGATCGCGGTGGCGGAATGAGTTTCCTTCGATACACCAAGCACGCGTTCACCGAAGCCTGCAAGACGACGTTCGATGCGGAGTTTCCCGCGCCTGAGCTTCGCAACATCTACGTCTCGATCGAGTACCCAATCGAGGAAGCGAACTACCCAGGCATCTGGGTCGACTTCGAGATCAATGGGCCGATCTCATCGGTTGGTATCGGGCACAAGGAGTACACCGAGCAAATCGACGACATAACGGGGGCGTTGACCTTCGGCTCATTCAAGCGTTGGCGTTTCGGTGGGTACGTGGCGTTCACGATCGTGGCCTTGACGAGCTACGAGCGCGACACGCTGTTCGACTCGCTGCTCGGAGTCTGCGCCTTCGGTGAAGAGTCTCCCGCCACGGCAGAGTTCCGCCAGGCCATCGAGCACAACGCCTACGTGGCCATGAACGCCAACTGGGACTCCGTTGTGGTCACTCAGCCCACTGCCATCCCAGGAACGCCCTGGAACGAAGAGAAGATCGTCTACGAGGTCACTGCGAGGCTCTCTGTGGTCGGTGAGTTCGTCTCTGGGGGCGTCCACGGGGCGTTGGTGCCGCTTTCCGAAGTGGTCCTGATGCCGTACACAAATCAAGAGCCAGACCCATCTCCTGACTCCCCAGGAACAAATTCCTGGGGATAATTCCCCAAGTCGCTGTCAAACCCGCTCTGAGTCGCCCTAAGAGGTGAACGGAAGGACTGAATCCATGAGCAATTTTGATACCTACCAGCCACCCGGCATCTTCATTGAGGAACTCACGTCGCCCTTAGTGGGCAATGTTGGCCTCGCCACGGCGGTCCCAGCAATCGTTGGACCCGGCATCGGCTATCGAGTCGCGTCCGAAGCGGCCACGCTCGATGGCGTGAGCGCGGTGCAGCTTTCTCGCCTCGGGATCACTGAGAACAGCGTGGCTGTTTACAGCGCGTCAGGGACGCTCTACACGCTCACCCAGGACTACACCTTGGCGGTCGGCGGTGGAGCAGACGGGAACACCGGGACTGCGCTCGACAACACGCTGACGATCACTCGGGTGGACGCCAACAGTGGTGGCACCATCGCCAATGGCGAGACGGTCGTGGTGACGTATCGCCACACTGATGCTGCGTACTATGCGGCGAAGGTGTTCACCGACTACGAGGACATCAAGGCTGCGTATGGCGAACCATTTAGTCAAGCTGGTGTGTTGCAGTCACCGATCTCGTTGGCTGCTCGCATTGCGATGCTGAACGGTGCTTCGCAATTGGTCCTCGTTGCTGTCGCGTCAGGAGCGGTGCCAGCCACGTTCGCATCGGCCTACACCAAGTTGCTTGCTGAGCCGAGTGTAGGCATCGTCGTGCCGCTGACTGTTGGTCTCACGGGGTCGTCCGACAATCAGCAACTTGGAAACGATCTCGAATCGCATTGCAACTCAGCGGCCATCTCCAATATGTACCGCATCGGCATCATGGGTTCAGAAGCATTGACCGACAACAACATTGCGCCCAATGCTCTCGCTGCCAATGTTGCTGCCGAGCGCGTGGTGTTGGCTTGGCCAAACCGCATGTTGTACTTCAATGGCTTCACCAATGCGTCCATCGAAGTTGGCGGCTATTACCTCGCTGCCGCATACGCCGGTCGCCTTGCGGCCATGCCGGTGCAAAATGGTTTGACGCGCAAGCGGGTGAGCGGGTTCAACGGAATTCCGAGCACGGTGCTCTCGTCGATGATCGCTTCATACAAGAACACGTTGAGCCAAGCTGGCGTGTCGGTCACTGAAGTCAGCCGTGATGGTTCGATGGTTGTGCGGCACGGGGTTACGACGAACACGGCTGGTCTTTTGAAACGAGAGATCAGCTTGCTTCGAGCCAAAGATGCGATGGTCTCGTTGATCTACGAAACCATCAACTCGTACGACATCATCGGTTCGCCGATCACTGAAGATTCAGCCGTGCAACTGAAGGCGATCGTTCAGGGTTGTCTCTCAACGCTCACAAGCTCGGGCGTGATCTTCGATTACGGCACCGTCAAAGTGCGGTTGTCTTCAACTGACCCAACGGTGATGGAAATCAAGTTCGAGTATCGACCGAGCTACCCGCTGAACTACATCGTCGTCTCGTACACGCTCAACACGGAAACGGGCGATCTCGCGATCGCTGCGTAAGGAGTAAATCATGCAGACAGTTTCGCGTGTAGTCGGCAGCGGCTTCACCACCTTCAACTACCGTGGCAAGCCCATCGCTTTGCTTGAGCAAGTGCAGGACTCGGGGCAAGAACCGATTCGTCCGCCCGAGGCGGTCATGCCGCTCGATGCAAAACACGCCAAGGAATTCGCAACGGCACGCGTGCTGTCGCCGGGCACCTTGCGGGTCTTCATCCGAGAGATGTGGAACGCTCCGGTCTGGCATCAACTTGCCGGTCTCGATGGCACCGACACGATCATCGACGTGTACGAAGCTCTCGCTCGCAACCCAAGCGAAGTCATGTGCTCGATGGTCATCAAGCCACCTGGCGCGTCAACGTGGCGAGGCAAGACGTATCACAACTGTCTCGTTGCAACTATCGACGACAGCGAGACGTTGTCACTCGACACGCTCACCATCCAAAAAGGCTTCTCCATCATGTATACGCACATCGAACGGTGGTCGGCTCCTGCTGGCACTGTTCCTGGCGGCGGTTCCTGATCTAAAAGCTCGACGCACAAAGGGAGATACGCAACATGCCTGACAATAAAAATAACGAAGGTCGAGCGCCTAGCGCAGATGATCTTCGTTCAGAAGACGACATCAGGGTGATTCCCCCTGTAGATGTCGAATCCTTATCCAGCCCCCAAACATTGAGCGAAGCAACTGCTCTGTTTGACACGGAGGCACAACGAGGGTCGGACATCGAGGCAGCATGGACTCCTACAACGGACGAAGAAGCTGATGCCGAAGAACCACTTCCCGAATTCGACGCTCGATTTCGCGATGAGTACGAAGGGTTGCTGTACGTCGGGCAATTGACCCGAGACTTTGCTTTCGCAGGACATCGGTTCCGCATCCGAACAATGAACATGGATGAGATTCTCGAAGTCGGGCTGATCTCAAAGGAATACGCAGGGACCATTGCTGACCTCAAGGCGTATCAAACGGCGATGGTGGCAGGGTGCATTGTGCAACTTGATGGAAGGCCACTTCCTCAGCCAATCACGATGGACCCAGCCGATACACCATTGCGCAATCGGTTTGACTACATCCTCCGCAACTGGTTCCCCGTCACCATTGACGCGGTGTACGAACAGTTCTTGTTGTTGGAGGTTCAGGTCGGACAGGTGCTCGATGCAATGAGGGATGCAGCCCCTTTAGTGTGAGGCCAGGAGGTCTGCGATGGTGTCCGTATCTTGTTCATCATCTTCGTTTCGCAGATCGTCTTGGCGTTCTCAAGGGCAAGGGTGTTTCACAGATTCAACAATTCGCCATCAACTTGCTTTTGTTGATGGAGGGTTACGAAGCTGCCGAGCACTCACAACGCGACTTGAAGTTGGCTCTGATCTCTTTCGACCCAGAACGATTTTCTCCACTGTTGCTTTCGCAAACACAACGAGACAATCCTTTGCCACCAATAAGCAATATCGAGGCCGACGAAGACCTCTCGGATACAGCAGGAGTTTGGGATTTCAGCCAGGCGGATGTGATGTCGCCCGAAGAAGTCGCAGCAATTCTGTCAAATGGCAAGACTGAGCACACGGTGAAAATGGCTCTGCCACCGAGTGATGACGATTGGAACGAATGGTGAGTGATCGACCGAATGCATCGACTGGAAGTGGCCCCTCGTCGCGCCCAGATGCGCCAACACTGTCGCCTCACGCGGCTGCATTGGCGCAGCGATTGCATGAGACGATCACGATGGCTCCCCAGATGCCAGCAAATCCGCTTCAGCTTGCGCAGAGCTTTGGCGGGTCATTCGGCCCCGGCGATCCAATGGCTGGGCTTGCTGGGGCATTCCAGGGGTTCCTGAAGGACTCTCTGGCTCAACAGAAAGAGCTATTCAATCGGGTTCACGAACACGACGTGCTCGCCCACAAGACAGCGTCATACCTCAATGACTCTGTCGACAAGCTCACGGTGCTCGCCGGGGTCATCGCTTCATCGGCCAGCGGGGGAGGAAGCACGTCAAAAGCTGTCAGTGGGCGCACAGTGGCTACGGCTGGCGGGTCGGTCACTCAGTCACCCAAGGCTGCATCGGGCGGCGGAGGCGGGGTCACAGTGGCCGGTGGGCGTCGCGCTTCGGGCGAGTCACCTCGAACACAGAGAATGCATCGTTCGGGCATGTCTGGCTCGGGGATCGTCGAGGGCGAAGACGATGATTACGAGGACTCTTACGAAGCTCGTAAATGGCGGCGAATGCAAAAGGCTTCAGGTCGCGGTGTCTCGATGCGAGACATCATCGCTGGTGCTTCTGATTCTGCCGCACAACGATTTGGAGCTTGGGAGTCCAAAGACCACCTAGCGATGACCCAAGCTCCAATGATGATCCCAACGCCTATAGGTAATTTTCCTCTTGGGCCGGGCGTCGTTGTAGACCCACGCTCACAGCAGATGGTGAGTCCTGACCGAGCTAATAACTTCGCTAATCACGCTCGATGGGCGAAGCTCGGAACCAATGTTGCAAGTGGATTTTCTCAAGCCTACGGTCATGGTGCGAGTATTGGGCAATCTCTGATGTCTGGGCTTCGAGGTGCGTCGGCAGCGGAAGGTGTTGGGGCGCTTGGTCCAATCGCAGGCGGTGCCGCTCTCGCAGTTGGTGGAGTTTTAGCGGCGGGGAAAACTTGGCAAGTTGCGAACCACGCAATTCGTAGTCAGGTGCAAGCCAACAATGAATGGCGAGCGATTACTGGTGGTGGTCAAGGCGAAGCTATTGGTAATCGTTTGTCCGCCGAAGGCTTCAAGCTCGGAGCACTGTTCGATCCAATGAGTATGGGCAGTGGTGATCGAGAGCGGCTCATGATGGGTGTCTCTCGCGCTGGCTATCGAGGCGGCGCTGCGCAAGGCATGGCGCAAGGTTTCGGCATGAGCAACTACAACAAGTACGGGATGGGTGCTCAAGAATCTCTTGAACTCATCAACACCGCTGCGAAGAACGGCAACATGCAATTGTCGGGTCTCGCATCTTCGCTCGAAGCTGTCACGAAAGCAGCACGGCAAAGTGGTGTTGCTGTCGACGAAGCTCGCAAAGGCTTCTCGCAGATGTACGAAATTGTTGCAGGGCAACTTGGTGGTGCTGGTGGCGGATCGGCGATCCTTGCGGGAGCAATGACGCAATACAAATCCTCTCTTGGTGTTTCAATGCAAGACGTTTCATTCTCGGGGGCATTTGACCAAAATCAAATCCGACGACGTGCTGCATTGAATGGGCTGAACCCAATGCAGCAAGCCTTTCAAAATCCGTTGCAACAGGCGGCAGCAGTAGACAAGGGTCGAGCAGAGGCTTCTAATCAGATTCTTCAAGCTGGCGGGAAACAACTGATTGCCCAGTGGGCACAAGAAAACAAGATTGACCTCTCTACGAAGAAGACGCTGAGTGATGGAGAACAAAATTCTCTTGCTGCGTATCTCGGCTCGCGAGGGATCGGGCAAGACGCTGCCCATGTTGCGGATGTCATTCGCAACTACACCGGCATCCAAGTCGACAGTGCGCAAGATGGCATGAAGCTCATCATTGGAGGTTTCCTTGATCCCAACGCCGCCTCCACTGCCGCAAAGGAAGTCGAGGGCGCTCTCGCTCCCGTTCAGATTTCTGGGGGTAGAGCAGGACTCATGGGTAACAAGGCTGCTCGCGATGTGATTAGTCGAATGAGTGCTGGGCACGCCAAGAGTATGGAACTTGCATCTCTCTCCTTCGAGGAAGCTCGCAAGCGTTCGGATGAACTTTCTAAAGCTGGCATTGACATTCCGTCGTCCGAGGCGGACTGGAAGGTCACGCAAAAGAAGATCGAAGACAATCTGTTCGTCCACGATCGTGAGGGTGGTATTTTTGGCGCGTCCAAGGGCGCGAAAATCAATAACCAAGAACGAAGTCTTGCTCGATCGGCTGCAAAGACTGGTGTGTACTCCCCGTACGCAGCGAAAGCAATTGCTGCGCACGACACGTCGATGCGACTCAAGGTCAGCCTTGGTGATGGTAAATATGCCAAGGTCTCGTTGCGTGAAGCCAACGACTATTTCTACGATCAAGTTGTTTCGGGTGAAGCGCAAATCGTTGAGGGTGCAGGCGCAGGCCAATCGTTGGCCGAGTTCGGCGGAGGTCAGGTTCTCACGCCTGAGCAGATGGCCAAGTTCAATCTCAGTAAGTCTGATGGCAAAACCCACGTTGGTGGCGGCTCGGACCAAAACAAAAAGTTCGATGAGTACACCACCGAAGATGAACAAGAGGATGCCAAGAAGGGCGTCACGGGGAAGATAACCGTCGAGGCCACTGACGAACTCCGAACATTGCTCCGATTCAATACATCGGGCAACGTGCGGAATAGCGCCTCAGCGAATGGCACTCCGCCGACAACCAACGTCAAACCGTCTGAACGACAAGGTGGTTGATGATGGCTACAGCGATGTTTGCTGGCGTTCCATTTCGCATCAACCCAACGGCGGTCAAGGGTGGCTTCCGCGTGAAGTCCAAAACAACCAAAACCATTGGCGGAAAGGTTGTGCAGATTTACGGAACGACGTGGGACGACCTTGTCGTTGAGGGGTCGTTCGGCAAAGGCGGTGCTGCTGAGCAAGATGCATTCCTTGCACGAATTGAGGGGTTAATTGATGAGCAGGTCGACGGTGGTGATCCCGTTCGTTTTGTTTGGCCTGGACGCAATTGGGATTTGCATGTTTTCCTCAAGTCTTATTCATCCAAAGAAAGCGAAAACGCAGTCGTGCGCGACCCAACAATTGTTGCGCCAACGTGGGTGTTGAAACTATTTGTCGTTGAAGACAATGGCGGTCTCGTTACAGGAGCAAAGAGCACGTTTCTTGAACATCTTTCGGTAGGGCTTGGCTGGAAGCAGACCGAGTACAACGGTCCCTTGGGTGATGCCACTGGACTTTTCAATTCTGCAACAACCTCGACTACTGATACCGCTGCGACTCGACACGGTGGAGCACGAAGGGGTGGAACATGAATCGCGGGGATTGGGCATCCGACACTCAACCATCTATGCCCATTTCTGTTAACTCCGATGTCGTACGCGCTGAAGTTGGTGCCGGGTTTGCTTTCACACCAACTGGCATCAAGCATGATCTCAACGCGACTCAACTCGAAGAGATGTTGATTCCGATGATGTCTCCTGAGGGTGTTATCCCTGGGACGGAGTTGATGTCATGAGTGGAGAGAATGCCATTTTGTATGTGCCCGATTACGGAGCGCGTAAAGTTGTCGTGACGCATCTTGAATACGGCGTCCACATCATTTCTGATGGTGCTGAAGCACGATCGAATCGAACTCTCTATACACGTCAAAAAAGTGGGAGTTCGTTTTTGATTCACCTCGATCATTCGACCCAAGAGGATCGACAGGCGATGTTTGATTGGATGGCTTCGTATCTTCGGCTTCTCTCACGCGGAAAAGCAAAAGTCATGAGGGTCATCATCCCGTCTCAGAATTTTTCACGCCTCGGGGTTCCTGAGTCTCCTATCGCATTCGGAGATCGTCCCAGCGATGTGAAATGGGTAGCTGTCATTGACTTCAGTGGGTTTAGCGATGCGGTCACCAAGACTCAAGCTGGTGTGACATCCAACTTCAAGGCTGGGTCAAGCAACAAGCCTGATAATGGGTTCATTGATGCGAAGTGGTTCTACCCGTCTCTCACTTCTGGCCGAGACGTTGATGATCTTTACGACGTGCCTCTCGAAGATTTCCATCTTGGTGATGGAGGTACGGTGCGATGAGTCCAACTCTCGTATATGCGCCAGCAGTGAAGGCCATCATCAACACTGGTGATCGAGCCGGGATGATTGACATCTCGGGAGATTTGGTTGCTGGCAACTTGGCGCTGCGCGGTGACGGTGTGGGGCTACACCGCTTTCGTTTCACGCTGCTGAATCATCGTCGGAAATACGACGGACTCTTCATGCCGAACGACACCATCACGGTGCAGATGAAACGCTTTACGTTCATGACTGTGATGACTGGATACCTCAACACGGTTCCGTTCTTTTCTCTGTTCCCGCGGACGGTCGGCCTCGATGCATCTTGCACGTTCAAGCGATTGCAGTTTTGGATGTGGGATGCTGGGTCCGCAGCGGCAGTGAACTTGCTGACACTCGATGGTGATACGAATGATCCCAGCAACCTTGAGGGCGCAGTGACCGAACGTGTCTCTCGGCTTCTCACTGAAGTTGCAGGATGGGATTCCAAAAGAATCCACATGAGTGGCATTCCGAGTGCGTGGCTGTCGAGGATTCAAGAGTTGCGATTGTCTCTCGGACCAAAGATCGACTTCACTGGGCGAACGTACGATGAGTTTGCTGGAACTAGCGGAAACGTCGGCGGCACAACGACCATCCCACCAGGGCAAGGCGATTTGACATACGGCATCATCGGTTCAGGTGCAGGGCAAGGTGTGCTCCCTTGGACGCGTGGGGTCGCGACTGACTATGGCGAGAGCTTTGATGCTGGCGGGAGCAACGCAAAGAAAGATTCGTCGCTCAAGGTCAATATCCCTGGTGGAAAGAACCCCCAGACTCAAGAGAACATTGGGTTCGGAGATTATGCAGGGGGTTATTGGTGCGCGTATCGCATGACGTATGTCGGGGCCGACAAAGTCGATGGTTCTGCTCCGAACGCAAATGCGCCGACTGCGTATCACTGGAAAGTTCGTGATTATCTTCTTAGTCAAGAGCGCATCGACGCTGTGAATTGGTGGGCGAAGCAAAAACTATTGATCGTCAACACAAAAACTTTCAAGGCTGTTTGCGTAGCGGTTACCGACTGGGGTCCAGAGGCGGGCGACAACCGCAATGTTGATATGAGCTATAAGGCCAAGAAGGTCATCATGGGCGATGATCGCAACCCAGATGTTCTGATTCGATTTGCCCATCGAGACACGCCCTACGGCCCAGTCAATCTTGCGGCAGATCAAGTGCAAGGGTGGATCACCGATACCCCACAGACACAAGAGGGGATCGGTGGCGGCATCGGCACGAAAGTGTTCCCGGTGGCGGGCCTGTCGATTACTGACACGTCAGACACGTTTGACGCCCCTCGAAGTGGAGGGCGCAAACATGCAGGGATTGACATCCTTGCCCCTGATGGTTTGCCTGGTCGCAGCATCGTTTCTGTTGTTGCTGGCAAAATCACGAAGAAGCACGATCAAGATACTGGCAATGGTGGAGTGACCGTCACCGTTACCGAGCCAAGTGGTGTCTGGCACTTTTACTCGCATCTGGTTCCTGGGAGTTTGACACCGAAGGCTGTTGGTGATTCGGTGAGCGCGGGCGATTACCTCGGAGCGATGGGTGATACGGGGAACGCGAAAGGCACCGTGCATCTTCATTACTCAGTCAATAATTCTGGAAGCGACACCACTGGAAATTACGGTGGCGAAAATCCGTTGATGAATCCGTACGCGTACCTCGGCGGATCAATACCAATCCAATCTGTAGGTGGAGCGCAAACAGGATCGGGCGGTCCTTATACCGGAACGTATGCCGGTGTGCAGGCGACACTTGAAGGCACGACGTACGGAGGGCTGCGCGCCATCCTGAATGACACATCGTTGTTGCCATTCATTCAGCAGTTGATGCGAGCTACCGGTAGATCATGTTGCGCCGCTCCGAATGGAGATTTCATTTCTTGGTTTCCCGACTACTTTGATCGTTACGGCATGTTGGGCAAGATGGTGATCCGTGATGTCGAGATGCTTGACGCAACGATCGACTGGAACGATGAGACGTTCGTGACCCATCAGTTCACCGCAACCGCTGGATACCTCAATGTTGGGTCAAACACACCGAGCGGCACGATTGAGTCATCCATATTGCCAATGACTTCGGGCATCGCCACGATCGAGTTCCCAGAAATCATGGAAGCTCTGTTCGCTGTAAATTCGATCCCAGATAAGAGTCCGCTTGCCATCTTCAAGGATTCGGGAGCGATGCTCTCTCGCTTTGGTGTTCGCCCGAACTTTGAAGCGATCGAGCAGACTGATTCGCGTGAGGCTGAATTCTGGTTGGCCATCAACTTGTTCGCTGAGCGATGGACGAATCAATTTTCGATCAACGTCCCGTTGACATGGATGCCAGAAATCTTCCCTGGCATGATTGTTCAGTTCGAGAGTCTTGGTATTCAGTTGTATGTCGATGGGGTCAGCCACTCTTTTGATTTTCGGTCGGGCAACTTCTCGACGACGTTGAATGCAAAAGCTCCATCGAAAACTGATGGGTCTGGATTCTTCATCCCGACAGATTTCAAGGGGAAACGCTGATGAATGATCGCGTCGCCCACAACCTCTACAAGCGAGTTTTTATCGTCGAGGTGACCAACGATGGACGAGTGAAGTGCATCGACGAGTTCGGCGCACAATTCGTTGTTGCTCTGTCGACGCGAGCAAAGGGCTTCGCTCCATCGGCTGGCGATTGGTGGATCATTGATCGCACTTACGGTGCGTGGTCGTTGGCTGTGTTTCTTGGTGCTCCATTGTTCGGGCCTGGGTACATCGTCGAGTTTGGCGGTCCCGCCGTTCCTGATGGTTGGTTGCAGTGCAACGGAACGGTCAAAACTCGTAGCTCGTATTCTGCTCTCTTTGCGGTGATCGGCACGACTCACAACACGGGCGGAGAGACATCGCAGCAATTCCGGCTCCCTGCTCGGCAAGCCGCTGGCACCCCGTCAGCCGGTACTCCCTGGATACTCATAAAATTTTGATCGGAAGGTGGTGATGAAATGAAAACATTTCTGGTGCGCAACGGAGACTTCGTCCTTAGTGGGCGTTCTTTTGATGAGGTTTCTGGTGGAACGAAAGTGATGCAAGACATCACTTCGGCTCTGCGCGAACCGGTTGGTTCTGATCGCTTCCACCTTTTGTGGGGGAGCACCCTGCCTCTCTTTGTTGGCGAGCCTGCAAGTCAAGGGGTCGCTGTCTTGGTGAAGTCGGAGGTCGAGCGTGTGATCTCCAACTACATGCTGATCCAACAGACCTTGTTGCGACAAGATCAACTCGCAAATCGCCGGTTGCGTTTTTCTGCTGGCGAAGTCATTTCACAAATCGAATCGGTATCAATCGAGCAAGACGCTGATCGCATGACCGTCAGGGTCACGCTCTTGATGCTGAACGGAACTCGACTGAATCAACAATTGGCGGTGGCATCATGACCGAGCAAGTGAGTGACCTGAGTGCTCGAATGCGTGCCTCTCTAGCGATCAGCGAACCTGATCTCGACACTGGCATCGGATCACCCGTTCGCAAGATCATCGACGCCGTGGCGGAGGTTGGAGCCGAACTGAGTGTCGAGTCGTACTTGATGTCGTATGCCTACGACATTGATGCGAAGGCTGGTGCTGATCTCGATTCGTTCGTTGGTCTGTTTGGCTTGAGCCGCATCCAAGCTCGGCGAGCCAGTGGCACCTTGACGTTCCAACGACAAACCGCAGCCATCAGCGACATCCTGGTCTTGCCAGGGACACAAGTTGCTACACCAGGGTTCCCGAACATCGTGGCGCAGACTGTGGTGCCAGCGGTGCTGAATGCTGGTACGAACTCGCTCGACATCCCGGCCCAAACGATCTTGGCTGGGCAGGCAGCGAATGTGTCCGCCAACGCATTGACGATCCCAGTCAATGTTGTCGGTGGGATTGAGTCGGTTACCAACGTCACCTCATTCACTGGCGGCAGTAATGCTGAGTCTGATGAGTTGTTGCGTATTCGCTTCAAACGTACGGTCTTCCGGTCACTCGCTGGAACCGAGGACCAATTCCTCGCGACCGCTCTCAATCACCCTGATGTCACTCGCGCCAATGTTGTGGGGTCAAGCAAAGTTCACCGCGAGCAAATCGCGATTGCATCGGGCACAGGAACATCAAGCATCACTGATGCTGCCTACATCTACGCGGATGCTGTGTTCTTCGGTCCCTCGATTGATGGTGGCGACATCTTCAAAGAGGCTGTTCACTATTCGTTCGCGACATCGAACCCGCCCGTCGTAACAGTGCTCAGCAGTGGTGTGGTTCCAGATGGCGTGTACGAACTCGAATTCCGGTACGCATCGGTAGCAAGCCGAAACGATCCAGCGAATGGAGTTTCAAATCGCATCGACGTTTGGGTTGCTGGGTCAGATGTGAAATCGGCGACCGAGACGGTTGTTTGGAACAACGCTTTGGTGTTCAACAACACGGGTGGATCGCCTTACAAGCGGACGAATTATCAGCGGCTCGATGGCACCAACCCCGTCAACGGCAACATCTTCATGCCTCTCACGTTTGGCCCAATCACGTCGATCCCTACTTCCATCGTATGGAGTGGGCAGACCTACACCATTGCTGATGGTGACTACTGGTTGGTCCACGACACCACAGTCAATGGACTGAGTGGGAAGAGTCTCTTTGGCATCGAGTGGAAAGCTGCTGCGAATGGTCAAGCTCAGTCATTGCCGAGCAACGGTTCAACCCATTCGCTCAACTACAGCTACAACGATGTTCCAACGGCTGTCGAGATCGCTTTGCGTCAATGGAGACTGGTCACGACGGATGTCCGCGTCCATCAAGCGAAATTGGTGCGGCTCAACTTGCACCTCGCAATCATTTACTCCCCAGGAGTTTCACCATCGTCAGTGCAGACCGAGGTCACCTCGGCAGTGTCGACGTTCATTAACTCGGTGGACTTCGGGCAAGTGGTTCAGGTCAGCGATTTGTTGAGGGTCGTTAGTTCCGTCAACGGCGTGGACGCTGTGCGATTCTTGACTACGACTGATGACGCCACCCACTACGCGATCCAGTCAATGGCGTCAGACGGAACAACAATCATTCAGACGTACGACAACAACGGAACGCCAAAGCGCGCTATTGATGTCTTGATTGGCGACGATGATGTTCCCATTCTCAATTCGATCGTGTTCGTGCAGAAAGCTCAAAACAACTTTGGAGCAGTGTGATGAATCAAGCTCCACAGATCATTGAATTGCAAACTGGCACGGGAGCGCCTGAACAAGAGTTCCTCGAAAGGGGTACGGGACTAACTCAAGCGGCGGTCGCCCCGGCGCAGAGATTGCGACACATGCCCGAGGATGTTTACTCTCTCGCCCCCGAGAGCCACATCCTGCGGTTGGCTGGCGCACTCATGGGCGATGCTGGACTTGGTGGCATTCGCAAGGCACTCGCCTTGTCGCGCCAGCAAAGGAACTTGCGGGGTGCCAGGTTCTTTGATCTCGATCGTTTCTACGGAGCCATCTTCAACATTGGTCGAACGCCGAACGAGGTGCTTGGGTTCAACCCATATTCAGAGACCGGCACTTCTGACGATTGGCTCGAAGTGGGGATGAGCGATAGCTCATATCGCACGCGCATCGAGCAATTCGCTCGCGCCATCAACTGGGGTGCGACACCAAATGGTGTTGAGCTTGCCGCCGAAGCAATCTTGTCTGTTGATTGCGACATCATTGAGTCGTATGTCGTTGCAGATCGAACGCTACAGACGTATGCCGACCTCGAAGCGATCGGTACATACGGCGACCTCGAATCGTTTACCTATCGGCAGCTTGAGGGCGCATCAGTCGTTGGGGCTGGGAACTCAACGAACCGATCATTGTTCACTGTGATTCCGAAGCGACTAATTGATGATGGTGAACGTCATCAATTAATGAAGGCGCTCGATCGTCTGCGCCCCGTCGATGCACTGATGAGTGTTGACCCCGAAGGCTTAGCGACACATCGACCGATGACGCCCAGGGCCATTACGGCCAGCAGTGAATACTGGGAAGTTCATCAACTTGTTCACACTGAGAGCCTCAATCTTCCTGCTGGCGTCGAGAGTCCGTATCAGGTCACCTCGGTTGATGGTTCTCCTTCGGAGCAACCGCGTCCACCGTTCGCTGGCTATCAAGGTGAAGCGTGGACTTGCAACGGTGACATCTCGTCAATTGCGTACAAGGTCGAATCGCCGAATGGCGCGCTGCCTGGCCCACCAATCATTTATCGACTTGGTGATGGGTCCAGAAATGTCTATCGCCCAGAGTTGGCGTTGGCAAGTTTGAGTTCACTCTTGAGCGGTCGCGCTGCATCTGATGGGGTGTCCGTCATTGCTCCGTACTTTGGGCAACGCCTTTCTGCTCAGCGAGATCGAGGCGGGTATGGCGGATTCGACGATGGATTTTCGATCAACGAATTCAGAACCGGCATGTACATTGATCGCATCGGCGCGAGCCACATCGGTCGCGTGCGTCCGTGGGTTGATCCTGGGTTCATTCATCAGCCCACCGAGATGCAATTCTGGATGACCGCTGAGCGGCTCTCGACTGACGACACAGAAGAGTTGCTAGAGATCACGTTCGTCAAAGAAGTCTCGATGAACTATCTCTCGCTGTTGGTGTCGAAGTTGCCGCACCGATTGACAATCGAAGCTCTCGTTAAGGGCGCATGGACAACAGTCTTCGTCAACACGATCTCCACGTCGTGGCCACAGAAACTTGGCAACAACACCGATCCGCATCAGCACCCGTATCACACAAACAATGCTTCGCACTGGGTGAAAGTGAGCGGCAAGTTGCAGGTGGCCGGGTCGGTTCGCGCAACAGCGATACGGATGCGTATCAATCGCAATACGAGCATTGGGTCTCCACCTCTGGATCACTTTGGCAAGCCGTATCCGTACTCGATTGCCATTCGCCTTTTGGAGTTTGGGTTCAGGATTACGCAGTGGGACGATGTTGTGCGCCCAGAGATACTGACCAGTCGTTGGCATCTTGGTCAGAGCTACAACCTTCTTGGCAGCACGGTTGATTATCAGGTTGGTGTTCGGCGAGCCAAAGATTTGGTGTTGGGTACGGGAACTTGGAGAAGCGAACCCCAACCTTCAGCCAACGCCGTGGTCAATCTCTACGTTGATGTGTCGACAGCCGATGGTTTGCCTCAAGTTGTCGATCGTTTTTACATTGAGCCTCTTACAACGGGAGTGCTTTGCCATCTCTATTGGTCTTCGGATGATCCTGCTGGCATTCCTTTCGAGGCAACTGATGATTCACTTCCGTTTGGGGTCGCCATTCCAACAGGGCCGCTAGTTGCAAGTTCGGAAGGAATCGCGTTCCCATCTGCCGACCTAGCAAGCATCACTATCGACAACTCTGCTGTATCGCTCGATTTCACCAAGGCGTGGTGGGCGGGTATCGAGCTTGATCCGAATTTCTCGTTTTCAGATTCGGGTCCGTTCGTTGTGTTTGATTTTGCTGGCAATCGTCTTGAGTTTGTTTCTGGTTACTTGCGCTTCACGAACGAGCACGCAGAGTCGATCGAGGTGCCGACATTTTTTGCTGTCGGGAACACTCTTCGTTTCGCCCTTGCGTATCTTCCAACTGCGACTGACGAATTGGCGGCTGGGTATCATCTTGTGTATCGCATTGTTGCTAATGAGGGCAGAGGCAACACCTTGACGCATCGCCCAGTCGACTCGGTCCTCAGTGACGATCCAACAGAAGTTGGGTGGGCGAGCGCGCATCTCTTGTCGGCAGTACACCTCGCTGCTCCCACTGCCCCGACAGCGCAACCGACTGGTTCACTCAGGTTTGGTGGGCGCATCACGAACCCTCAGTACACCGGCAACTTTCTTTTGCGCAACGTGGTTGTGAAGTCGGAAGAGATCAGGATTGATTCCTTCTACAAATTTTCTGGCAATGCCGAAAAGTTCACAGTGAAGCCCGAGTATCGACCGAGCGTAGCTACAGCCTTCACCAACAACGCTCTGCTTCGGTTCAACGCAAAATTCATTGCTGATGAATTTCCGAGCGGGTTCGTTGGTGGAACAGGCGACACGTATGAAGAGTTGACTTGGCACCCGATCTCTCGCGACTTTGAGTTGCAGAAGGGGTACATGACGTTCCGTCCGACGCGAGCAAGATTCTGGAAGTTTGAGTTCAGCAACTTGCAGGTTGAACCATACGAATCGCTCATTCCGATTCATCGAGAGGTCGTTCTATTTCCGCCCAACGTGGCAAAGCAAAGTCTTCAAACTCATTCTGATGTTGCACTTCGAGATGAGAAGAAAACTTTCATCGACATTGCTGGCGTCATCAATCGTCGGTATGTCGACTCGAACATCCCCGTTATATCTTCGCTGGCCACTCAAGCGTCGGAGCGTCCGTTGCCAACAGAGGCTCAATGGGTGAGCGATCCAACTATGGCGAACGACCTTCGGCGCAGATCGTGGGCCTTCGGATTCACCCCTATGGACACGGTGTCACGAAAACCATTCTTCTCCGAAGTTGGTCGACACACGTACACGAAGACGCGAGTTACGCATGAGGCGAAGATCGCATTCTTTGTGGGGATCAAAAAGTTGGTTCCATATCGCGTTGATTACACGGCCTCAGATGACACCAGAGTGTTTCGCGATCACCTTCACGATCTCTCCCAAATCGCTCCTGGCTCAACTTGGAGTTTCGACCCCGGCTCGCTGAAAGTTCCAGGGGCACCTGCTGTTGCTACGAGCATTCCAATCAACACGCATTCCCCAATCATCGGCGTGCAATTCGCTACGCAACAATCACCACCGCTTTCTCGGATTGCTGACGATCAGTTCCGTGATCCAGCACTGGCTCGATACGACTGGTCTGACGATTTGGCGTGGCACCGAATTGGCGATGTCATCATTTCGTACAACGCTCAAGAGAAGATGGTTTCGATCTCGCGAGACGTTGACGAAAAGATTGTCATCCTGACAGTCACTCCTGGTTTGATCCAAACGCCAGACCACCCAGTCTTCGCTTGGAAGCCTCTTGCTGTTGGTGCTGGGCCAGATGGTTACGTGAACAATTACGGTGGCATCGAATCGCCAAACACCACTGTGTCTCCGAGCGGCATGATTTGGGCAGCAGTACGCTTCATTGCCGAGACCGACATCAAAGCTGCATCACCATTGACGCTTGAAATCGTTGGTGGTGATGGGGTCACGATTCTCGCCTCCAAAACATTCACGGCCCAAAAGGGCGAGGTGGTCGAGGATTACGTTGGCTACATCTTGGGCACGATCACAAGCCCAGGCGGCGTCGACTCAACCGTCAAGGTCCGTCTCATTCAATACGGTGGGCCAAGCAAGGACGCATGGAAGCTCGATGCGCTGAGCCTGTACGACGATGCGATCCTTTGGGAATTCTCTGTCGATGGTGGAACTACATACGCGCCTGCGTATGGCATCCGAAGCAATCCGTATGGGGTCATGAAATTCTCTACCCCAGGTAACTCACTGAAGTTCCGAGTGACTGGCCACGAAGTTGGCATGAGCATCAACGCGATTCAAATCCGTCCGTGGTATCAGGACGTGTTGGTTGCTCGACGTGATCGTTCCCAACGGTGGGGGCCAAACATCTCGCCATTCGATGAGGAACCCTCGATCGAGCAAGACCCAGAGTTCAACGTCTGGACGAAGCCAATTCCGTCATCGTGGTTCCGTCGCAGTCGAGCGTTTCCGCATCTCCCGCTTTTTGGTGGCGATGGTTGGGAAGGATCGGTGCGGCTTGGTCGCATTGCTTCCGACACCATTACGCCAACTGATGATGTGGTTCGCCTTGTTGGCGTCGGTCGTTCTGGGATCGAGCAACAAATGGGCGAGCCAGGAGATGTCGCCACTAGAGGCGTGACTTACGCCCGAGAAGGTATCGAGGATTACTCATGAGCGGACTTGGGCCAGTCGACAGTGCGATCGTGACAAGGATCGCTAAGAGCACGGGCAAAATGATCGACCGGGCTTTGCATCGAGTTTCAAATCGGCTCGATGTGATTCCGTACGACATTCCACAGATTGTTGGTGGGTCAGCAATATTGGCTGGTGCTGGTTCGTTGACAGCACGCATCTTGCGCGCTGAGATGATGGGCCTCGCTGGAATCAATCGCTCCAACTCTGCTCCCGAAATTGCGATCGACGTTGCCGACATCGTTGCTGTTGGCGCATGGACGAGACAAGACATCGCTTGGTCCGAGGTTGAAGGTGGAGCAACTCAGCCAGGTTCGTTCAACTGGACGAACATTGATCTCATCATTCAGGAGTATGTCGATGCTGGATTGCAGATCATCGGCCTGTTGACGTATTCACCTCAGTGGGCGAATGGTGGGCAATCAGACGATCACTACGGGGTCGCTCCTGGGTACGAGGGAGATTTTGGGGTTTACTGCGCGGCAGTTGTGAATCGCTACAAGCCGGGTGGAACGCTGGGGTACACGGAAGCTCAAGGCATCCGTCATTGGGAGATTTGGAATGAGCCGAATTCCCCAGCGTTTTGGAAGCCCCACGCTGATCCACAGCAATACACCTCGATTCTGCTGCTTGCGTATTTGTTCATCCATGTTGCTGACCCATTGGCGATGGTGCTGACGGGTGGCACATCCCCAATGGCGACGAACGCTCCAACGCCATACTCGAATGTCTATGGAACGACGTACAACTCAGGAGCGGCGACATCGTTTTCTCCATTCGATTGGTATTCAGAAGTTTTCAATCGAGGCGCTGTGCAAGGTGCGGGGGCGGTGGTGTACTTTGACGCCATCGCGCATCATGGGTATTGGCAAATCAATGGTCCATTGTGGAATCCATCAACACCAAACTGGAATGCCTTCTATCAAGTGACCTTGTCTCTTGTGTATCTCGCTATCAGTGCCGGTGTGCCTGCTGATCGGCTCGGGATTTGGCTGACCGAGTACGGAGTTCAGACCGATCCCCCAATCATTGGTGGGCCTGACTATGACCTCGCTGCGCAACAGATCACAGACGCGACCGACTGGTGGTTCGATCCGGCGAATGCGCTCTTTGCTGGTCCATTGGTCTGGTACAACACTCGCGACAGCAACGGTGAGGGCTACGGAATCAAGACTGCTGGCGGTGTGAAAAAAGCTGCCGCTATTGAGATGTTCGCTCGATTGCAAGCGGCTGGGCAACTTGCCGAGACCCGAAACAGCCGACCACGAATAACGAGTTAACGCTTCTTGCCAGAATCCTCATAGGATGTCGAAACATGGCAACCACCCACCCAGAGTCCGGTTTGGCTCTGTATCATTCTCCGCTCGGTCTCTTGGACTTCCAAGCCGAAGGTGTCGCTGAATTTGTGCTCGGCAAAAACAAGGTGGCGGTGTGGTCGTGCGGTTTGGGGAAGACACACTTAGGGATGGCCAGCGCGGCGCTGTTGTTCGAGGATGACATGATCGACCTTTGCGTCGTTGCGTGCGAAGCCAACAAGGTCGACGAGTGGGTCAAAGACTTCGAGACATTCACTGATCTCGCCACGATGAAGTACCGAGGGACGCTCAAGCGTCGAGAGAAACTGCGCAACGAGATCAGTGCGTACCAAGTCATGGTGTCAACGTACGAGACCATTCGTGAAGACACCGCCATGCTCGATGGTGGCCGCTCGAAGCGTGCGGCGCTCATCCCCAAGTTCTTGCCCGAACTACTCAAGGGCAAGCGAGTGATGTTCATCTATGACGAGGCGACCAAGCTGAAGGGCCGAAGCTCAACAACTCATCGAGCACATCGGTTGCTTGTCGATGATGTTCGAGCCTTCGGTGACGCCTGGACTCTTGGCCTCACAGCAACACCCATCGAGCGAGACCCATCTGACTTCTACAACCTCTGTCGCATCATCGACCACGACCTCGTTGGGTCCGTGAGCGACTTCGAGGCGAAGTACACAAAGGGCAAAGACTTCTTCAACAAATACATCGGCTTCAAGAACATCTCGGTAGCAAACACAACCACCGTTTCGTTTGCCCAGAAGGTTGCTCCGGTCATCATGCGAAAGCGCAAGAGTGATCCTGATGTGCGCGAACAGTTCCCTGACCAAACCGAAGAATTCGTTTTCGTCGAGCTAAACGAAGCTCACCAAGATTTTTATGAAGAGGTGGCAAAGCTCGACATCGCTGACGAAGGTGTGATGTTTGGTTTGCTGCGTCAAGTTGCTGGGCACCCATTGGCGATCTCGAACTCTCAAGGCGAACTCGCCAAGATGATTGCTGAAGAAGTCGGTGTCGCTGGGTTGCGGAAGTTGGGAGCGGCGAAGCTCGATCAACTCATACGCGATCTCGACAACATGGTGAACAATGAAAATTCGCAAGTCATCGTGTGGACGTACTTCGGGCAATCTCTGTTGCCGCACATCCATGCTGCGATCCGTGACGAATTCAAAGTCAGCCTCAACTACGGAGGTATGGACACCAAAGCTCGCGCTGCATCGAAGGAAGCATTCGTGCGTGGCGACACCGCAGTGTTCTTGTCGAGTGATGCTGGTGCCCGAGGCATCAACTTGCCGAACGCTTCGTACTCGGTGCAGTACGACATGCCCGTGACGTTTGCCATCTACCAGCAACGCATGGATCGCAACCACCGCATCGACTCAATGCAAGACTCGGTTACGAACATTTCATACATCGCAAAGAACACCGTCGAAGAAGGCATCGACCGCTTGGTCATCAAGCGCAACCGATGGAGTGAGGATGTCTTCGACGCTGAACTCAGTGAAGGTCACGGTGAAGCGACTCACCTCGATGCTGACCTTCGTAAGAAACTGATTTCCATTTCTCGTAAGACACCAATCAAGGGAGACTGAAAATGTCAGCATCAAACATCAGCGAACGAATCCGTCCCATGTTGCAAGAGGCGCTCGATCGTCACTGCGGCGAGGAATCCATCCAGTGGGAATTCATCCCAATGCTCATCGCAGAAAATCAACTCGGTGGGTTCCTGACGATCATCATGCCAACAGGGATCATTGGCCAGAGCGCAATCCTTAGCGCCATGATCTCGAATCCACAGCAGGCCCAAGAAGCCGAGATCAATCAGGTGGTCGGCGAAGTCATCGAACAGGCTCGTCGGATGAGGTCACAAGCCCTTGCTGAAGGCATGGGGGTTTCACTGCCACAAGAAGCACAGCCTGACCCGGTTGGGACAGAGCACGCCGTTGGTGGGGGATCGCCACTCTTCGTACCACGTTAAATTGCCATGAGGTGACGAATTTGCCACCTCTCGCACGTTTGTAGGGCTGGTCTGGTGTCGAGTACCAGATCAGCCTTTTTCGCGCTTAGAACCGAAATTCTGAGGGACCAGTTCATTTGGCTGTGATGTTGGCGTGAGTACATACCCGCCACTACCGGTAACTAACACCAACATGAGATTCAGTACCACGTCTATGTCGCCTTCGGCGACAAGAAAACCCCCTTAGATTCCAACTAACCCCACCTTTACTGTGCTAGTAACAACAATCCCCCACGGGGTTACTGTAACGCGACAGTAAGTCTTACCAATGC